>JAEEGK010000481.1_pt1 | contig 100670 bp, 84 predicted proteins | sample 8958771 | NCBI WGS metagenome assembly JAEEGK01 (sample SAMN16246547, study PRJNA631951) | gut metagenome | biome: gut microbiome; feature: rumen; material: SC-attached | host: Bos | place: Iran: Karaj | collected 2018-10 | reverse complement strand
GCCTCCCGTAGGAGTTTGGACCGTGTCTCAGTTCCAATGTGGGGGACCTTCCTCTCAGAACCCCTACTGATCGTCGGCTAGGTGGGCCGTTACCCCGCCTACTACCTAATCAGACGCATCCCCATCCCTTAGCGGTAAACCTTTAATCCAATTCAGATGTCCTCTTCGGATAACATAGGGTGTTAATCCGACTTTCGCCGGGCTATGCCCTACTAAGGGGAAGGTTGGATACGCGTTACTCACCCGTGCGCCGGTCGCCGACAAGGAAAGCAAGCTTTCCTCTCGCTGCCCCTCGACTTGCATGTGTTAAGCCTGTAGCTAGCGTTCATCCTGAGCCAGGATCAAACTCTTCACTGTATAAGTTTTATCTTTATTCCATTAAAGGAATGTAATCTGTCCCAGAACGACTATCCATTGTATCAAGTTGAAAAACAAAATTGACGGTTTGTTTCTTTATACCCAAGTGCTCATAAAAGCACTCGCTTCTTGTACTACTTCTGTCTATGTAAATCTTTCAAAGAACACTTTCTTTTTTGTGCGTTCACAGGAGCGCTTCCTGTTTAGCGGGTGCAAAGGTACAAAGATTTTCCGAACCAACAAAACTTTTCCATCTTTTTTTTCAATTATTGCGTGACATTTTTACACCTCTTGATTTATGTCAAATCAAGAAATACCATACACATTATTATATTATATAAAGAGTCATCCATTTCATTACTCCTGAACCACGCTCTGACTTTCCTCGGAGGAAACCCGGACTTTCCTCCGAGGAAACTCCTACTTTCATCGGAGGAAAGTCTGAGGCATATATACTCTATCTCCGAATAAAGACGTTAATTTCTGATAAAAACATGGTTGTTGACGGAAAAATGCGTACCTTTGCACCTTATTAATATAAGGAACAAAAAAGTATGTCGACAATATTACATATAGAAACCAGTACGGATGTATGTTCTGTAGCTGTATCTGAGGATTCACATGTAATCTTCGAGCAGGATGACCACAGCGGTCCGAATCATGCAGAACGGCTAGGTACAATGATTGACGAGGCCCTCTCGTTTACAGACAACCACGCTATCCCATTTGATGCTGTTGCCGTAAGTTGTGGACCTGGCTCATATACAGGCTTGCGCATTGGTGTTTCGATGGCAAAGGGCATCTGCTATGGTAGGAACCTGAAGCTGATTGCCGTTCCAACATTGGAACTATTGTGCGTTCCCATCCTGCTCCGTGAGATGGTAGAAGAAGATGCTCTGCTTTGTCCGATGCTCGACGCCAGAAGGATGGAAGTATATGCAGGCATCTATGATCGTGCATTAAAACCCATCAGGGAAATTGGTGCTGACATTGTGGATGGCGAGACCTACAAGGAATATCTCGATCAGCACCCAGTATATTTCTTCGGAAACGGCGCTAAGAAATGTATGGATGCCATTAATCATCCCAACGCCCACCTGATAGAGGGTATTGAGCCATTGGCCAAGTGGATGCAGCCTTTGGCAGAGAAGCGATTATTAAATGAACAAACGGAGGACGTAGCCTACTTCGTCCCCTATTATCTAAAGGATTTTGTGGCAAAAATGCCTAAGAAACTGTTATAAACGATGAACAAAATGCAGAATATAGATATGGATATCAAAGGATTAGACTACAACACGCAACGCGAGAAACTCATTATGCCAGAATATGGTCGTGAGATTCAGAAGATGATAGCGTTTGCATGCGAACTGCCTACCAAGGAAGAGCGCTTGGAGTGCGCCCAGGCCATCATCAAGCAGATGGAGACCAAAAATCCGCAGTTGAAGGACAATGCCAATTACGAGCAGACGCTTTGGGATCATCTCTATCTGATGAGCCATCGGGAGTTGGAGATCGACTGGCCCTATGACATCTCGGATGCAGACAAGATTCTCTCGAAGCCCCAACCCATGAAATTGCCTAAGGAACGTGTCAGACTGCGCCACTATGGCAGACTCGTGGAGGAGTTGTTTGAGAAGCTGAAGACAATGCCTGAGGGAGAGGAGCGTGATGCGCTGACTTTCTATACGGCTAATCAGATGAAGCGCGACCTTGCAACCTGGGGACACGGCTCTGCTGAAGATGAGCGCGTGGCTAACGATCTGGCTCATTTCACTGATGGTATTATCCAGCTGGACCTCAACTCATTTAGGTTTGAGAAATTATCCGGCTCTGACGAAGGCAAAAAGAACAAGAAAAAGAAGTAAATGGCATCATTCATCATCGAAGGCGGACATCTGCTGCAAGGAACCATCACACCACAGGGCGCTAAGAACGAGGCTCTGCAGGTGATTTGTGCCTCCTTGTTGACAGAGGAAGAGGTTATCATCCATAATATCCCCGACATCCGCGATGTGAACAATCTCATACAGTTACTACGCGACATTGGCGTGAAAGTCAGCAAGTTGTCAGAGGGCAGCTATTCCTTCCGAGCCGACGAGTTAAAGCTCGACTATCTGGAGAGCGATGAGTTCGTGCAGAAGTGTGCAGATTTGCGAGGGAGCGTGCTGATGATCGGTCCATTGCTGGCTCGTATGGGCAAGGCAATCATCACCAAGCCTGGTGGTGATAAGATAGGACGCAGAAGGCTTGACACCCATTTCCTTGGTTTCGAGAAGTTGGGTGCCAAGTTCATCCACATTCCAGGGCGCGATGTTTACGAGATAGCAGCCAAGCACCTGAAGGGTACTTATATGTTGCTCGACGAGGCATCAGTTACTGGTACTGCCAATATCGTGATGGCAGCTGTGTTTGCCAAAGGCACAACCACCATTTATAACGCTGCATGTGAGCCTTATCTTCAGCAACTCTGCCATCTGCTGAATCAGATGGGAACCCATATCAGTGGTATCGGCTCTAACCTGCTGACAATTGAGGGCGTAAAGAAACTGCATGGCGCAGAGCATAAGATATTGCCCGATATGATTGAGGTAGGCTCGTTCATCGGAATGGCAGCCATGTGTGGCGATGGCATCCGCATCAAGGATGTCTCTGTGAAAGATCTTGGTATCATCCCCGACTCTTTCCGTCGTCTAGGTGTGAAGATTAAGGTTGAAGGCGATGATCTGGTTATTCCACGTCAGAAGCATTACGAGATACAATCGTTCATCGATGGCACCATCATGACACTCGCAGATGCCCCTTGGCCTGGATTAACGCCCGACTTGCTATCCGTACTCATCGTAGTAGCCACTCAGGCCCGTGGTTCGGTATTGTTCCATCAGAAGATGTTTGAGAGTCGACTATTCTTTGTTGACAAACTCATCGATATGGGAGCTCAGATTATCCTCTGCGATCCGCATCGTGCCGTTGTTGTAGGCCACGACAGGAAGATCACTCTTCGCGGAGGTCGTATGTCGAGTCCAGATATCCGTGCAGGTATTGCCCTGCTGATAGCAGCCATGAGTGCAGAGGGCACAAGTCGCATTGATAATATCGAGCAGATAGATCGTGGCTACGAACACATCGAGGCCCGTCTAAACGCTCTTGGAGCAAAGATTATCAGAGGTTAGAGATATGATCAGGCGAGAAGAAGTATATAAGATCGGTCGGCTGGGCAAGGCGCACGGCATCAAGGGAGAAATCAGCTTTCTCTTCGATGATGATGTGTTCGATCGTGTGGATGCCGATTACCTGATTCTCGACATTGACAGCATCCTCGTACCCTTCTTCATCGAGGAATATCGCTTCAAGACAGATAGCAATGCCCTGATGAAGTTCGAAGGCATAGACTCCCAGGAGCAAGCCAGAGACTTGACGGGTTGCGATGTCTTCTTCCCACGCGAGCTGACTGATGAGGAAGAAGGTGACATCTCCTGGGCTTCACTTGTAGGTTTCGATCTGGTAGATGCCCAGACAGAGACGGTGGTTGGCAAGATTGCCTCCATCGATGATGCCACCATCAACATACTCTTCGAACTTGAGGATGGTAAACTGATTCCCGCCTCGGAAGAGCTCATTACTAACGTAGATACAAAGCAACATCAAATAATCATTCAATTGCCAGAAGGCATTTTAGAGTTATGAAGAAACAAATAGCTATTCTTGGCTCTACGGGGTCAATAGGAACTCAGGCACTCGAGGTCATCGAGGAGCATAGTGACCTTTACGAGGTTTACTGTCTGACAGCTAACAATAAAGTAGAATTACTGGCTGAGCAAGCCCACAAGTTCAAGCCTGCAGCCATCGTGATTGCCAACGAGGCTCGCTATGATGAGCTGAAATCGTTGATGAGCGACATGCCCGATGTGAAGGTATATGCTGGTGCCAAGGCGCTCGATGAGATTGTAGAGGCAGGTCCCATCAATATGGTACTCACGGCGATGGTTGGCTTCGCTGGCCTGAACCCCACCATCCATGCTATCAAGGCAGGCAAGACTATCTGCTTGGCTAACAAGGAAACACTGGTGGTGGCTGGAGAGTTGATTCTGGCCTTAGCCCAGCAATATCACACTCCCATTCTCCCCGTTGACAGCGAGCATTCCGCTATTTTCCAGAGTCTCGTTGGCGAGGACCAGAATCCCATCGAAAAGATTCTGCTTACAGCCTCAGGTGGTCCATTCCGTCTGAAGTCGATGGAAGAGATAGCCCACGTTACTAAGGCTGATGCTCTGCGCCATCCCACATGGGACATGGGTGCCAAGATTACCATCGACTCCGCCTCGATGATGAACAAAGGTTTCGAGGTGATCGAGGCCAAGTGGCTCTTCGGTGTGGAAGCTAATCAGATTCAGGTTCTGGTTCACCCCCAGAGTATCGTTCATAGTGCCGTTCAGTTCCAGGATGGTTCAGTAAAAGCCCAGCTTGGTGTGCCCGATATGCGCCTGCCTATCCAATATGCCTTCTCGTTCCCTCAGCGTCTGCACTTGAGTGGCGAGCGTCTTGACCTCTTCAAGGCACAGCATCTGGATTTTTTCGAGCCCGATCTGAATAAGTTCCGTTGTCTGGCTCTTGCTTTCGAGGCTATCAACAAAGGCGGAAACATGCCTTGTATCGTGAATGCAGCTAATGAGATTGTAAATCGTGGTTTCTTGGAGGACAAGTGTGGCTTCCTGCAGATGGGTGATATCATCGCAGAGACAATGCAACGTGCTACCTTCGATAAGAATCCATCGTACGATACATATATCGCCACCGATGCCGAGGCACGTCGCATCGCCACAGAATTGATGAACAAATAATATGAATAAGGTAAAAAGATTATGGATATATTTCTGATTCGTCTATTGCAGTTCATGCTGGCAATAGGACTCTTAGTGCTGCTCCATGAGGGTGGTCATTTCTTCTTTGCCAAACTTTTTGGCATCCGTGTTGACAAGTTCTATCTCTTCTTCGATCCCAGTATCTGGAAATGGGATGGCTCACTCTTCAAGTGGAAGCCCAAGAACAGCCATACACAATATGGTATCGGATGGCTCCCCTTGGGTGGCTATTGCAAGATTGCAGGTATGATCGATGAGAGTTTCGATACTGAGCAGATGAAACAGCCCGAGCAACCTTGGGAGTTCCGCTCAAAACCCGCTTGGCAGCGTTTGCTGGTCATGATTGGTGGTGTGCTGGTTAACTTCCTTCTCGCCTTGTTTATCTACTCCATGATTCTCTTCTATTGGGGCGACACCTACATTCCCGTGAAGGACATGACACTTGGTATGAAGTTCAATGCCGAGGCCAAGGCCCTGGGATTCAAGGATGGCGATATCCTGATAGGTACGGAGAAGGGAGCCTTCAAGGATTTCTCTGCCGACCTCTATCGCGACCTCTCCGAGGCCAAGCATGTTGACCTCATCCGCGATGGCAAGGAGATGGCCCTGAACCTCCCTGGCGATATTAATCTGCTGGGCATGCTTAAGGCTGAGCCTTCGTTCGTACGTCCGCTCATCCCTGCCGAGGTGGATAGTGTGATGGAAGATTCCCCTGCAGCATCCATGGGACTCCAGAAGGGCGATAAGATTGTAGCCATCAACGGGAAACCCATTGACAGCTATAACGAGTTTACCGATCAACTGGGTATTCTCGAGGACATGATGACAGCAGCCAAGACTCAGGCTGATAGTCTGAAGGTTCGTACGGCTACCATCGTCTTCGAGCGCGAAGGTCTTGCCATGAACGAAGCTGATAATCAGACAGCAGAAACAACGATGGTCCGCGATACGGCAACAGTAACGCTGACACCAGAGCTCAAACTCGGTTTTTTTGTGAAGAGCCTCGCAGGACTCTACGAGCCCTACACCCGCGAATACGGATTCTTTGAAAGCATCCCTGCCGGTATCAAGTATGGTTGGAATGTCCTTGCCGGATATGTTGGCGATATGAAGTACGTCTTCACCGCTGATGGTGCCAAGTCGTTAGGTGGTTTCGGAGCTATCGGAAGTCTCTTCCCACCCATGTGGGATTGGTATCTCTTCTGGAAGATGACCGCCTTCCTCTCTATCATCCTTGCTTTCATGAACATCCTGCCCATCCCTGCACTCGATGGTGGACATGTATTGTTCCTGATCTATGAGATGATTACACGACGCAAGCCCTCAGAGACTTTCATGATCCGAGCTGAATACGTTGGCTTCGGTCTATTGATACTTCTGATGGTAGTGGCGAATCTCAACGATATTCTCCGCTGGCTCGGATACATGTAAGCACATATGATTGTAGTCATGATGACGCTGTTTGCCCTCGTCATCGTAGGATACGTAGGCGGCAAACTAGGATATTTAGGTGGCGACTTCGATAGGCAACTATCGAAGCTCGTCATTAATATCACTTGTCCTGCCTTGATTCTGTCTTCCGCTATGACGGGTGAATTACCTGATAGACGGTTTATTCTGCCGCTGCTGCTTATCAGCGTCATCACCTACATTGTTTTAGCTGGCATCGCATTCATACTCCCGAGATACCTGACGAAGAAGAAAGACGATGAGGGTGTTCTTGGCTTTGCTCTGATGTTTGGCAACGTAGGCTTCATGGGTTACCCTGTTGTAGCCTCCATCTTTGGTCATGAAGCCGTATTCTATGCTGCCGTGCTCAATGTAGTCAACACTTTCGCCGTATTCACCATCGGCACTATTCTTGTTACAGGAAAAAGCGAAGTTGAGGGCGAACGTTTCCAGAAAAAGGTGCTCTACTCCACCCCTATGCTGGCTGCCTATCTCACGATGGCAATTGTGGCCCTCGAGATTGACAACATCCCCGAAGCCATCAGTCAACCACTAACGATGCTGGGCAATATCACCGTACCAGCAGCCTTGCTCATCATCGGCTCTTCCATGTCACAACTTTCCTTAAGGGCATTGCTTGGCAATTTCTCCGTCTATGCCACAGCCCTTTTCCGATTAGCCATCCTCCCCATTGGTGTTTACTATCTCTGTATTCTTCTTGGCTTCTCTGAGTTTGTAGTCAACATCAATACCGTGGTTATCGCCATGCCCGTAGCCACTTATGGCACCATCCTTTGTCTGAAATACGGCAAGGATACCACCACCATTACCGAAGTCACCTTTATCACCACCTTACTCTCGATGGTTTCCATTCCCTTGCTGGTAATGTTCTTTCTATAATCAACCAGAAAGAAAAGATAATCACGTAAACCATTATCACCTGCAACATTGTTGGGTGTAACCCGTCAATACTGGCACCTGGAAGTTCAGCCATTCTGGCGAGAACAACGTTCAGACCATTTACTATATATATTAATAGGTACGCGAGAGAGGGCACCACAAGTACCACCAACGCAAGCCATAGAATCAGAGTGGCTGCAGGTATCACAATCAGGTTTGTCAACAGAAAATAAGAGGAGAAACGCCCGAAATAGAAAGCCACCAACGGAGCCACTCCCATTTGGGCCGCACATGATACTGATAATAGTCCCCAAAGCCATTTCACCACGCGATGATCCATCAGATACTGCTCCGTAAACATCCGCCCGAATATAGGCATCCATAACAGGATTGACAATACCGCCATAAACGACATCTGGAAACCCACATCGAATAGCGACTTCGGATTGACTACAAGCATGATCATGGCTGTGAAAGCCAACGTGTTAACCGACATTCTCCTACGATGGCCGAGCGATAGCAGGGCATATACACTAAGCATGATAGCCGATCGCACCACACTCACCGACATTCCCACAAGGAATACGAATGCCCAAATGCTGAGTATCACCAGCAATTGCGATACCATCCGCCATCGTCTTCCCACCACGAGCGAGAGCAACATATAGATGATTCCCAGATGCAGTCCGCTAAGCGCTAACACATGCGAGGCTCCCGTTACGGAATAAGTATCCTTCAAATCCTTAGTTAGTGCGGATTTATCGCCTAGCGCCATCGCTGCCACCACGGCATAGGCATCGCCTTCCATGCCTCCGTCGGATAATCGTTGCAGAAGTTGATCGCGTTTTTGTAGGAAGAACAGCTTTGAACGTTCTAATCTTGACGTTTCCTCCGAGTAAACCTCCTCTTTAGTCGGATTAAAGTCCTGCTCCCAATGCTGCCTCTCAGCCATCGAGGCTCCTAGCAACACAAAGCACAGCTCGATAGCCACCGTTTGCACATGAGCCATCCGCCACGAGAGCAAAGCAAGAACCACTCCACCCATCAACAGATACCACCACGAGAAGGGCAACACCACATATCTGCCCACGACTATTCCAGTCATCAGGCCAACCGCCAGAGGCATCAATGGAGCTATTTCAGTCAATCTGCCTTTCATATCCACCAGATTTAACACTGCAAAGTTACAACTTTTTGGGGAAACAAACAAATAAATTTGGTATTTCCCCTAATTTACATTATCTTTGCAACCGATATGGAAATAGTAAGTATGCCCTTGTGGGCTTGGATTCTGTTTTATATACTGGTATTCATCATGCTCATCATCGACCTGAAGTCGTTTGGCAAGAAAGGTCAGCATGAGGTAAGCGTGACTGAAGCCCTGAAGATGACCGCTGTCTGGATAGGTGTGTCGCTCATATTCTGTGCGGGCATCTACTTCTTCTATCCCGTGGAGGCCCATGAGAAGGCTATGGAATTCCTGGCTGGTTATCTGATAGAAAAATCGCTCTCGATGGATAACCTCTTCGTGTTCCTCATGCTCTTCTCCTTCTTTGGTATAGAACGTAAATACCAGCATGAGGTACTCTTCTGGGGCATCTTCGGAGCCTTGGTACTCCGTAGCATCTTTATCTTTGCAGGTGCCGCTATGGTGGCGCGTTTCGAGTGGATACTCGCCATCTTCGGCGTATTCCTCATCTATACGGGCATTAAGATGTTCGGGCACAACGATGGCGAACAAGTTGACCCCTCCAAGAACATCTTCGTGAAGATCTTCAAGAAGTTCTTCCCTGTGACCGATCAGATGCACGATGACCATTTCTTTATCATCGAGAACGGCAAGCGATTAGCCACCCCACTCTTCATTGCCTTGCTGGTGATCGAGACTACCGATGTGGCTTTTGCCGTTGACTCCATCCCTGCCGTCTTCTCCGTGTCGCGCGATCCGTTTATCGTGCTCACATCCAATATCTTCGCCATTCTGGGCCTCCGTGCCCTCTATTTTGCCTTGGCAGCTGTGGCTAAGTACTTCACCTACCTGAAGTATGGCCTAGGCATCATCCTGAGTTTTGTGGGTCTGAAGATGTTACTCGAAGTATTCTGGCACATCAAGGTGCCCACCACCCTCTCGCTCGCCATTATCTTTGGCGTACTCGTACTTTCCATGGGACTCTCCGTCCTTATTTCAAGAAGCAAACAACACTAAAATAATATGGAGAACCTGAACTATACCAACGATGCCGTGATGCTGTTGAAGGACTTGATAGCCATTCCTTCCATCAGCAGAAACGAGGAAAAGGCTGCTGATAAGTTAGCCGAGTACCTGAACCTTTGGCACTTGCCCTTCGGACGCGAGGGTAACAATCTCTGGGTGGGCTGTCCCGATTGGGACAACAACCGTCCTACGGTGATGCTCAATGCCCACATCGATACGGTGAAACCCGTCAGTTCATGGACACGCGATCCCTTCCAGCCTATGCAGGAAGGCGATATGCTTTACGGTCTTGGTGCCAATGATTGCGGTGGAGGCTTGGTGTCATTGCTCCAGACCTATCGCATCATGCTCGAGCGCCCACGCAACTACAATATCCTTTGGGTGGCCTCGGCCGAGGAAGAGGTATCGGGCGAGAACGGCTTCAGTCGTGTGATGTCAAAGTTGCCTAAGATCGATGTTGCCATCGTGGGTGAGCCTACGGGTATGCAACCCGCCATTGCCGAGAAGGGATTGATGGTGATTGATGGCTATGCCCATGGCAAGTCGGGCCATGCTGCTCGCGAAGAGGGTGTGAACGCCATCTACGAAGCCCTCGAAGACCTGATATGGCTTCGCGATTACAAGTTCCGTAAGGTTAGTCCGCTGCTTGGTGCCACGAAGATGACCGTCACCGTGGTGGAGGGTGGTACCCAGCACAACGTGATTCCCGATACGCTTCATTTTGTGATTGATGTACGCACGAACGAATTCTATCAGAATGAATACCTGTTTGAATTCCTTCGCAAGAAGATGACCAAGTGTGAGCTCCGCGCCCGTTCGTTCCGTCTCCACTCTTCAAGTATTCCAGAGGACCATCCGCTCATCCGTCGTTGTATCGAGCAAGGCATGCAGCCCTTCGGATCGCCTACACTTAGCGATCAGGCCTTAATGCCTTTCCTCTCGTTCAAGTTGGGCCCGGGCAATTCAGGCCGTTCCCACTCAGCCGATGAGTTTATCAAGATCTCAGAGATTCAACAGGCCATCGATATCTACGTTGGTCTGCTCGATGGGCTCACACTTTAACGGGCTAGCCAGTTTTCCGGATTCAACTTCTCGTTGCCGCGACGCAACTGGAATTGCATAACACCGTCCGCCCCCACTTTTCCAAGTGTCTGGCGGGCGCTTACTTTTTGTCCTCTACTCACGTTCACCGAAGCCAGATCGCAATATACCGAGAGATAGCTGCCATGACGAACGATGACTACCGTAGTACCAGCATAGCCGAACACGGCACTCACCTCTCCATCGAAGATACAACGCACGGCGGCTCCGGGTTGTCCCTTGATGTCAATACCCTTCTTATCCAGCGTCACATGGCCTTTCACATCCGTTACATGGTTCGTACCGAAGTGGTTCATAATCCTGTAACTACCAGCGATAGGCATGGGCAAGCGGCCACGATTGCTCTCAAAATTGCCACTCAACTGACGATCAACCGTTGATACGGTATAGGTCTCCGTAGCGACCGATTTCTTAGCCTCAGCCACTTCCTTCTCACGGGCTTTAGCTTCGGCAGCAGCCTTACGTTCAGCAGCCAATCGGGCATTCTCAGCCTCACGGGCCTTGCGCTCAGCCTCAGCCTTCTCGCGAGCCGATTTCTGAGCTGCAGCTCTGGCCTCAGCCTTGGCTTTCTCTTCCCTTGCCTTCGCCTCGGCTATGCGACGCTCGTTTTCCTTGCGAGCCGCCTCGGCAGCAGCCTTCTTTCTAGCCAGTTCCTCTGCCCTACGCTTAGCCTCAGCCTCAGCGGCCTTACGTCTGGCCTCAGCCTCGGCACGAGCTTTGGCACGGGCTATCTCTTGGGCTATCAACTTATCAATCTGGGCATTCAGTTCAGCATCACGCTTCTTCTGTTTGTCTATGATGCCCTGAATGGTCTTCTGTTCTTTCTTCAGCGAGTTGACCACCTTCTGCTGTTCCTCCTGCTTATTCTCAAGCGATTTCTTCTCTTGTTCGCCTCGATACAGCAGATCGTTCTTCTGACGCTTGGCAGCTGTCAACTCATTATAAGCATCCTTCACTTGTTCTTGCATCGACATCACAGCCTCGCCTTGGGTCTGCTGATAGCCAGCATATTCACGCACGAATCTCATTCTACGATACATTTGCGAGAAACTCTTGGCACTGAATACGAACATCAGCTTGCTCTGGATATTCCTATGGGCGTGCATGTATCGCAATGACTTGGTGTAGCGCTGCTTGCGCTCTTCCAACTCCTGCTTCAGCATCTTCAGCTGATCGTTCAATAGCTGAATATCCCCGTCCAGACGTACAATGTCATGACGGATGGTATCAATGGTCTTGCGCTTATCTGCAATCTCGTTGTTGATCACCAAGAGGTTCTGCAGTCGCTTGTTCACATCGCGCTCGTTAGCCTTCAGGCGTTGCTCCTGAACCTTAATCTGATTGCGCACCTGCTGCTGTTCCTGCTTCAGTCCATTCACGGTGGGCTGCTTGGCTGTGGTGGTCTTCTTGGTGGTGGTTTTCTTGGCACCCGATTTTTTTGTGGTTTTCTTGGCCGCAGGCTTCCTTGCCTGGGACTTCTGGGTAGTACGAGCCTTCGTGGCAGTGGTCCGCTTTTGCTGAGCTGGAACCGTTGCCACGAAGCACATCAATAACCAGAGGAGAATTAGTCTCTTCACGCTTATATTACAGTATTTTCAATTGTAGTCTATATTCTTACAGAGCCATGAACCGTCTGAGAATCTCGTCAACGGTTACCTCACGGTATTTATTCGAAATCTCGGTTCGTGTCTCCCATTCTGTTTCCGATCCGATGTAGTTCAGGGTCATACCCAACTTCACCTCCTTCTCGGGTGTGGTCAGAACGATGCCATGCTTGTGGGGGAACACTTTCTTCTGCAAGGGCTCAAACTGGTCATAGTCCCAGTTCAGCTGGGTGTTGCCATTGAAACGGTCCTTGTAGAGGATGTTTGCCATACGGATCAGGGCTGTGCTCTTGCTGGCCAACCAGCTATAGTCCATCTTACCCTCCTCGAGACTGATAATCATGTCATCACCGCTCTCGATGGTTGAGTAAGTCTTCGTGGTGTCAGCGGTATGCTTCATGATGTTGTTCTGGTTGGGCTTGAACAGCTCATTCCAGAACAGGGCCTGAAGCGAGTTGAAGTTCAGTCCGCTGTTACGCAGGAAGTCTACCTGGATATACGGTGCCTTCAGGTACTGCTTGTTGATACGGTCCATGATGAGCACGTAGTCCTTCGTGAGTTCGATACGTCCAGCCTCCACGAATCCGAAAGCCATAAGCTGCAAACGGATCACGTCATCGCGCTTCATACGGAGATTACCCGTGAGCGTCAACTTCTGGGGACCCACCTCAACTGAGAACTTCACCTTCGAGGTGATGAACTTAGCCGTCGAGGCATTGTCCTGCACTTTTTCTACGAATGTTCCTGCTGCTCTTTGCTCAGCGGTCAACTGTACTGGTTGGGGCTTCTTCTTGAAGATTCCACACGAAGTTAACAACAGCAAAGGCATTGCCATAACGGCCACTTTGAAAATACTTGTACGTTTCATTCTTCTTTTATTTTAAGTTTTATTTTATCTGCATGTTCCAGAATCACGGCGTTGTCCATCTTCTCGTCCAGGTTCTGAATAGCCTGATCGATGTATATCTTCGCCTCGGCATAGCGCTCCTCCATATAGAGTATCCACGCGTAGGTATCGAGATAGGTAGAGTTCTTGGGCTCCGCCTTAATGGTCTTGTAACTCATCTCCTCAGCCTTTGTCAGCCGCTCGCCACGCTCGCTCAGGTAATAGGCGTAGTTGTTCAGACAACCTATGTTGTCGGCCTTCCATACCAAGCAGGAGTCGTAAGCCTCGAAAGCCTCTTGGGCCAGTCCCTGCTGATGCAGGATGTCGCCCATCACGGCGTAGAAGTCCGATACGATATCGGGGTTGCTGTCCTCGCGAATCACGCCGATGCCGTTCTTGAAGGTTTCGAGGGCGGCATCCAGACTATCGCGTTTGTAGTAGGCGATGCCCTGATAGTAGTAGAAGGCCATGTCATCGGGGTTGTACTGACGGGCGTCCTGACACAGTTCCACCACGCGTTCCATGTTGTCCTCCTCCCATGCATAACCCACCAGCTGCAGTCGTGCCATCGAGTTGTCGGGGGCTATTTCGAGCACCTTCTCCAGCACCCGACTGATGCTGTCCTTGGGCATCTTCTTGGCGTTCATATACGAGGCACAAAGCAGAGCCATGTCCTCATCGTTCTGCGGCTGCGAGAGCATCTTCTGGAAGAGTCGCAGCACACGGGTGCTGTCTTCCATCGCCTCGGCCACGGCTATCTCCTGCCTCAGCAGATGGGTGCGCTCCTCCGAGGTGGCGTTCTTGTTCAGCAACACGCGCTCGGTCAGCGAATCGGCTATCTCCCTATGATCCAGTGCCAGATGATAGGTGCGGAGCGACATCAGCACGCGGTTGTTATCGGGCTCCTGAGCCAACACACGATCGTACACTTTCAAGGCCTTCTTCACCTGACCGTTCATCATCATCGTCTCACCATACATGGCCAGATAGTTCAGGTCATTGGGGTATTTCTCGGCCAAGGCTTTCATCTCGGCGATGGCTTTCTTCTTATCTCCCATACGGGCGAATATCTCGCTTTTGGCCACTGATATGCGCTCGTTCTTGCCATCGATGGCCTCTATGCGGTTCAGCACCTCTACGGCTTTGTCGTTCTGCCCCACCTGCTGATACAACTGGAACAGCATCTCCAAGAGGTCCAGTCGCTCCTTATCGCGATCGTATATCTTCTCCACCACGGGAATGGCCTGGGCAAAATCCTGTTGACGGATGTATATCTGGGCCAGCGTCTCCATATAGGTATCGTTGTCGGGCTGAAGAGCGGCAGCTTTCTTGATACACTCCACCGATTTCTTCGTATCCTTCAGTGCATTATAGTACTGGGCCAGATAGTAGTACACCTCAGGGGCCTCGGGGTTCAACTCCTGACAATGGCGCAACAGGTCGAAGGCAGCATCGTTATTGCCCTTCTGCCGTTGTATCATCGCCTCGAGGAAGAACTCATCATAGGTGCGCTGGGTATTCAAGGTGTCCTGGGCGAAGCTTTTCAGCCCCGTCATCAGCATCACCAATATCAGTACCTTAATCTTCAATGTTCAATCTTCAATGTTCAATGAATCATCACTTCTTTCCCGTATGTCCGAATCCGCCCTCGCCACGCTCGGTCTCATCCAGCACATCCACGGGTATCATTTCTCCCTGCTCATGACGAGCTATCACCATCTGGGCAATACGCTCGCCATCCTCTATTACAAAGTCCTCTTGCGAAAGGTTGATCAATATCACACCGATCTCTCCACGATAGTCAGCATCGATGGTGCCCGGCGTGTTCAGCACCGTGATACCCTTCTTCAGGGCCAGTCCGCTGCGGGGTCTTACCTGAGCCTCGTAACCCACGGGCAATGCAATGTGCAGTCCAGTTGGAATGAGTTTGCGCTCCAATGGTTTCAGGGTGATGGGACTATCTATATTGGCTCTCAGGTCCATGCCTGCGCTCTGCTCAGTGGCATATTGTGGCAATGGTTGATGACCCTTGTTTACTACCTTGATTTTAAGCATCGTTTTAAAATTTCATTTTAATCCATGTGCAAAGGTAGTGTTTTCTTTCCAATTATCCATAATTTTCTGCGAAAAATGTGTTTTTTTAGGCGAAATTAGTTACTTTTGCACCCAAGAATATGATGAACTGGCAACAACTGATATCGAATAAGCGTCTCGGACAGGAGCATCGCCACCCCGAGCGCCATGATGACCGAACGGAATTCAAGCGCGATTATGACCGCCTGATTTTCTCCGCTCCCTTCCGTCGTCTGCAGAACAAAACGCAGGTTTTCCCGCTTCCGGGTAGCATCTTTGTGCACAACCGTCTGACTCACTCCTTAGAGGTGGCCAGCGTAGGTATGTCATTGGGCAATGATGTGGCCCAGATACTCACCCAGCGCCATCCCGAACTCAAGGACACCATGTTTCAGGAGATAGGGCAGATAGTGGCCACCGCCTGCCTTGCCCACGATCTGGGCAATCCGCCCTTCGGTCATAGTGGCGAGAAGGCCATGCAGGCTTATTTCCTCGAGGGAGCCGGCACCGAACTCCAGCGCGAGGTATCGCCCACATTCTGGAACGACCTCACCCACTTCGAGGGCAATGCCAATGCCTTCCGATTGCTTACCCATCAGTTCAAGGGTCGCCGACCCGGTGGATTCGTGATGACCTACTCCACCCTCGCCAGCATTGTGAAATATCCTTACTCTTCATCCGCCGCAGGCAAGAAGGGCAAGTTCGGATTTTTCGAATCCGAGAAGGAGTCTTACCTCAAGATAGCCGATGAGCTCGGCATCCCCTGCCGCTCAGCCGTTGGCGAGCCCCTGCGCTTCGTTCGCCATCCGCTGGTTTATCTGGTAGAGGCCGCCGATGACATCTGCTACGAGATCATGGACCTCGAGGATGCCCATAAACTCAAGATCATCACCCACGAGGAGACCATGGATCTGCTGCTCAGCTTCTTCGACAAGGAGAGCCAGCAACACATTCTCCAGCGCATCAGCGAGGAAGGCGTCACCGATAATAATGAAAAGGTGGTTTACCTGCGCGCCTGCGTCATTGGCAAGTTAGAAAATGAATGCGTGCGCGTGTTTACCGATCATGAGGATGCCATTCTCAGCGGCGAGTTTGAGGGCAGTCTGGTAGATCATATCAGCCCACTCCAAAAGGACGCCTACGAGCGTTGCAGCAGCTTCTCCGTGGATCGCATCTACAAGAGTCGTCCGGTGCTCGATGTAGAACTCTCAGGTTATCAGATTATCCAGACCCTCATGCAGAAGTTCATCGGGGCCGCCGTTCATCCCGAGCGTTTCTACTCCAAGCACCTCATCAGTCGCGTATCGAGCCAATACCACATCGATGCCCCCGATCTCGAGACCCGTCTCATGTCCGTCATCGACTACATCAGCGGCATGACCGACGTTTACGCCTTAGACATCTACCAGAAGATCAACGGCATCTCCCTGCCGATAGTATAAATACAAAGAAGTCCCAATACAGGTTCACACGGGTTCATGGGTTCGCGGGTTCATTTACAAAATTAATAATTCTACGAGAAAGAAAATCGTCTATAATAATTTATATTATATTATATATATTATAATATATATAATATAATATAAATTTAATAACCCTTCTGGTGAAAAATCGAAAAAAACAAAAAGAACCCGTGAACCCGTCTTGAGAAAGAAATCACATTCCACACACCTTACAACATCAACCAAAACACACTCCAAGCAAAGTCAAAGCTTACGGCGTCCAAACCCAAACTTTAGCCTACCTAAAGCCAAGACATATAATGATTAATATTTTTACCTTATTAATATATATCTTTTAAATAATGAATATTATTTACGTATTATAACCTCACAACAAGAAACTCCCCAAAACCTTGTAATGGTTTGAGGAGTTTTTGTCATGCATTTCGTAAAATAGTTATATTATTGTTTTTTTGGGGATGCGCTTGGTGAGGCCGATGGCGCCGGTGGGGCAGACGAGGCGGCAGAGGTGGCAGCCTACGCATTTGGTGCCGATGATGCGGGGATGACGGGTGTTGGCATCGAAATCGATGGCCTGATGGCCTCCATCCATGCAAGACACATAGCAACGGCCACAACCCATACACTTCTCGCGGTCGATCTTAGGATAAACCATCGTTTCGCGATCGAGATGGGAGGGCAGAACGAAGTTGGACAGTTCCTCGCCCACTACATCCTCCAGACGCTGAATGCCACGAGCGGCGAGGTGAGTCTGAAGGCCCAGCACCAGATCGTCGATGAGACGATAGCCAAACTGCATCACAGCGGTACAAACCTGCACATTGCGGCAGCCTAACTGCATAAACTCCAGGGCATCGCGCCAAGTCTCGATACCACCGATACCGCTGAGTTCCACAGGCTTGCCATGCTTACCACTGAGCACATCGTTGGAGGCCATCTCGAAGATAAATCGCAGGGCAATGGGTTTCACGGCCTTTCCGCTATAGCCCGAAACGGTCTTCTTATCGCTGACAGCCGCCTCGCTCGACATGGTGACGCTCTTGATGGTATTGATGGCCGAGATGGCATCAGCGCCGCCGAAATAGGCTCCCATGGCGGGACGGGTCATCTGGGTGATATTGGGTGTCATCTTGGGAATGACGGGGATATTGACATTACGCTTTACAAACGTGGTATAGGCACTCACGAGCTCCTGATCTTGTCCGATATCGCTACCCAAACCAACCAAGCGCATCTGCGGACAAGAGAAGTTGAGCTCTACGGCATCGCAGCCTGCCTCCTCAGCCATCTTGGCCAACTCGATCCACTCCTCCTCAAACTGACCCATGATAGAGGCTACGACCACCTTCGAGGGATAGTTCTGCTTGAGGCGACGGAGGATATCGAAGTCCATCTGATAAGGATTCTCGGACAACTGCTCCATATTGCGGAAACCGGCAAACGAGGCGCCTTCTTTCACGGCATCGAAGCGCGGTGACACCTCGCGAATATCCTGTTTGCAGATGGTCTTATAAAACACGCCTGCCCAACCAGCCTCGAAGGCACGCGACACCATGTCGTAATTGGTACAAACGGCTGAAGAAGCGAGGAAGAAGGGATTCTCGCAAGGGATGCCGCAGAAGGTGATGGCGAGCGAGGGCAAATCAACCGACTCGGGCTTTTTGGCATCGACGGCCTTGAGCAATTCACGGATGCGGATGGGCTGATCGTAGTGGATACAAGCCTGCTCGGCACGCTCAAGATCGGCATCGGTACAGCCTTCGAGCCAGCGCCAGGCATTCTGGGCATTATCGAAACGAATGGCACGGATGGCACGGGCTACATCGCCATGCTGACACGCTTTGCTGCAAGGGGCATCCTTACACAACAGGCAACGTGAGGCCTCTTCATGGATGTGTAACATAAGCTATAGTTTTTTAGTTATCTGCGGCAAATATACAACTTTTTGGTGAGAAAGCAAAAAATACAAGATTTATTTTGCATTTCTCTCGATTTGCACTACCTTTGAGCTACGCTCTAAGGTACTCACGCTCGGAAAAACTCAAATTAATTTGGTTTTTCTCTCACTTATTCGTACCTTTGCAGCCGAAATGAAGAAATTGTATATTGAAACGTATGGCTGCCAGATGAATGTGGCAGACTCAGAGGTGGTGGCATCTGTGATGCAGATGGCCGGCTATGAGACCACCGAGAAGCTGGAAGAGGCTGATGCCGTCTTCCTCAACACATGTAGTGTAAGGGATAACGCTGAACAGAAAATTTATCATCGACTTGATGCGCTTGCTGCTGAGCGGAAACGAAGGAGACAAGGAGACAGCACCCAGAATCCTTTGATTATCGGAGTACTGGGTTGTATGGCCGAGCGGGCACAACAGGATCTGCTGGATAATCACCACTGCGACTTGGTGGCTGGTCCGGATGCCTACCTCTCGTTGCCCGACTTGATAGCCCAGGCCGAGACAGGCCATAAGGCGATGAACACGGAACTATCTACCACAGAGACGTATAAGGACGTGGTGCCTCAGCGCATTGCTCTGGGCCACAAGATAGGCGGATTCGTAAGTATTATGCGTGGCTGCAACAACTTCTGCCACTACTGCATCGTGCCTTACACCCGTGGTCGTGAGCGTAGTCGCGATGTGGAGAGCATTCTCCGCGAGGTACGCGATCTCCGCGATAAGGGTTATAAGGAGGTTACTCTGCTGGGGCAGAATGTGAATAGTTATCGTTTTGAGGACATTACCTTTCCGCAATTGCTTAGGATGGTAGCGGAGGAAGTGCCGGAGATGCGCGTGCGCTTCACCACATCGCATCCGAAGGATATGAGCGACGAGACGCTGAAGGTGATAGCCGAGGTGCCGAACGTTTGCAAGCATATTCATCTGCCCGTGCAAAGCGGAAGTGATAAGATTCTGAAACTGATGAACCGCAAATACACCCGCGAGTGGTATATGGACCGTGTGGCTGCCATCCGCAGAATCATTCCCGATTGCGGACTCTCTACGGACATCTTCGTAGGCTACCACGATGAAACGGAGGAGGATCACCAGTTATCGCTGAGCCTGATGCGCGAGGTGGGCTATGACTCGGCCTTCATGTTTAAATACTCGGAGCGCCCGGGCACTTATGCCTCGAAGCATCTGCCCGATAACGTGGCCGAGGAAGAGAAGATTCGCCGATTGAACGAACTCATAGCGCTGCAGACGGAGATGAGCGCCATCCAGAACAAGAAGGACGAAGGCAAGGAATTCGATGTGCTGGTGGAGGGCTTCTCGAAGCGATCAAGAGAGCAACTTTGCGGTCGTACGGAGCAGAACAAGATGGTGGTATTCGATAAAGCTGGCCATCATATCGGTGAAACGGTGCGCGTAAGAATCACGGGCTCAACCAGCGCAACATTATTAGGAGAAGCATTATGAGAGAGTTTCTGAATGTACTGAGGCGGTTCGTTCCGCCATATAAGAAATATTTGGTGGCATCGGTGGTGTTTAACATCCTCTCGGTGATACTCAACGTGTTTTCGTTTGCTGCGCTGATACCTATCCTGCAGATCATCTTCAAGACGGGCGATGGCGAAACGGCCACAGCCTTGATGGCATGGGACTGGGCCAATGCTCAGGAGGTGCTGATGAACAACATGAACTACTACGTGAACGACCTCATCGCCCGCGTAGGACCCACCACCACATTGCTCATCATCGGCATGTTTCTGGCCCTGATGACCTTCATGAAGACGGGGGCTTACTTCCTCTCTTCGGCCACCATCGTACCCATTAGAACAGGTGTGGTGCGCGATATCCGCAACAAACTCTACCAGAAGATCAACGCCCTGCCCTTAGGCTTCTTCAGCGAGGAGCGCAAGGGCGACATCATAGCCCGCATGAGTGGTGATGTGCAGGAGATTGAGAACTCCATCATGTCATCGCTCGAGATGATTTTCAAGAATCCCATCCTGATTGTCGGCTACTTCACCATGCTGCTCTTCATCTCGTGGCAGCTCACGGTGTTTACGCTCATCATCGTACCCATCATGGGATGGTTCATGGGTTGGGTAGGTCGTAAGCTGAAGGCTCAGAGCGTGAAAGCACAGGGCTTGTGGAGCGACACGATGAGTCAGGTGGAAGAGACACTTGGCGGACTCCGCATCATCAAGGCTTTCTGTGCCGAGGAGAAGATGAATCGCCGTTTCGATCAGGTAAACTCGGCTTATAGAAACGATATCACCCACGTGAACGTGCGCCAATCGATGGCCCACCCGATGAGTGAGTTCCTGGGTACGGTGATGATTGTGATCGTGTTGTGGTTTGGTGGTGTGCTGGTATTGAATAACCACACGCTCTCAGGACCTATCTTCATCTATTACATGGTGATGCTCTACTCGATTATCAACCCATTGAAGGAATTCTCGAAGGCTGGCTACAGCATTCCCAAGGGACTGGCCTCAATGGAGCGCGTGGACAAGATCCTGATGGCGGAGAACACGATTAAGGAAGTTGCGAACCCCAAGCATATCAAGAGTTTCGAGCACCAGATAGAGTTCAAGAACGTAAGCTTCAGATATGGGGAGCAATGGGTGCTCAAGAACATCAACCTGGTGATTCCCAAGGGGAAGACCATTGCGCTGGTAGGTCAGAGCGGAAGCGGAAAATCTACGATGGTGGACCTCATTCCGCGCTACTACGATGTACAAGAGGGCGAGGTGCTGATTGACGGCATCAACGTGAAGGATCTGGGCATCTACGATCTGCGTCAGTTGATAGGCAACGTGAATCAGGAGGCCATCCTGTTTAACGACTCGTTCAAGAACAACATCTCGTTTGGCGTGGACAATGCCACTCAGGAGCAGATAGAGGAGGCAGCCAAGATTGCCAACGCCTACGACTTCATTACGCAGAGCGAACACGGATTCGATACAAACATCGGCGATCGTGGCGGACGACTCTCGGGTGGTCAGCGCCAGCGTGTCAGCATCGCCCGAGCCATCCTGAAGAATCCGCCTATCCTCATCCTCGACGAGGCCACCTCGGCCCTCGATACTGAGAGCGAGCGACTGGTGCAGGATGCGCTGGAGCGGCTGATGAAGACACGTACCACCGTGGCCATCGCCCATCGATTGAGTACCATTAAGAATGCCGATGAGATCTGCGTGCTCCACGAAGGACAAATCGTAGAGCGCGGCACTCACGAGGGTTTGCTGGCTCAGGATGGCTATTACAAGAGATTGCACGAGATGCAGAAATGAAGCAAAGGGTAATATATTTAGCGAAGGTTTATCTGCTGACGGTGGTGATGTTTATCGCTGCCAAGGTGGTGTTTATGTGGGCTAACCACGAGGGACACACCTTCGGGTTGGGCGATGTATGGGACGTGATACGTCACGGATTCACGCTCGACCTCTCCACCTCGCTCTATCTGTTCATCGTACCCTTCCTGGTAACCTTCGCCTCTATATGGATTGAAAACATAAAGCCCCTGCGGCTGATTCTCAAGATATATTATGGGGTGTTGGCCGCAGCCTTGATATTGGCATTTGTGGCTGATACAAGTCTGTACCCCTTCTGGGGCTTTAAACTCGATGCCTCGTGCTTGCAATATCTGGAGACACCCGAAGAGGCAGGGGCGAGTGTATCAGGCTTCTACCTCGCCATCAGACTCTTGCTGGTTCTGGTGTGCGGCTTCGGCATCTGGTGGCTTTATGCCCACATACCACTATGGAACCGCCGCCCCAAGAATCGTATCCTCACTACCATCGTGGGCGTATTGTTGATACCGGTCATCGTGATAGGCATTCGCGGAGGAATGGATGAGAGCACCACCACCATCGGGCAGGTGTATTACTCGCAGAATCAGTTCCTGAACCACTCAGCCGTGAATCCCGTATTCAGTTTCTTCGAGTCGTTCGAGAAGACGGTCAGCGAGATTGTGGAATACCCGTTCTTCAGCAACGCGGAGTGCCAGGCGATCCTTGAAGGCTGCTACTCCACGGAGAGCATCATGACCGATACGCTCCTCAATACACAGCGGCCCAACATCGTGGTGATTTTGATGGAGAGTGCCAGCGAGGTGTTTGCCGAGGCCATGCCCCGATTGCAACAACTGAAGAAGGAGGGCATCACATTCGCCAACTGCTACGGCAATTCCTATCGCACGGATCGAGGCACGGTTTGTACATTGAGCGGCTATCCCTCGTTCCCCACCATGTCGGTGATGAAGATGTCCAAGAGAGCCGTTGAGTTACCATCCATCGCCAAGAGTCTGCAACAACAGGGCTACGCCACGAGTTATCTCTACGGAGGCGATATTAACTTCACCAACATGAAGAGCTACCTGATAGCCACAGGTTGGGAGAAGCTACATTGGAAGGACGACTACACCATGGAGGAACAGAACTCTGCCAAATGGGGTGTGCGCGATGATATCACCTTCCAAACGCTTTATAATCAAATCATGGAGGCCGATAAGCCTTTCCTGATGGGCTACTCCACGCTGAGCAGTCATGAGCCCTGGGATGTACCCACGCACGAACTCGCCGATGAGAAGATGAACGCCTTTAACTATCTAGATCAGTGCATAGGCGACTTCGTGGATAAGTTGAAAGTCACACCACAATGGGATAATCTGCTCATCGTGCTCCTACCCGATCACGGCATCAAATATAATCAGATAGATGAGACCGAACAGATACGCAACCACATACCCTTGGTATGGATAGGTGGTGCGGTGAAGGCCCCGAGAACCATCACGCAGGTGTGTAACCAGAGCGACCTTCCTGCTACCTTGTTAGGGCAGATGGGCATCAGTCACGAGGCATTCACCTTTAGTCGCGACGTGATGAGCGCCAACTATCAGAGACCCTTCGCTATGCATTGTTACAATAACGGTTTCTCGGTAGTAGACAGCACCAGTTTTACGGTGTTCGATCTGACGAGCGAGAAGACCATTGCCGGTTCGAATGCCAAGTCTGTGGCGCTGGGTAAGGCCATTCTACAAACAACATCGGAAGATTTAAAGAACATGCAATGAAACATTATAAGTTACTATATCCCCTCATAGCCGTGCTGGTGAATCTGGCTATTGCCTACGGCGTATACTTCATCGCCAGAGTAGCCTTCCTGATAGAGAACTGGGGACTCTTCTCGGAGGGCATGACCACCAGTCATCTGCTGGAGTTGTTTCGTGGCGGCATCGTGTTCGATACCTCTGCCGTGCTCTACACCAATGCCCTTTGGGTGGTGATGATGCTCTTCCCCGTTTACAAGAAGGAGAACCCTACGTACCACAAGATATGCAAGTGGGTGTTTGTAGTCATAAATACCCTCTCGCTGGTACTCAACCTCTGCGATGCCGTGTATTTCCAGTACACCATGCGCCGCACCACCGTTACCGTGTTCCATGAGTTCGGCAATGAGAACAACCTGGGTAGCATCTTCGGGCAAGAGGCACTGAACCACTGGTATTTCTTCCTCTTGGCAGCCTTATTGGTGTATAGCATGTGGAAGAGTTACATGACACCCAAGCTGGATTATCGTCAACTGAAGTGGAAGCCTTACGCCATTGCCACCTTTGTATCGCTCTTGGCTTACGCGCCTTTCAGCGTGGCTGGTATGCGAGGCGGATGGACACGCGATGTAAGACCCATCACCATATCGAACGCCAACAACTATTGCGATCGTCCTACGGAGGCGGGCATCGTACTCAACACGCCTTTCTCGCTCATCCGTACCTATGGCTTCAACGAGTTCGAGGTGCCCGATTTCTTCCAAAGCGAGACCGAGATGGCGAAGATATTCGAGCCCATTCATCAGCCTGCTGATTCTACAACCTTCAAGAAAAAGAACGTGGTGGTGATTATCATCGAGAGTTTTGGACGAGAATATATCGGGGCCTATAACAAGCATCTGGAGGGCGGCAAATACAAGGGCTACACGCCCTTCACCGACTCGCTGATAGCCCACTCGCTCACCTTCACCCACTCCTATTGCAATGGGCGCAAGAGCATTGATGGCATGCCGAGCATCCTCTCATCCATCCCCATGTTTGTGGAGCCCTTCTTCCTTTCGCCTTACTCTAACAATGCCATCTCGGGTATTGCCGATTGCTTGAACGGCAAGGGCTACAAGACTGCCTTCTTCCATGGTGCCGAACGCGGTTCAATGGGATTCATGGCCTTTGCGAGAGCCACGAAGTTCCAGGAGTATTATGGGCGTGAGGATTTTGTGGCCGACAAACGAACCGTTGGCGATGACGCCTTCGATGGTTGGTGGGGCATCAGCGATGAGCCATTCCTGCAATACATGAATCTGAAGCTCTCGGAGATGCCACAGCCCTTCATGGCAGCCGTGTTCACCTTGTCGAGTCATCACCCCTTCCGCGTACCCGATCCTTATAAAGAGGTATATAAGGAAGAGGAGATGCCCATCCACAAAGTGATTCGCTATACGGACAATGCCCTGAGAAAGTTCTTCGAGAGTGCCGAGAAGGAGCCTTGGTTCGAGAACACCATCTTCGCCATCACCAGCGACCACACCAACATGTCGAACCACGAGGAATATAAGACCGACTTGGGAGGCTTCTGCTCACCCGTCATCTTCTACGACCCCACGGGCGAGATGGGTGTTGGCATGAGGGACGCCATTGCCCAGCAGATAGACATCATGCCCACCATTCTCAACTACTTAGGCTACGACCAGCCTTACATGGGCTTTGGCATCGATTTGCTGAACACACCCGCAGAGGAAACCTGGGCCGTGAACTATCTGAATGGTATTTACCAATACGTGAAATATGGCTACATATTGCAGTTTGACGGACAAAAAACGAAAGCCGTTTATGCCCTCGATGACAAATTGATGAAGCAGAACCTGATAGGCAAGGTGGCTCAGCAACAGCAGATGGAAACAGAACTGAAGGCGATTATCCAGCAATACATGGAGAGAATAACGCAAAATCGTCTGACACCATAAAAGAGAAATCCCCACCAATCGGCGGGGATTCTTTATTTGCGTTTGCGCTTGCGTTCTTCTTCGAGTTTGCGGAGTCGTTCGGCTTCTTCACCTTTAGGTACTACTTTACCATTGATAATCTCGAATTTCTCATTGAACTCGGCCCTTCCACGCTTCCAACGGTTATGACTCCATAACCAGAACTCAGGCTTGCGGCGGATAGTCTCCTCGAGCATCTTGAAATAACGAGTGGTAATCTCGTATTCTGGCAGACTCTGAGGATCAAGGGTGATGAGTTTTGCCTCGCCCTCATAATAGCCACGGCGTACACGATTCATTTCCAAATAGAACACCGCATGACCCACCTTACGAGCCACACGTTCAGTTCCCGTAAGCACAGGAGTATCGTGGTTCAGGAAATCGCACCAATGGTGGATGTTGCGCCAATGGGGCACCTGATCGCTGATGTAGCCAATCACCACGGGTTGGTGCTCGCTACGATAGCGAAGAATCTCGCGCAGAGTATCGTTCATCGCGATACAAACGGCTCCCATGCGCTGACGCTGTTTCAAGAACAAACGATCGAACTCAGGATTCTCAATGGGATGATAGATCTGCCCACACTGAACCTTGGGTGTTAACCACAAAGGCATGGATGTAACCCATTCCCAGTTGCAATAGTGCCCCAGATAGAAGGCAACTGAGCCACCGTTCTCCACAATCTCTTCTATCTGTTCCAAACCCTTAAACACCATACGGCGCTTCAGGTTCTCTGGACGTATGGTCATGAGTTTGATACTCTCCACAATGTAATCGCAGAAGAAGTGGTAGAATCCACGGGCTATCTTCGTAATCTCCTCCTCGCTCTTCTCGGGGAACGACTCCACCAAGTTCTTATGCACAATGCGACGGCGATAGCGCAGCAAGTGGTACAGGAGATGGAAAAGAATGTCGGACAGGAAATAGTGCACCCTCAACGGAAGGAGCGAAAACAGATACCACAAGGGGTAGATGATATAATAGACAATCTTCATCAGTTACTGAATTTCAGGGGCAAAGATAGGAATTTCGTGGCGATTACACAAATATTTTGGCAGAAACTTGCCCGTTTGGACAGAATTATGTACTTTTGCAACATGTACAAAATCAGATTCACCCCCTATCGCAAAGGTCTGGGCACGATTATGAGCCGTCAGACAAAAGGTCATAACCTAACATCGCTCGACGGGCGCTACCAGTTTATCCTCGACAACAGTTGCGAGGAGCCAGACTTCTGGGTGGTGCAGGGAAAGGGCGTTCGCGAGGACCAGACGTGCCATGTGGCCCCTGAGAACACCATCATGCTGACCACCGAGCCGCGATCGGTACTGGTGTATCCGGATGAATATCTGAAGCAATTTGGTATGGTATGCACATGTCAGGAACAGACAAAGCATCCGAATGTACACTTCGGACCCGCTATCCTGCCTTGGTTTGTGGGCTATACGGAGGATGAGACTGGGGCTTGTCAATACACGCTTGATTATGACAAGCTGATTCAGCCATCGGATGTCAAGGAGAAAACCAAACTCATCAGTGTCATCACCAGCAACAAAGCCTTTACGCAGGGACACTTGGACCGTATACGTTTCGTGGAGAAGTTGAAGGCGCACTATGGCGATCAACTTGATGTGTTCGGACGTGGATTCAGAAGCTTTGATGACAAATGGGATGTGCTTCGTCCGTACAAATACCACATCGTGATTGAGAACACCTCGCAACGCTATTATTGGACGGAGAAAATATCGGATTGCTATTTGGCTGAGACATTCCCCTTCTACTATGGATGTACTAATCTGGATGACTTTTTCCCCGGGGAGTCGTTCTTAAGAATTAACGTCCGCGAGCCTGAGAAATCCATAGAAATCATTGACAAGGCCATCAAAGCTGAGAAATTTGAGGCTTCCGTGGATGTGTTGGCGGAATGTAAAAAGCGGGTGTTGAACGAGTATAACATGTTTGAATATGTGGCTCGACTCTGCGATACGCTAAATCCGGAAGCCAAGAAGCAGGAGGTAACCATTCACCCCTGCCGCTCAGGACTCACTTGGGAGAACTTCGTAAACTACACTTTCAAGCGCAATTATTATGAGCTTCTTACCAAACTGCATTATTGGAAAGAAGGAAATAAATTGAAGGAGTAAAATCTACAGAAGCTCTGGAGGAAGCAACTGGGTTGCTTTCTCAAAATCCTCGGGGGTATCGAGCTCGTATGAGAAATAACGGGTGGTATCAATCACCTTAAACGTGTGGCCCTGAGGTATCAACCGCTCGAAAGCACGCTCATAGAAGATATCGATTAATCCCTCCTTCTCTATCATCTGGTCAAGTTCGCGATAGAGGGCCTCACTATAGTCGGCTGTCATCTTCTCGATACCTACACTTTCGCCCACGGCATCCTCTACACGACAGGTCTTGCTGATTTCCGTAATGCGATTATCGGCATCAACCACAATCTTCATCTCCTCCTCGCCCAACTCATGACGATTCAAAGCCAGAGCGGGTTCTGATTGACGTGCCACCTCAGCTATCGCCTTGGGATCGCAGAGGATATCGCTATCCATGAGCAGGAATTCCTTGCCGCGAACCTTCTGACCTGCCATCCAAAGGGAGTAGATATTGTTATTGTGCTCGTAATCGGCGTTATGTAAAAAGTGAATAGTGAATAGTGAATAGTGAATAGTAAGGAAATCGCGAATCATATTAGCACGATAGCCAGTTACCACTACGAATTCTGTGATACCCGTAGCTGCCATCGCATCAACGGTGCGTTGAAGCAGGGTCTTACCTCCTACCTCCAATAAACATTTGGGCTTTGTATCCGTTAAGGGCCTCAGGCGCTTAGCCATGCCCGCCGCTAAAATAACACCTATCATAAGCAGCGGAGGATGGTATCAACAACGGTCTGAGTCTGTTCCTTACGTCCCAACGTAATACGCAAGCACTCCTCAAGACCCTTATCGGTCATGAACTTAATCTTATAATCCTGCTCAGCAAGAGCCTTCTGAAGTTTCTCCTTGATGGCAATGGGGTACTTGATGAGGATGAAGTTGGCCACACTCTTATAAACCTTGAAACCTGGCTTATCGCCCAACTCCTTCTTATACAACTGACGTCCCCACTCCATATCATCAGCCACACGGCGATAATGCTCATCGCTATCGAGAGCTGCCAGAGCCACAGCCTCAGAGAAACGGTTGTAGCCTAAGTACTTATTGATATAGCTTACGAAGTGGTCGTGGCCCGCACCGATGAATCCGAAACCACAACGCAAACCGGGAAGTCCGTAGAACTTAGAAAGTGTGCGCGAGATAATCAGGTTGGCATACTTATTCACCAACGGAGCGATATAATCGGTATCCGAGGTGATGAAGCTGGCATAAGCCTCATCGATGAGTACCATCGTATCTCCGGGGATATTCTCCATGATACGACCAATCTCCTCAGGGGTCAGACTATTACCCGTGGGGTTGTTGGGCGAAGCCAGCAACAGCATACGGGGATGGATGCGGTTGGTATACTCGATGACCTCATCGACATCGTAGGCAAAGGTATCATCTTGTTCGTGCAGAGGATACATCTCGAAGGTGCCATAGCACTCGCTGGCCACCTTATTATAATACCACCATGAGAATTCGGGAATCAGAATCTTCTTATTGTCACCTTTCATCAGGTAATAGTGGATGGCATTCTTCAGGATATCCTCGCCGCCATAGGCCAAGAGCACCTGCTCTTCAGGAACGTTATAAATCTCACTGAGGCGTACGGATACCACACTCTTCTTACCCTGATCGTAGATACGGGTGTAGAAGCAGAGGGTCTTGGGATCGAAATTCTTAATGGCCTCAACCACCTTCTGACTGGGTTCGAAATTGAACTCGTTTCTATCGAGAAAATTCATCTTCTTTTCCATCTTAACATCATTTTGGGTGCAAAGATACGAATAAGTGAGAGAAAAACCAAATTTATTTGAGTTTTTCCGAACGTGAGTATCTTCGAGCGAAGCTCAAAGTTAAAATTTTCCCCGATATAATTAACTTTTTATCCCTTTTTAATACGTCCGAACGTCTTGATACTGGTATATTTACGCCAGATATTAAGTTTACGATATGGAGGAACACCATGACGACGGATATAATCGCGAGCCCCCTCGAGCATGCGATGTCCCACCTGACCATCAAGATAGGGATCGTAATTCTCAATCACCCAACGGCGCAACTCCTTCATGCTATCACCCTCCATCACCTCTTCGTAAGCCTGACAAAGTTCCTCAGGTTGTTGCATATTGCGCCAATAAATATCCTTGGCCACGGCACGAAGGGTAATTACGGGTTTGTCGAGTAACAAGAACTCGTAAATCGTTGACGAGGTATCGCTGATCATGGCATCGCTCATGAGCATATACTTCGTCACGGTATAATCATCAATCCACAGCATACCTTCTGTCTTAGCGGCCAACTCTCGGTATTCATCCATAATCTCAGGCTTCGTCAGCGGGTGGAACTTCAACAGCAGCAGCACATCCTTCTGCTTAACAAAATCTACCAAGGCCTGCTGCATATATGGCAGTGAGGTGAGCGAAGGTGAGAATGTGGGCGCGTAAAGCACAATCTTGCTGCGTCCACTTTCCTTCAACAAACGTTCACGCTCGGCATCGTAAGTATGGAGATTGCGGAATATCCAGTCTTGACGGGGCCATCCCGTTTCGAGCACCTCAAAGTCTTTATATTTCTTGGCGAGTCGTTCGAAACCTTTCGTAAAGAACGGTCCCTGCGTGAAATAAGTATCGAAATAGCGTCGGATCACCCAGTGGTCCTTCTTCTCTGCTGCATAGCCATGGAACACCTGGATCTTCACACCAGAGAGATAGTAAGGAACAATATTACCTGGCACGAAGACTGCCTCAGGATGGAAGTCATAGATTTCCTGAATGCTGCTGGTCCACTCCACCTCTCCATCGAGTGGGAACTCCTTGATGCGCTTGGCATGAACATACCAGAGCATGGTGTTGCCACCCTCACGCAAAGCCTCATCGTGGATAGGTTTGAGGATGTCGATGGCGTATTTGTTTTCGCAGAATAATACTATTTTCATCTTCGCTAGTGTTTTATTTGGGGCAAAGGTACAAAAAATAATCAAAAATATGCATTATGCATGATTAATTATGAATTATTTACTACCTTTGCAGCATGAAAATCCAAGATTTGTTCAAGAAAGAGACGATTGGCGAGCTATTCAGATTCGGAATAGTAGGTGTTTTGGCTGTTGCCATTCACTATGCCATCTATTGGATTCTGCAATACTGGATTGATGTAAACATCGCCTTCACCATAGGCTACATCATCAGTTTCTTTGCCAATTACTACCTCTCAGCCCATTTCACCTTCCGAGAGGATACCAACAAAAAGAATGGTGCCGGTTTTGCTGGGGCACATATTTTTAATTACTTCCTGCAACTGGGACTTTTCAACTTCTTCCTTTGGATAGGTGTACACAGAATCCTAGCGCCATTTGCTGTATTCTGCATCTCTGTACCCACCAATTTCGTAGTGGTTAGGTTCGTTTTCAAACATTTCAGAAAGAAGGATTAAATCCTCCAACGCAACTGTATATCGAGATCGGTTTGAGAGGAGCCGTCAATCAGTTGATAGCTGCTGCCTATCTGATTCCTATCAAAATAGTCAGTAATGCCAATCTTTGCCGTTAGCAACAGATTCTTACCTAGATTCGCCCTAGCCATAAGCCAATAGCGGATACCCTTGCCAGAGAATTGATTCATGGAATAGGTGTAAAGCGGTCCCTGTTCATAGAGCCATACCCTACTATCATAACTATCCGTACGGAAATAACCTGCCCCAGCGTTCAGCCTCAGCCACTCACGGGTATACGACACACTCTCGCTAATCATAGCTCCCCACTCACCATCGCCATAGGCACAATAGCCACCATCTATCTGGGTTCTGCATCCCAGTCCGCCATCGTTGGTGTATTCCGCACTCAGACGTCCACGATGCTCCCAATGATCATCCAAGGCCTTCTTCTTTTCATCGTCCTGTTGTTTCATCCTCACTCGGTATCGCGCTCCGAAGTTCCAGTGCTGCCCTGTATAGACCATCTGCAGAAGCTGATCCCACGAATGGGATGATTGTGATACCTGATACCTGGCCCAAGCGAAATAAGCATAGTCTGCATAGGTAGAAAAACGGAGTTTTGGCGAAGGTTGCCATGTCATACCAAGATAGATACCGCTTTCATTTTGCGTCCGACTACCATCACTATAACTCTGGGCATCGAGCGAGGTATATTTATAAGAGTAAAATCGTTGGAGAGCCATCATGCTTACCTCATCGGAGAGGCGGAAGTTCAGGGTATTGATGGTGGCGATATGGCCAGACTTATCAAGGGCCGTTTCACCATTCAAGGCCAGTTTATGACACACATAGCCATAGTCAAGACTTGTGTTTAGGAAATCCTGCCCCAGAGGATAATTCCTCTTATAAAGGGTTCCTGTACCTGGATGAAGCGATCTATCAAGATGCACATAAAGCGCATTCATACCCAAATGCAGTCCATGGGCCTCATAGCGTAAACTACCCCCTGTCTTCAAGGCATGCAGATTGTGTTTCTTTCCCATTTCCGTTTCCGTACGATGATAGCCTGAGGTAAGAATGGTCTTGGCCGTAGAGTCTCTATTAAGTGTGGCATCCATGGCACTATACGATACAAAAGCCGTAGAACGCAACCACTTCGTAAGACGGATGGTGCCCCCTACCCCTTGCAAATAATCGTCCGTTCGCGAGGAATGAGCCCTAAGGGTATTGGTGCTGCGTCCCATATTCTGAAGCATGGCAATCTTTCCCAATCCGAAGCTGTTGTTCATCACCAATCCCAGCCCCATCGAGACACGATAGTTACCTAATACCAACGTTTCTATCGCGCCAATGTTCTTGAGTTGAAGATAAGGTGAATAGTAATCATAACCCCATTTGTTACGATGGGCAAAGAAAGGTTCACCAGCATCCTTCGAACCCACGAGTCCCAACTTCACGTTGTTGCCATACGTAAACTGATAGCGGAACCAGTGGCGGTAAGGATCTCCCAAATAGCCTTTTTCATCGCCCTTGCGCTTATTAAAAGGTACACGCATAGTTGCGGTTAGTTCGTGGTGTCCGTGTCGCAAAAGATCATCGAGGCTTTTCTTTCGTGGAGACTCTGTATCATCTATATATATAAAATAGGTAAGAAGTCGCCTTTGGGCATCACCCAACGAACGGATCATTCTCAACTCACCTGCTGACTTCATCGCACCATAACGATCGCGATACTCCATGAGTTCTTCTATCTGTTGGGCGGAAAGAAAAGGTAGTTCCTCCAGTTGTTCACGACTCACATCATTGAGATTCAGCGGATGCTGCTCGAGTTCACAAAGCAACTCATAGGTACGTTCCCATGCTTCCGACTCTGCATCCTCAGCCGTCATTACCTCGTTGAGATAACGTTCCCAAGGACGTCCATCCTGAGCCTGCAGACCCAAGGGTATCATCATCAAAACTGCTAAAATAATCACTTTCATTATCCTGATCGTAAGGTTTATGGTTTGCAAAGGTATTATAAATCTCTGAAAAAACAAAAAGAATATTTGGATTTCTCACGGATACTCCGTATTTTTGCACCCGAAATGAAGACATTGTGCCAATATAACCCGTGGATTAAGCGAATGGTGATGCTATTATTCACTATTCATTGTTCACTATTCACCTCATTTGCTCAAGAAAAGCAAATGACGGCTGAGCAGGTTTTGGCAGATATGGATTCCCCCACCTTCGTGCCTACCGTTAAAGTGGGCAAGGTGCTCCATGAGGGTGACAGCATACAATATATGGAGATGAACAATGTTTATGTCTACCCGCAGCTTACATTTAAGAATAAAAAACAAGCAGAGTCGTACATGCGCCTTGTTAAAAACGTAAAGAAGGTGTTGCCTATAGCCAAGGAAGCGAGACAGATGCTAATCGAAACCACAGAGTATCTCGAGACCCTTCCCGATAAGAAATCGAAAGATGAGCATATCAAACGTGTGGAGGAGGACATCTTCCGTACTTATAAGCCAAAGATGAAGAAGCTCACCTACTCGCAAGGTAAGTTGCTTATTAAACTCATCGATCGCGAGTGTCATTCTTCCTCATACGATATGATCCAGGCTTTTATGGGCCCCATCCGTGCTGGTTTCTGGCAGGTATTCGCCTGGGGCTTTGGTGCCTCACTGAAGAAGGAGTACGATGCAAAAGGTGTGGATAGACTCACGGAACGAGTTGTTCTGATGGTAGAGGCTGGGCAGATTTAATAAAGAAACAACATCATACATATATGAAATCCCAACTATCTATCGGTTTTGACGCAAAACGTATTATGAAAAATACCTCGGGTCTAGGTAGCTATGGAAGAACACTCATTAACAATCTCTCAACCAGCGAGGATATTGATATACACCTTTATTCCCCGAGCAAAGGAAGAGAAGGCTTGCGGAAACAGATCATAGAGAGGGAAAACGTTCATTTTCACTATTGGGCAGGTGGTCTTATTCCATACGGAAGTTCATATTGGCGTAGTCATGGTATTATTCATGATTTAAAACGCGACGGCATACAATTATATCACGGTTTATCCGGAGAACTACCTATCGGTATCCATAAAAGCGGCATCAAGAGTGTTGTTACTATACACGACTTGATATTCCTTCATCATCCTGAGTTTTACAGACAACACGACGCAAAGGTGTACAGTTGGAAATTCAGGCATACTATCAAGGAAGCTGATCATTTTATCGCTATCAGCGAATGTACAAAACGGGATCTTATAGAGTATGGTCATGTTGACGAGGATCGAATCTCACTCATCTATCAAAGTTGCTCGCCGAGATTCTCTGTTGAGTATGACAAATCGGTTTTAGAGAGGGTACGTCAGAAATATGCCCTCCCTCAACGCTACATTCTAAATGTAGGAACCATTGAAGTACGTAAAAACATTCTTCAAGCCGTGAAGGCATTACACTACCTTCCAGAAGATATCGCTCTTGTCATTATAGGCAGTTACAAAGTATATACGAAAAAAGTCATCGAATACGTCAAAGCCCACCACCTCAATCATCGAGTTCTGCTTTTACATGATGTACCCGATGAAGATCTTCCTGCGATTTACACGCAAGCCGAGGTATTTGTCTATCCATCTTTATACGAGGGTTTTGGACTCCCTATTCTGGAGGCCATCAATTGCGGACTTCCCGTCGTTACATGTTCAGGATCCAGTTTAGAAGAGGCAGGAGGGCCTGACTGCACTTATGTTACGCCAAATGACGAGGTTGGTATGGCAAATGCAATTCTTATGTCTCTTGAAAAAGACGCAGAACGAGAACAAAAAATAGCCAAATGTCAGGAATATGTACGTCGTTTCCAAAGTAGAGATTTAATTGAACAGATGTTTAAACTATACAGATCATTGTTATAGAACAATCATCATTTAAGAAGAGACGTGCGAATTATCGACACTATGTATTTGTAACAATAGCGGCAACGGCAGAAAGCGGCATTGTAATAGAGGGAGAAGACTGGATGGCAGATAGCTGTCAGCATGGTAAAAGGCACAATCTGCTTACGAAAGACATAACTATCGATATTGTAAGATTTTGCCCGTCGGAAACCAATCAGCTTGAAACCGTTCTTCAGATGACAGCGTACAGCCCACTCCGCACCAACTGTTGTGCTGATAATCAGATGAGAAAAACCAGCATTTCGCAAATTCTCAGAGGTATCGGTAATCAACCGTGTGGCAACACCTCGTCGGAATGCCTTTGGCGATACAGCAAGATAGGAACCATAGGCCCGCCTTTTCTTCAGATTCCCCCTAAAGCAGTGCATTCCTAAAAGTTCATGATTGTCGGCATCGAGAGCTACAAACACCATCGTATCGGATAACGCCTCCTTGAATTCCTCTATAGTCCGATGCATCCATGGCTCGTCTATGCCATGATCTGACCATAAACGGTATGCGTCATTGCACAACGCATACAAAGCCTCTATAGTAACAGACGTTTCGCGGATTGGTTTTATATATACCATATCTTGTAAGCCACGCCCGCGATTGAGCCGTTATTTCATTAATATTTCTGAGAGTTCTTTCATACCCTCAGAGGCACCCTTCTGGATTTGTTTTACGCGACCACCTACGTTAATTGGATTGGGGTCAATAAGGTAGATGGGCGCATCGGGACGGGCATAGTGCATGAGTCCTGCGGCAGGATAAACTACCAACGAAGTACCGATGATAATCAAGATATCAGCTTCCTGCACTTCCTCAGCAGCAATGGTAATGTTGGGTACAGCCTCACCAAAGAACACAATAAAGGGACGTAGCAGAGATCCATCGCCAGCCTTGGTACCAGGTTCTATCTCGCAATTCTCTGGGGTTAGTTGGATCTGATAGCGGGGATCATCAACATCGCGGCTGGAACAAACCTTCATGAGTTCTCCATGAAGATGGATTACCTTCGATGAACCAGCCATCTCGTGGAGATTGTCAACATTCTGAGTAACAACAGTAACATCATACTGCTCCTCGAGTTTTGCTACCAAACGGTGGCCCTCGTTAGGCTTTACTCCCCAGCACTTCTTGCGGAGCATGTTATAGAAGTTAGTAACGAGTGTAGGATCGGCCTCCCAACCTTCGTGAGTGGCAACTTTCGAAACGGGATAATTCTCCCAAAGGCCATCGGCATCACGAAACGTCTTCAATCCGCTCTCTACTGACATGCCGGCTCCTGTCAATACTACAATCTTTTTCATAAGCAATGAGGTTTATATGGTGCAAAGATAAAGATAAAAACAAAGAATAAGAGAATTTAAAGGATTAAAAAAATAAAAAAATGTTTGGAGGCTGCAAATTTTTCACTTTTCGCTCTTCACTTTTCACTTATTTATTGTACCTTTGCAGCCGATTTTTGAGAGTACACATTATTAATATATAGAAAGAATGGATAAATTAAGTTATGCTTTGGGTCTGGGTATCGGACAGCAGTTGGCTCAGATGGGTGCCGAAGGCATCAGTGCCCAGGACTTTGCACAGGCCATTGACGACGTGCTCGGTGGCAAGGAGTTGAAGGTGAGTCATCGTGAGGCTCAAACAATTGTACAGGAATATTTTCAGAAGCAGCAGGAGAAACTTCAGGCAGAGCGTGCCGAGAAGGGAAAGGTGCATAAGGAAGCAGGCGAGAAGTTCCTCGCTGAGAATGGCAAGAAGGCTGAGGTAGTAACCCTGCCCAGCGGACTGCAGTATCAGGTGCTGAAAGAGGGCAACGGTAAGAAGCCGAGCGCCAAGGATACCGTAAAGTGCCACTATGAGGGTACTCTGATCGATGGTACCGTTTTCGATAGCAGCTATCAGCGTGGAGAGCCCGCCACATTCCCTCTGCAGCAGGTAATTGCAGGATGGACTGAGGGATTACAGCTGATGCAGGAAGGTGCTAAGTATCGTTTCTTCATCCCCTATCGCCTAGCTTATGGTGAGGGTGGTGCAGGTGCTCAGATTCCTCCGTTCGCAGCACTGATCTTTGACGTAGAGCTGATAGAAGTTGTATAATTGAGAATTAAGATTTTAAAATTATTATAAGAAAATGAAAAAGATTACATTTGCTGCTGTTGCAGCTGTAGCTGCCGTAATGATTTCTTCATGCGGCAATTCGACTCCCAGAGCGAGTCTGAAGAACGAAGTTGACACCATGAGCTACGCCATCGGTATGGCTCAGACTCAGGGTCTGAAGGAGTATCTCGTAGGTAGCCTTGATGTTGATACCGCCTACATGGACGAGTTTATCAAGGGTCTGAACGAGGGTGCCAATGCTGGTGACAACAAGAAGAAGGCTGCCTACTATGCAGGTATCCAGATTGGTCAGCAGATTGCTAACCGTATGGTGAAGGGTATCAACCACGAGGTGTATGGTGATGACTCTACCAAGACCATCTCTCTGAAGAACTTTATGGCTGGTTTCATCAGTGGTACCACTGGTAAGAAGGCCCTGATGACTGTTGACTCTGCCCAGATGGTAGCTCAGCGTCTGATTCAGAGCATCAAGGCTAAGGAGCTTGAGAAGGCTTTCGGCGAGAACAAGGCTGCAGGTGAGAAGTTCCTGGCTGAGAATGCCAAGAAAGAGGGTGTGAAGGTTCTGCCCAGCGGTGTTCAGTACAAGGTGCTCAAGGAGGGAACAGGTGCTATTCCTGCTGATACCTCTCTGGTAAAGGTAAACTATGAGGGCCGTCTGATTAACGATTCTATCTTCGACAGCAGCTACCAGCGCGGTGAGCCTACCACATTCCGTGCAAACCAGGTTATCAAGGGTTGGACTGAGGCCCTTTGTCACATGCCTGCCGGTTCTGTATGGGAGGTTTACATTCCTCAGGATCTGGCTTACGGTGAGCGCGAGCAGAACATCATCAAGCCTTTCTCTGCACTGGTCTTCAAGATCGAGTTGCTCGAGGTTAACGGTAAGAAGTAATGAAGAAAGCTTTATTTATAGCACTCGCCCTCGTGGCGGGTGCTTCTTCGTTTACAGCCAATGCCGTCAAAAAGAAGATGGTGATGGCCCCTGTACAGGAGAAGGTAGAGCCTGTAGTGCTCGCCAGCAGCTCCGATTCAGTAAGTTATGCAGCAGGTATGACCATGACCAACGGACTCGTACCCTTCCTGCTTCAGCAGAAGATGGATACCACGTTGATGAGTGAGTTTGTGCGTAGCTTCATGGAAAATGTGAAGCGTGGCGACGATCCAAAGATGAAGGCGTATGTAATTGGTATGAGCATTGCTCATCAAGTAAACGAACGCATGTTGCCTGGCATGAGGAAGGAGTTTGAAAATACCCCCGACTCAATACTGGCCGACTTGTTCTATCGCGGATTCACCGATGCGCTAATGAAGGATACTACAGTCTTCACACTGAACAAGGCTGAGGACTACTTTACCGAGAAGCAGAAGGCCGATAAAGCTATCCGCGAGGAGAAGCTTTATGGCGCCAATCGCGATACCGGCAAAAAGTTCCTAGAGGAGAATGCCCAAAAGGAAGGTGTTATTACCCTACCCAGCGGACTTCAGTACAAAGTGCTCGTAAAGGGTGAGGGCGAGGTTCCCACACGTTCGGATAAGGTAAAGGTACACTACGAGGGCCGACTACTGGATGGCACTGTGTTCGACAGTAGTTACAAGCGTAACGAGCCATCAGAATTTACTCCTACTCAGGTAATCAAAGGGTGGACAGAGGCACTTACGATGATGCCTGTAGGTAGCAAATGGCAACTCTACATACCCTACGAGCTAGCTTATGGCGAGCGAGGTGCTGGCGAGGATATCAAGCCTTACAGCACACTAATTTTCGATGTAGAATTGCTGGATATTGTAAAGTAAATAAAGGGTGTGTCACTAAAGTGGCACACTTTTTTTGAATTTTTCCCTTTAAAAGTTGCATTATTCAATTAATTTGCTTACTTTTGCTGACAAAATGTAACCAAAAGGGAAAGATCATGGACAAAATTGATTTTTTAGACAAAAAAATTCTGAGCATTCTCTCAAAGAATGCCCGAATCCCGTTTAAGGATGTAGCAGCAGAGTGTAATGTTTCACGCGCAGCCATCCATCAGCGTGTGCAGCATCTGATAGATGCAGAAGTGATAACTGGTAGCGGCTTCGATGTTAACCCCAAAAGTCTGGGCTACAGTACCTGCACCTATGTAGGCATTAACCTTGAGAAGGGTTCAATGTACAAGGAAGTAGTAGAGCGCCTAAAGCATATCCCCGAAGTGGTGGAGTGCCATTTTACCACGGGTCCTTACACCATGCTGGTAAAGCTTTACGCTCGCGACAACGAACAGTTGATGGACCTGCTAAACGGAAAATTGCAGAGCACCCCTGGTGTTGTGGCTACCGAGACACTAATCTCGCTGGAGCAGAGTCTGAAGCGCGAGATACCTATTGTACTCGACGAAGAAGACAAGAAGTAATATGAAATTTGATTTGCAGTCGTATCTCGACGACATATACACACGCTTTCCTGAAGGCGGCGGTAAACCTGTTATCGGCATTACAGGCAACTACGAGGAGCTGACTTGTAAACTGGGACAAGGCTATTATAAGTCGGTAGTAAAGGCAGGTGGCGTTCCTCTTGTGATTCCCCCCGTGGCTGACGAGCAGGTAATTGTGGATACGTTGGAGCGTATCGACGGATTGATACTGAGTGGTGGTGGCGACATCAATCCCTTGTGGGCGAGTGAGCAACCTTCACCGAAACTCCATGGCATCAACCAAGAGCGCGATCTGCCAGAATTGTTGATTGCCCGACTTGCCTACAATCGTCAGATACCGACATTGGGCATTTGTCGTGGTATCCAGACGTTGGCAACTGCCTTTGGCGGAAAGGTGTCACAGGATATCAGTGATGTGGCTTGCGTGAAGCATTCACAGGATGCCGACCGTTCAGAGCCAACCCATAGCGTGAGGATCGAGAAGGATTCGATACTTGATCACATCTATGCTTCGTATCCCAGGCCTCTCCAGGTGAACAGTTTTCACCATCAGGCTGTGGTGGAGCCAGGCGAGAAGTTCCGTGTGGTGGCTAAGAGTGAGGACAGCATTGTAGAGGCTATGGAGAGCACAGAGTACAAGTCGATCATTGGTGTACAGTGGCATCCAGAATGTTTGGAAGAAGGACTACCTTTGTTCCAATGGCTTGTGAACGAGGCTGCCGACTATCGCAAGGCTCACCGCGTACACGACCATGTGCTGACACTCGACACGCATTGTGATACCCCAATGTTCTTCCCCCAAGGTATACATTTTGATCATCGCGATTCTAAGATTCTCGTGGATCTACATAAGATGACGGAGGGTCGTCAGGATGCTACTATCATGGTGGCCTATCTGCCTCAGCCCACAGAGAATCCCACAGCTTTCGCCGATAACATCTTCGACAAGATAGAGGAGATCGTAAGTCAGAATCAGCAGTACATAGCGCTGGCTCGCACGCCCAACGATCTATGGATGAACAAGCATCTCCACAAGAAAAGCATCATGCTGGGCATTGAGAACGGCATTGCCCTTGACGGCAAGTTGGAGAACCTGCAGCATTTCAAGGATCGCGGTATCGTATATATGACACTCTGCCATAACGGCGATAATGATATCTGCGACTCAGCCTCCCGTAGTGACAATACCCACGGAGGTGTGAGTACATTTGGCGAGCAGGTAATCCATGAGATGAATCGCCTAGGCATTATGGTGGATATGAGTCATGCTGGCGAGAAAAGTTTCTATGACGCCCTAGACATCAGTGCGAAGCCCATCGTATGTAGCCATTCCTCGGCTCGTGAACTCTGCGACCATCCACGTAATCTGACTGACGATCAGATGCGTGCATTGGCTAAGAAGGGTGGTGTGGCTCAGACCACAATCTATAACGGATTCCTGCGTAAGGATGGTGAGGCTACCATCATGGATGTAATGGCTCATCTGGAGCATGCCATCGATGTGATGGGCATAGATCACGTAGGTCTGGGCACCGATTTCGATGGAGACGGAGGTGTTCGCGGCTTAGCTTGCTCGTCGGAACTGATTAACTTTACACGCGCATTGCTGGCCCGTCGATTTAGCGAGGAAGATATCCAGAAAATCTGGGGTGGCAATTTCCTGCGAGTGATGAATGAAGTACAAAAGAAATGAAGAATAGTATATATCTAGTTTTCTCAGTTCTACTGATGCTGAGTTGCGGGAATTTGCGTAAACAAACTGTTGATGACACCGCAACTTTACAGCCCGTTGGGCCTGTATTTAGCGCAGATAGTGCTTACCTGTATTGTCAGCAGCAATGCGACTTTGGTCCGCGCACGATGAACAGCAAGGCGCACGACCTATGTGAGGAATGGATCGTATCGAAATTCAAGGCCTTTGGGATGGATGTAACTACACAAAAAGCTGACCTGAAAGGTTTTGATGGAACCATCTTAAAGAGTACGAATATCATCGCCAGCTACAAGTCTGAGTTGGCTAACCGTATTCTGCTATGTGCTCATTGGGATAGTCGTCCTTGGGCGGATAACGATCCAGACGAGGCCAATCACAAAACGCCAGTCTTGGCTGCCAATGATGGTGCCTCAGGGGTGGCGGTAATGCTAGAAGTGGCACGACAGCTACCTGACACTCTGGGCATTGGTGTAGATTTCGTATGTTTCGATGCTGAGGATTGGGGTGTGCCTCAGTGGAGCGATGCTGTAGATGATGGTAACTCGTGGGCGCTTGGCGCTCAGTACTGGGCTGCCAATTGTTCTAAGAAGCAAGCTAAAACCTATCGTTTCGGCATTCTACTCGATATGGTAGGCGGACAAGGAGCTCAGTTCTATAAAGAAGGTATGTCATTACAATATGCAAGCAGCGTAGTTGACAAGGTGTGGCGCGCAGCTCAGGTGGTGGGTTTCGGAAGTATGTTCCCCACTCAGACAGGTAGCCGTATCACAGATGATCACATCCCTGTAAATCGTGTGGCAAAGATTCCTACGATTGATATCATTCCCTACTACCCCAATTGCGAACAGAGTAGTTTCGGTCCTACGTGGCATACCGTTAACGACGATATGCCCCATATTGACAAGAACACTCTCCAGGCCGTTGGCCAGACGATGATACAAGTGATTTTCTCCGAAAAGTAGATACTTGCAATATGGAAAAGATAGGCTATTATGCGGTTATTGGCCTTCTACGGGCACTGGCCTATCTTCCCTTTGGCGTACTATACCTGCTGAGTGATATCATCTGCTTTTTTGTCCATGACGTATTCCATTATCGAGTTAAGATGGTGCGTAAGAACCTTTCTCTGGCTTTTCCTGATACCAATCAAGACGATATCCATCAGTTGGAAATAAAGTTCTATCGCCACTTATGTGATATAATGGTAGAAACCGTGAAATTGCTTCATATTAGTGACAAGGATATGCATCGTCGGTTCGTGGTTACAGGAATGAAGTTGCCAGAGAAGGCTGCCTTGGAAGGGCGTCCTGTATTCTTGCTGATTGGGCACATGGGGAATTGGGAATGGATGCAAGAATGCGCCAATCGCGTAGAAGCTCCTTCCGTTCATTCTGCAATCTATCATCCTTTACATAGCAATATCTTTGATCGAGTCATGAAAACAATCCGCCTTAAACGTTGTCCACAGGCTACGCTTATACCCATGAAAAAGACTGCACGGGCCCTAATCCGCATTCATAAGGAGAATGATACGTTTTCATGTGTGTTTATCACAGATCAGAGGCCATACCGACACGACCTTAAGCATTGGATGACATTCCTGAATCAGGACACGCCTTACTTTGTGGGAGCAGAGGAGATTGGTCGCCATGTCAATGCAAAACTCCTGACAGCACGTATTACAAAACCACGTCGTGGTCATTATCGGGTGGATTTACTGGATATCCAACCTCCTGAGGAATCCATTCCCTCAAAGGATAATTATCCATACATGGAGATGTTCATGCATCTGTTGGAACAGAACATCAAGGAACAGCCTGAACTCTACTTATGGACACATAATCGATGGAGATATCAACGAACGCCGGCTAATTGTCAATGAGTAAGGTTGTATTATATAATAATAGGTATACGGCATTACGTCCGTTTGTAGATCAGTTGCCTTCATCTTTCAATCAAGAAGGAACGCTGATTCAAGACAGGCGTAACACTATTAAGTTGTTCATATGTGATGACGGAACGGAGCTGGTTGTGAAAAGATACCGTATTCCACGCGGTATCAATAGGCTCATCTATTCCTTAGGCATACGTAAACCGAAAGGAGAACGGGCTTTTCTCTATGTGGAACGATTACTGAAAAAAGGCATTGAGTCACCTATTTCAGTTGCATATATTGAAGAACGCAAATGGGGATTTCTGGGGTATTCTTATCTGGTCAGCTTGAAATGCTCCTATGAACATCGGATGTATGAGTTGGGGTATGCTCCAGCGGAGATTTATGAGCCTTTTGTACAGCCCTTTGGTGAGTATTGCGCCCGTTTGCATGATGCAGGAATACTGCATCGTGATTTTACACCAGGTAATGTGTTATGGACGAAAGATGAAAAGGGGATATATCATTTTTCCCTCATTGACATTAACCAGATGGGGTTTGGAAAAGTTTCTCTTAAGAAAGGATGCCAAAATATCTGTAGGTTCTGGGGGCCAAAACGCATGATCCAGTTAATAGCCCGTGCTTATGGTGAAGCCAGAGGCGGAGATCCTGACATCTGTGAACGCATGGTCATGGAGGAGCGACGACGCTTCTGGCCTCGTTATCTACGAAAGAAGCGTATATCTTTTAAACCAGAATTGTAGATCGTATATGTTGTTATACTATATCAGATATGCGCGAAAAAAAATCAAGTTCTTCATTCAGCGCCACGCAAAGAAGAAGTTCTTGTTGTATCATCTCTTCCCTTTTAATACTATAAAAGTAAGGTTGAAAGACGAAGATGCTCATGAACTTCATAACATCTGTGAGATGCTAGATAAGCATGGGATACGTTACAGACTGACTGATGGCGTAGCTTTGGGGTTTTATCGGGAGCATCATTTTATTAGACATGATACAGACCTGGATTTTGACCTCATGGACTTTGACTCTCTCGAAACGTTGAAAGAGCAGATGAAGAACCGTGGTTATAAGATCGGTAGAGAAGTTTACTATGATAGTCAAATACAGCAGATCGTTTTTTATAATAAGAATCAACTGATTGTTGATTTCTCTATCTGGTACAGGAAAGACAACGAGCTTAGGCATTATGGCGAGAAGGGTTATGTCAGGATCCAGGAACTTCAATATTTTGAGAACTTGACTGATTATGATTGTTATGGCTATACCTTTAAGCTCCCTGGTCATTTGGAGGAATGGTTGGTAAAACGGTTTGGGGAAGACTGGCGTATTCCAAAGACTTATAAAGGCGACTGGAAGGAAGATTGCTTAGATATTAAACCGTTAAGTGTTCTTTCATTATTAGTCTGCTTGTTCTTGCCTGTAGCAGCAATGGCCGAAGCTTCTGACAGTTCCTCTGTTTCGCAGAAATACTTTTGGGCCGTTTCTGCGTCAGGGAATTACAGCTATCTGATTCCCAAAGGATCTTTTTTCAAGTCTGCTGCTCATAGTTATGGTGTCGCCTATTATGATCTGCGCGTGAATCGTCAAATAAACCCGAAAGCTGACGATGTCTCTACTTATGACCAGAGTTTTAATTATCCCACTATGGAGTTTGGATTGAGCTATGGAGATTTCAACCATATTCATATCAAAAAGCCCGAAACGCCCTATTCTTCTCGCATTGGGTCTCAGATAGCGCTCTATACGGGTATTAAGTATGATTTTCTGAGAGAACGTCGTTGGCGTATGGGTGTTTCTGTCAGAAATGGTCTTGGCTATTGTTCTGCCCCATTTAATGACGAAGACAATATTGATAATCGAATTATTGGCTCTCATTTGAATTTTCTTGTAGGATTGGAAATCTCAGCTACATACAGATTGGCACCACAATGGTCGGCCTCATTAGGAGTCGATCTACGGCATTTCAGCAATGGCACCATCTGGCAACCGAATCGTGGCACAAATACTATTGGAGCCTCTCTTACAATTGGGTATGATCTCACCCCACAGCCGTTGAATCAAGAAGTCAACGATACTAAAAGACCAAGAACTGATTTCCATAAAGGATTTTATATGGAGTTAGTAGGCGGCGTAGGAATGAAAACCATCCGTCAGATATTTGATTATACATTAAGTGACGATTTGGCTGTTTACGCTTTTCCAACCTTGTCGGGAGCAGCAATGTACCGCTATCATAAATTGAATGCTACTGGTCTGGCTCTGGATTATACCTATGCCAACTACATATATAGAATCAGGGATTTTGAACATGACGTGAGGAAAAAAACTGGTTATGACTATTCTCCCCACATGTTAGGCATAAGCTTACGTCATGAACTGACATACCACCATCTGTCGTTGAATGTAGGATTAGGCGCCTACGTGTACAGACAAGGAGGATATTATGGGAAAGAGAAAGACGGACCTTTGTATCAGGCTATTGGAGTAAGATATGCCCTCCCTTTTACAGGCGACCGTTTGTTCATTGGCTACCAAATCAAAGCGCATTTGTTCTCTAAGGCTGATTGCACTCAATTTGTGCTTGGATATCGATTTATGGATCGCCGCCTTCGTCTCCCCAAATAATTCGTGGAAGATCTCTGCGCGAACTTGTGAAGAGCCATACCCAAACAGGTTTCAAGTCCTTGAGGCTAATGAGCATATACTTGTCAGTAAGACAGAATTGCCAGAACCATTTAAACGGATTCATAGAACCATGAGCAACACTCGCCTTGAAGTCCTGCACCTCCGACATACCTGTAAACCGTTTTTTCTTTGTAACAAGAGCATCGGGCAACTCTTCCTGAGGTAATTCAACCAGGCGACACCATTCCGCTGGCAGATTAACACCTGGCGTAACCTTATAGATGGCTCCATCTACTCTGAAATTCACTTCCATAAAATAGAGTTTCCCATCCTTATCTTGTAAAAACTCAACGTCAAAGAGCCCATCATAACCTATCTCCTTCATCATCGCAACGCACTTTTCCCAAGTATCGTTGTGCTCACATTTCTTAATGACACCATAATAACCAAAAGCACTATCAGTAAATCTGCTTATTTCGTCATTGTAATCAATATACACCTTCCCTTTCAATGAAATCCCGAAATAATCAATTTCCTGTTTCTTCTGTATATATTCCATCACAAGAAATGAATCAGAAGCCACCACTTTCCTCCTGTTCTCCAATTCCTCCTTATTCCAGCAAATACCCTCGTCACATTTTCCGCCATCAACAGTCCTTAGACTCTTTGTAAAGACTGGATATCTTATATCCTCAGGTATTGCGTCACCCTTTGATAGTTCAATAGTCCAAGGAAGGAGGAGTCCATGTTTCTCAGCCAATCTGGCCACATTCCTTTTATCCATCCAATAGCCTATCCTTCCTTGTCCACCAGCATTCATCAGAATAAATTTATCCTTCAGTTGGTCCAGATGCTGGTCTACAAGATAGGCTGGTATATCTGGAATGGTAAATAGAATGGGCTTGTCGTCATAACAAGGATAGTCATTAAGCAGATAATCCAAAACATCATCTGCGGTTTTGAATATTCTTCCCTTGCTAATATATTTACTAGAAAGAAAAATGTCGCATTTATGTCCATAGCAATAGCACTCTGGTCGATACCCTCCCTCGCCAAGACTTCTGATTAAGCCTAAGCTGTAATATCCGTTTCCACAAAATACGACGACTCTTTTTCTCACCTTATTATATATAACAGATTACGCTTGCAAAGATAATCTATTTATTCTGATTCCTATTACAAATAGCAAAAAAAGAAATAATCTTTTGGCAATATGCCCAATAATTCATATCTTTGTGGCTTGAACATGAGGAGTAATCAATAAAAACCTATGCGAAAGTTCTCTATATTAATTCCCAGTTGGAACAATCTGGCCTACCTTCAGCTCTGTATACGGAGCATTGAGCAAAACTCAGCTTCTCAGCATGAGATACTCATTCATGTAAACGACGGAAGTGATGGTACGCTGGAATGGGTTCAGAAGAAAGGACTGAAATACACACATTCCGAGAAGAACATAGGCGTTTGCTGGGCATTGAACACGCTTCGCCCGTTGGTAACAACTGATTATATGGTATTTGTTAACGACGATATGTATCTGTTGCCTGGTTGGGATACAGTGTTCGATGAGGAAATCACTCGTATAGGTCACAATCGATTCTTTCTCTCCTCAACGGTCATCCAGCCCAAGCCAGATGTCTTGAAGCACCTGAGTGTACCCGTTGCCGACTTTGGTTCAACTCCAGAATCCTTTAGAGAAGCAGACCTCTTGGCACATTATCAGGAGTTGCCATGTGAGGACTGGATGGGGGCAACGTCTCCTCCAAATATCGTGCATCGTGACATCTGGGATTTGGTAGGTGGGTATAGTATCATTTATTCACCAGGAATGGCGTCCGATCAGGATTTCTCCGCCAAGTTATGGTTGGCTGGCATCAGGGACTTCCGTGGATTAGCCAACAGCAGATGCTATCATTTCATCAGCAAATCTGTGGAGCGAATATCCAAAAATTGGGGAGGACTTCAGTTTTTGCGAACCTATGGTGTAACACTTAGATTATTCAGAAGGAATATTCTCCATATAGACGATCCTGTATCTGCACCCGTTGACAGACCATGGGAACTCAGATTTAATCGTATGCGTAGCTGGATTAAGCGTCTTTATACTGCTTGGCGCGATACAAAAGGCCTCAAACTATTGGATTAAGCGGATGGCGGCATAGCGGCGATTATTATAGGATTTGAATTTATTTAACATCACAAAAATCACCTTAACAGAGGACTATTCTCAGCGAGAGTTTGGACTATTCTCGTTGGGAGTTTGGATAGTCCAAAGTGGGGGTTTCCTCGGAGGAAAGTCCGACTTTCCTCCGAGTAAAGTTCCAACGTTCTAAAACGCCCATAAATAGGGCATTCCGTACCATCAAAATTGGGCAAGACGCAACGCATAACAACACAACGTGAAAAGTGAATAATATTTACATGAGCAATAAAACGATCCACATATTAGGCCAATTTGTTGCAATGTTGCCGTGTTGCAATGTTGCATAAGGACTATCCACCTACCCTAACGGAGTAGGATTACAAGTGTAATTTTTTTTGAGATTATGATAAATAGAATATATTTATCTATCTTATATACTACCTATTATACTCCTTATGCAACAATGCAACATCGCAACAACCTGTACTTGGCGTTGCGATGTTGCGGTGTTGCAATAAGGAGTATCTTTACTTCAGGAATTAGCCCGATCTTTGCGGATGAACTCGATGAGGCGATCTACAGCCTCTTCCTCAGGGATGTTCTTCTCGATACACTCCTTAGCTTTGTATAGGGAGATCTTGCCACGACCAGCACCTACATAGCCGTAATCGGCATCGGCCATCTCACCTGGGCCGTTCACAATACAGCCCATGATACCTATCTTCAGCCCAACCATGTCCTTCGTAGCAGCCTTGATCTTAGCAATGGTCTCCTGCAGATTGTAGAGCGTACGACCACAGCCTGGGCAAGAGATATACTCGGTCTTGGTAAACTTAATACGGGCTGCCTGGAGGATGGCATCAGCAAGCTCAACAAGTTTCTCTGTTGGGAATTGAGAGTTGAGAATTGTGAGCTTATGGGCCTTCTTGTCGATGAGGAGGGCACCCACAGCCATAGCGGCCTTCAACTGGAGAGTCTCCCAATCGGGGGCATCCACAGCTATCGTGATGGTATCATTCTGAATAGTAGCCTCAGCCTTCTCGCGCAGAGTAGCACACTCGGCTATCATGTCAACGAGTTTGCGAGCCACAGGAATCTCGCACTCAGGCTCTTCGGAGAGTGACACACGGATGGTATCGCCTATACCCTCGGTCAGTAATGCTCCGATACCCACGGCGCTCTTGATACGACCATCCTCGCCCTCGCCAGCCTCAGTTACACCAAGATGCAGGGGGTAATGCATATCCTCCTTGTCCATCGTCTGAACAAGCAGACGCATCGTAGTAACCATCACAACAGTGTTAGAGGCTTTGATGGAGATGACGACATCGTTAAACTGCTCGCGCTTGAAGATACGCAGGAACTCCATGCAGCTCTCTACGATGCCCTCAGGGGTGTCACCATAGCGAGACATGATACGATCACTAAGCGATCCGTGATTCACGCCGATACGCACAGCAGTATGGTGCTCCTTACAGATATTAAGGAAGGGCACGAGTTTCTTTTCAATCTTCTTCAGTTCCTCAGCATATTCCTCATCGGTATACTCGAGGTGCTTGAACGTGCGCCCTGGATCAACATAATTGCCTGGATTGATACGAACCTTCTCGCAATAGAGAGCTGCTACATCGGCAGTATGAGCCGTGAAATGCACGTCGGCCACAAGGGGTGTCATATAACCATCGGCCTTCAACTGAGCCGAGATATTCTTCATATTCTCAGCCTCACGAACGCCCTGGGTTGTAAAGCGAACGAGTTCGCCGCCAGCATCGATGATGCGCTTAGCCTGAGCCACACAACCTTCTGTATTATTGGTATCAACTGTACCCATCGATTGGATACGGATGGGGTTCTGCCCGCCTATGCCTATCTGGCCCACACGGGTCTCTGTACTGATTCTTCTCTGATAACCCATAATCTTCAATTTTCAATTTGTCTTGAACTGATACTTAATCTCGGCCAGTTCCTGATTAGCCTTCTCAATCTTAACTCGGAGGTTGCCTTTATAGACGGCAAGGCGCTGAGCCAGATTGCTATCACCGAGGGCCATCATCTCAACAGCGAGGATAGCGGCATTCTGCGCGCCATTCACTCCAACAGTAGCCACTGGGATGCCTGGGGGCATCTGGATGATGGAGAGCATAGCATCGAGACCATCGAGCATACCCTTAATAGGAACGCCGATAACAGGAAGCGTGGTAGAGGCGGCTATCACACCAGGAAGAGCTGCTGCCATACCGGCTCCAGCAATAATGACCTTGATGCCACGATCGGCAGCAGTACGGGCGAACTCTTCAACAGCATCGGGAGTACGATGGGCTGAGAGAGCATTGACTTCAAACGGCACCTGCATCTCATCGAGCAACTTACAGGCTTTTTCCATGATGGGCAGATCGCTAGTGCTGCCCATGATAATACTGACTAAAGGCTTCATATATTTACTTGTTTACAATTTTACTAACTAAAGGTAGATAAGACCGAAGAAGGCACAAATAAGCCCTACCCAGAAACCTGCCACCACCTGAGCCAGCGAGTGCTGACGCAGAATCATACGACTGGAGCCCAGGATACCGGCCAAAATCATGACCACTATAAGCCACCAAATGGGGTTGAAGCCGAACACCTCACCAAAGACGAACAGCGAACCTGCCACACCGCCAATAGCAGCCGTATGCGTAGAAATCTTCCACCACACATTAATGAGGGCACAGACAACTTGAATAGCCATTGCAACAGCTACAATCGTGCCCATGAAATGGGGTATATGCATCATATCCATAAGATAGACACAGAAGAAATAGCAGAGGATAGAAATGACATAAGGCACGGCACGGCGCTCCTTATGGCCAAGCTCTATCAGAGTCCAACCCTGATAACGACGATAGAGATGAATCAGAACCGTAGGCAGAAGAATGGTAAACAGATAAACCAAAGTAAGCACTTGGAGCTTATAGCCCCAAGGCATCAAGCCAAGATAACTGAACATGAATAGAGCCATCAGCCCCACCAAGGGCAGATAGAAAGGCGTGAACAGCATGCTGATCACCCTTGCCGTCAGGATAATGGCCTTTTCCCTACTTATAGATTTCTCACTCATTACTTCTCACTTCCTCAGTCTTGCTATGGGGATACCCAATTGTTCCCGATATTTGGCCACCGTACGACGAGCTATTGGATAGCCCTTCGCCGAAAGCATCTCCTTTAACTGATCATCGCTCAGGGGGTGCTTCTTATCCTCTGCGTCGACGATATCGCGCAACACAGCCTTGATCTGACGCGTTGATAGTTCCTCACCATTCTCCGTCACATAGCCATCGCTAAAAAAATGACGGAGGGGGAACGTACCCCAACGGGTTTGTGCATATTTTGAATTACTGACACGCGACACTGTGGAGAGATCAAGCCCTGTCTTCTCGGCCACATCCTTTAAGATCATGGGACGCAACGAGGCCTCATCGCCATCAACGAAGAACTGATGCTGCAACTGGATGATGGCTCGCATGGTAACGGTAAGCGTTTTACGGCGCACCTTCACGGCCTCGATAAAGCCCTGGGCAGCATCCACCTTTTTCTTTATATAGAGCAGAGCTTCTTTAGTCTGACGGCTCAGATGGTCCTTGTTCTGCTGATATTCCTTCATGGAGTCGGCAAACGATTGCGACACTTTAAGTTCAGGCACCTCGCCATTGTTGAGCGTAAAGGTAACAGTACCATCATCCTGAGTATCGACGATAAAGTCGGGCGTTATCTGCTGCATACTTCTGCCCACTGTCTCACCAAGCGAGGCACCAGGACGGGGATTCAGCTTTCTCAACTCCTGAAAAAGTACCTCTGCCTGGGCATCGTTGAGAGACAACGAGGATTGAATCTTATCCCAATGCTTCTTGGTAAACGCCTCGAAATAGTCGCTCACCACCTGCTGCATCAGGTCCCTAAGGCGCGAAGGGTCACGACGTGCTATCTGCAATTGGAGACATTCCTGCAACGAACGGGCACCAATGCCGGCAGGGTCGAAACTCTGCAAAAGGGTAAGCACGCGTTCTATCTCTGACACCGGCACATCAATATTATGATAGATGGCAAGTTCCTCACTTACCATCTCAAGATCCTTACGGAGCAGTCCGTCGTCATCGAGAGAACCAATGAGGTATTCCATCACATCGTGCTCTTCGTCGGTCATATCGAGTTCGCCCATCTGCTCCTTCAATTGGTCATAGAATGAGGTAGTCTGACCAAACACCATCTCTTCACGTTCCTCCGTCATGGCACTTCCACCCTGATATACGGGCAAGTCCTCATCGTCGCGACCTATACCGCTAAGGGCCTCATCGAGAGCCGACTGTCGTTCCTCGCGCTCGCTGGACGTTTCGAAATCATCCGCAGTATCGGATGTATCGGAATAGTCCTGGAAGTCAGCACTATCCTGATAATCCTCATCACCAGGGGCTGCCACCTCGAGGGCAGGGTTATCATTCATCTCAATATTGATACGATCCACTAGCTGCATCACGGGAAGTTCTACCAGCGATGCCTGCAACAACTGCTGACGTGAGATAATCTGTCCCTGCTTCAGTTGCTGTGTCTGTTCTTGAATCGTACTATATCTTTCACTCATCGGAAGTATTCTTTAAGTTGTGCGGCATAGGAAGCCAGATCTTCCGTCTTGGCATTGCCAAAACGACGCCATACCAGCTGACAAGGTAGCAACAAAGGACTGATAACCACATCCTTACGATTCAGGTAGGGATCGCAGTGCTGAAATACTTCAAGCACCTCGACTACTTTTTGTGGTTTCAGTTTCAGCAATCGGGCCAGCTGTTGCACCTCCGGGGTCTCAGCCACCATCGTAATGGGCGTCAAGCGGAAATACTCATCGAGTATCAATATCAGCATCACGGGCGTTAGCATCTCATCATCGGCTATCGGACGGAAATCCTTCTCAAAACTCTCATTGGTTTCCACGCCATCGTAAAACTCCTCAGCATTGTTGAACCCCCTCATTTCCCTCAGCAGACTGACGGCACGAGAGAGTTTACGAGGATTGTTACCATAGGTTTCCCATATATGTTCAATGCGAGGCGTCTCAAGATTGGCTATCTGACACATCTTATTAAAAAGAATGTCTGGGGCGATATGCAGCTCCATGCTCAGATCGACCATTTTCCGACTGTACATCGGCTTCATACCCACAGGCTTCTGCAGGTAAATTTGCATGAGCAAAAGCCAGTAATCGTCCTGCCATTTTGAGTTTTTTGCCATATTCTTCGTTATTTTTTTGCAAAAATAGTTCTTTTTTTGTATATTTGCAACCGAAAAGGCAAAAATTGATGAGAAGAATAGTATTTTTTATCTTATCGGCACTCTTCGCCTCGGTAGTTTCAGCACAAAACGTACGCGAAGAACTTAAGCAGAACATGTTTAAGGCAGGCAGTAACTATTATGCTTACCCAGACCCTCAAACAAAACTCACACCTGCACCTAAGGGCATGAAGCCTTTCTATATCAGTACCTATGCCCGTCATGGCTCACGTTTTCTCATTAAGGGCCGCGAGTACGAACAGCCTTACCAGCTTATGCTGAAGGCCTCCAAACATGGAAAGCTCTCAGAAATAGGCGAGAAAGTACTTAAGCAATTGGAATTACTCCGCGAGGAAGCACGCGACCGCTATGGTGAATTAACCCCCTTAGGAGCCGCCCAACATAGGAGAATTGCCCAGAGAATGTATAACAACTTCCCTGAGGTGTTCCAAGGTAATGCCATCATTGATGCACGTAGTACGGTGGTGATACGCTGTATCATCTCAATGGAGAATGCACTGGTGCAGTTAACCAGAAACAATCCCAATCTTGTGATTCGTTCAGATGCCAGCGAGCATGATATGTACTATATGAATCTACAGGATTCTGCTCTTTATAAGAAACGTCTTTCAAAACAAACTGTTGACACTTATAAGGTGTTCTGCGACAACCATGCCATCCACCAACAGGCCATGGGGCGACTTTTCAATGATTCTGCTTACGCCCACGATAGTGTTGACACCTACGTTCTGAATCAGCAAATATTCAAGATAGCCTCCAGCGTACAAGGCACTGAGCAACGTTATCATTTCAATCTGTTCGACATCTACACTATCGATGAGCTCTACTCCAATTGGTTGCAGTATAACGCTTATTGGTATCTCTGTTTTGGCAATAGCCCCTATAACGGAGGCACCCAACCCTTTACCCAGCGCAATCTGCTGCGAAAAATCATCGAAGATGCCGATGCTGCTATCAACTCTCCCCGCAATGGTGCTACCCTGCGCTTTGGCCATGAGACCATCGTTCTACCCTTAGTATGCCTCATAGGTCTGAATGGATTCGATCGCCAATTCTATGACTTGGAGGAGCTCGATGTAAGCGGATGGTTGAACTTTGACGTATTCCCCATGGCAGCCAACATTCAATTCATCTTCTACCGCAAGGACCCAAAGGACAAGGATGTACTGTTTAAGATAATGCTTAACGAGCAGGAGGCCAAGATACCCATTCCTACGGATTGCGCCCCATACTACCATTGGACGGATTTCCGTGAAATCTACCTGAAGAAGCTAAACGATTATAAGGAATAAAACAAAGATCCCCGCCAATTGGTGGGGATCTTTATTATATGATAGCAACATCGGGTTGCCAGAGGATCACCTCACCAGCATAAAGCGACTTCTGCACATCGATAATCCTTTGATTAGACGAGCCACGAAACAGGAGGTCAGGATCTTTGAGGCGCTCGATAAAGGGACCGTCGACAAGCACATCAAGTAGTTCCAACAGCTCACGCTGGGCTCGCGTGATGAGAGTTTCGAATGTAAAACCTGTGTAGCACCAAATGTCCTTGTTCGTGCGCTGGTGTATGGCCCGTGCCAATTCAGCAAAGGCGTCACACTGGTACATAGGATCACCCCCCGAAAAAGTAACATTGGCATAGGGATCGGCCTCGATAATCTTCATGATCTGCTCTGTGCTCATCTCGCGTCCGCCTTTGAAGTCCCACGACTGGGGGTTATGACAGCCAGGACACTGATGACGACACCCCGCACAATAGATGGAGGTCCGAAAACCCGGACCATCCACCATCGTATCTTCTATAATATCGAGAACACGAATCATTCTTTGATTTCCAAAAATCTCACTTTTTACTTATCAAAGAGATCCTGCATACCATGATCAATGTGGGTAACACGATCGTTGAGTTCGGCCAGTTTGCCAGAGTTCCAGCGATCGGTGGTTCCTACGAGATAACCCGTGATACGCTGCAGCTTGTCGATATTCTTAGAGCCGCACTTAGGACACACCTCCAAATGATCATCAGCATTCTCGTAGCCACAATCCATGCAACGGTTGCGATTGTGGTTTACAGAGCCATAGCCCATATCGAGTTGGTCCATCATATCCACCACACTCATGATGACCTGAGGATTATGAGTAGCATCACCATCAATCTCTACGTAGAAGATATGTCCACCACGTGTCATTTCATGATAAGGAGCCTCAACTTCTGCCTTATGACGAGCGGAGCACTTATAGTATACAGGTACGTGGTTGGAATTGGTATAATAATCGCGATCTGTGACACCAGGAATAACGCCAAACTCCTTACGATCCTTCTTCGTGAACTTACCACTCAGGCCCTCGGCAGGTGTTGCAAGCACAGAGTAGTTGTGGTGGAACTTCTCGCAGAAGTCGTTGACTCGCTGACGCATGTAACCCACAATCTTCAGTCCCAGTTCCTGGGCCTCTTCACTCTCTCCATGATGCTTGCCAATAAGGGCTACCAGACACTCGGCCAAGCCAATAAAGCCAATACCAAGGGTGCCCTGATTAATCACACTCTCGATGGTATCCATAGGACCAAGTTTATCAGCACCAATCCAGAGACTCTTCATGAGAAGAGGGAACTGCTTGGCATAGGCCGTCTTCTGGAACTGGAAACGGTCGTCGAGCTGCTGGGCAGCCACTTCGAGCATATGGTCGAGTTTTGCCATGAAGAGGGCAATGCGCTTCTCCTTGTCCGTTTCCTCGCGAGCTGCCTCGATGGCGAGTTTAACAATATTGATAGTAGTAAACGAGAGGTTACCACGGCCAATAGAGGTCTTGGGACCAAAACGATTCTCGAACACACGAGTACGACATCCCATGGTGGCCACCTCGTGGATATAGCGCTTAGGATCATCAGCACGCCACTCACTATCCTGATTATAAGATGCATCGAGATTAAGGAAGTTGGGGAAGAAACGACGAGCCGTCACTTTACAAGCCAACTGGTAGAGATCGAAGTTACGATCCTCAGGCAGATAGTTTACGCCACGCTTTTTCTTCCAAATCTGGATGGGGAAGATGGCCGTTTCGCCACCTCCTACACCCTCGTAAGTAGAAAGTAGTATCTCACGCATCACACAACGACCCTCGGCAGAAGTATCCGTACCATAATTAATAGAAGAGAACACCACCTGATTGCCACCACGCGAGTGGATGGTATTCATATTATGGATGAAAGCTTCCATGGCCTGATGCACACGACCAACAGTCTTATTGATGGCATGTTGCTGGGCACGCTCTTTACCAATGAGTCCATCGAGGGGCTTCTTGATATAGTCCATCAGCGGCTCATCGTAGAGGTCCTTATAACTCTCGCCATTCAGATCCTCAAGCGCCTTGAGCTCCTCAATATAACTCATACGCACATAAGGGGCCAGATAAAAGTCAAAAGCAGGGATAGCCTGACCTCCGTGCATCTCGTTCTGGCAACACTCCATAGAGATACAAGCCAAAACGGAAGCCGTCTCAATACGTTTAGCAGCACGCGAGGCACCATGACCTGCAATGAAACCGCATGTGAGGATATGATCCAACGGATGCTGCACACAAGTAAGCGACTTCGTAGGGTAATAGTCCTTATCGTGGATGTGCAGATAGTTATGTTCTACAGCATCACGGCTCTCTTGAGAAAGTAGATAGTCATCAACGAAAGGTTTGGTGGTTTCTGAGGCAAACTTCATCATCATTCCTGCTGGTGTATCAGCATTCATGTTGGCATTTTCGCGTGTTACATCATTATTCTTGATGTTCACGATATCGAGGAATACCTCACGCGTCTTGGCTTTACGGGCCACAGAGCGTTGATGACGATAAGCGATATACTTCTGAGCTACGTCCTTACGGCTCGATTTCATCAGCTCCACCTCCACGGCATCCTGAATCTGCTCTACGGTCATCTGACTCTCGCCACGCTGGGCAATATGGTCTGTTATCTGGTATAAGAGGCGCTCATCTTCACCCTTATCGGTGTGGAGCATGGCCTTACGGATGGCAGCCATGATTTTCTGTTCATTGAAGCCAACTATGCGTCCGTCGCGCTTTACTACTGTTTGAATCATATTATAAAAAAGCTTTTAGTTCCTGTTTTTATTTTCCGCTTGCAAAGATACAAAAAATAATCCGTAAGTTATCCCGTTGAGATAGCTTTTCTTACGTTAATAAATATCAAAAAAGAAGGCTTCTTTATTGCTTTGTGCTGAAAGCCAACGCGTAAACTCGCATCTGTTTTACCATTGCTACAAGTCCGTTGCTTCGGGTAGGCGAAAGATGCTCCTTCAAACCTATTTCCTCAATGAAATAGAGGTCGGCATCAAGAATCTCCTGAGGTGTATGGTCGCTGAGCACGCGGATAAGTAGAGCCACGATACCCTTTACAATCAAGGCATCGCTCTCAGCTGAGAAATGAATCTTTCCATCCTCATAGTCAGCCTGAAGCCACACACGACTCTGACAACCATCAATCAGGTTGCTCTCTGTTTTGTATTTCTCATCAAGCGGTTCCTGCTCGTTTCCCAAGTCGATGAGCAGTTGGTATTTATCCATCCAGTCGTCGAAACCACTGAACTCTTCTATAATCTCGTCTTGAATCTCGTTAATTGTCATTGTTTTCTGATTTTTCTAATTTAAACAACTTATCGCTAGGACGGACCTTTTCTGGAACGGCAATAGAAACACGCGTGCCTTGTTCTGCAATCTCCACAGGGCCGTTATCGCCATGAATCTCGTTGGCATCAACATAAATAACGCCCGTTGTAGGACCTGTAATAAGCATCTTATCACCCACCTTAAAGGTGTTGGCCTCAACAGTGAACTCTGCTACACCAAGTTTCGAGAAATATTTCACGCCCTTGCCGATGTAGACTTTACGCTCAGTAGCGTTCGATCCATAGTTCTTGTTCCACTCGCCCATGAGCTGTCCCTGATAATAGCCATCCCAAAAACCTCGGTTGAACACGGTAGCCAGTCGGGCATCCCATTCGTCCTTACGCTCCTCTGTAAACGTACCATCAAGCACTGCCTGAATAGCCTCTTTGTAACACTTTACTACAGTATACACATACTCTGGACCACGCGCACGTCCTTCAATCTTAAACACTCGTACACCAGACTTCATCATACGATCGATGAATCGAACGGTCTTCAAGTCCTTAGGACTCATGATATACTTATTGTCAATGCCGAGTTGATAGCCCGTTTCATTATCGGTAGCAGTATACGAGCGACGACATACCTGTATGCACTCACCACGATTGGCCGAACGGTTGGCGGCATGAAGACTCATATAACACTTACCACTGATGGCCATACAAAGGGCACCATGACAGAACATCTCGATACGGATCTGCTGTCCGCTGGGACCACAGATATGTTCCTCCTCTACTTGTCGGAATATCTCGGCCACCTGATCCATATTCAACTCACGCGCCAGCACCACCACATCGGCAAACTGGGCATAGAACCTAAGGGCTTCGATATTCGAGATATTCAGCTGGGTGGAGAGATGCACCTCCTGCCCTACCTTATTACAATAGGTCATCACAGCCACATCGCTGGCAATGACAGCAGAAATGCCTGCAGCCTTCGCGGCATCGATAATCTCATGCATCAGGGGGATATCCTCACCATAGATAATGGTATTTACCGTGAGATAACTCTTTATACCATGTTCATCACACTCACGGGCAATATCGCGTAGATCGTCAATCGTAAAGGTCGACGCAGAATGGGCGCGCATGTTCAGCTTCTCGATGCCGAAGTAGATACTGTCAGCACCAGCCTGTATAGCCGCGGCCAGCGACTCTCGCGACCCCACGGGCGCCATGATCTCGTATTCTTTTATATCTTTATTCATTATTCACTGTTCATTAGGTTTATTCCATCGGGAATAAGCCGTAAAGTTTCGCATCAATCATATCGGTCACCATCTTAAAGTCCTCAGGAAAATCGCCAAATTTGCAATTATCGCCATCCACAATAATCAGTGGTCCCTTGTAAGTTGCGATCCACTCCTCATAGCGTTTCTCCAACCCCTGCAGATAGTCAAGACGCATGGTCTGCTCGTACTCACGACCACGTTTCTGAATCTGAGCCACCAACGTGGGGATACTCGAGCGGATGTAAATCATCAGGTCGGGCAACTTCACCAACGACATCATCAGATCGAAGAGGTCAGAGTAATTCTGGAAGTCACGATCGCTCATCATTCCCTGCCCATGAAGGTTAGGTGCAAAGATACGGGCATCCTCGAAGATGGTACGATCCTGAATGATTGTATCTTTCGACTTCGATATCTCTACCACCTCCTTGAAACGCTTGTTGAGGAAGTAAATCTGGAGATTGAACGACCAACGGGGCATGTCGGCATAGAAATCAGCCAGATAGGGGTTATTGTCAACGGGCTCGAAACGTGGTATCCAACCATAACGGTGGGCGAGCAATTTTGTAAGGGTGGTTTTACCACTGCCGATGTTTCCTGCTACTGCGATATGCATAATTATTAGGGTTTTGAGGTGATAGATAAGGGATTTGAGAATAATCCAAAGAGGGTAGCATCGATGCGATCGATGATTTGTGCCAGGTCCTTGGGACGATGTACAAAGTCGAGATTATCCTTCTCAACTGTCATGACACGCCCTTGGTATTTGTTATAGATAAAGTCGTCGTAACGCTCATTCAAATTCTGCAGATATTCCAGTTGAATGGTCTGCTCATAATCTCTGCCTCGTTGCTGAATATTATTCACCAAATGGGGTACAGAGGCACGGAGGTAAATCATCAAATCAGGCAGACGTACCATAGAAATCATCTGATCGAAGAGTTCCATGTAGGTTTCATAGTCGCGCTCTGAGAGGTTGCCCATGGCCTTATTGTTCTCCATAAACACATAGACACCCTCGAAGATGGTGCGATCCTGAATAATGGTATGATCAGTCTGCGAGATAGCGATGAGATCGCGGAAACGCTCCTTGAGGAAATACACCTCAAGGTTGAACGACCACCGATGAATGTCACGGTAGTAGTCCTCCAAGTAGGGATTATCTTCTACGGCCTCAAAACGCGGTTCCCAGCCATAGTGCTTGGCCAGCAACTTTGTGAGCGTAGACTTCCCACTTCCTATGTTTCCTGCAATTGCTATATGCATCTCACCTCTTCGTTCTAATGTCTTTTTCTCTTTTGAGAGCACAAAGATACACAATTATTTGCATATTGCCAAACTTAATAGGAATAATTGGCTGTAATTTTGGAATTTTTATCGTACCTTTGCCACCGGTTATGAAACGTTTTTTTACAATATCACTCGTCCTCCTGCTCTGCATCGGCTGTACTAAGAAGGAACCCAAGCATTTCACTAACGAATTGCTGAACCGCATGACACCCGTCAAAGATCAGGGTGAGAGTGAGACTTGTTGGATCTACGCCATGCTCGCTGCCATCGAAACGGAACATCTGGCATGGGGCGATTCTGTAAACCTATCACCTTATTATATAGAAAAGATGATGGAGCAAGAGCCGGCTGCTCCCAAGAACAAACGTGGCGAAGCTGCCACCCTGCTCCGGCTGATAGAGAAATATGGTATCGTGGGCTACGATGCTATGCGTAAGGTGGAGACACCAGCTCCTAAGTGGGTATTTATGCTTGGTGCCACCTACACACCACAGGAGTTTGCACGCAGTGTTTGTAAGCCTGGCGAGTATCTGCCACTGATGAGTGACAGCAATAAACCTTATTATCAGGAGATAGAACTGGATACGAAAGACAACTGGCTTCACGACCGATACTTGAATATCCCTATGGACTCTCTGATCATTAAGGCAGAACGGGCCGTGCGCCATCATCATGGTGTGTTCTGGGGTGACGAGAATCATGGCATGGCCATCGTAGGCATCGCCCACGACGACGATGGAGAAAAGTATTTCATCATGAAGAATTCCTGGGGCACGGATCGTCCCTACAAAGGTTTAGAATATGTTTCGTTCGAGTATTTCAGAAAGCGTACCTTCTCACTCGTCATGACAAAAGAAGCCTACGGTCTCCCGTAGGCTTCTTTTTTACTATTGATGTTTCACGTCGAGCTAACTTCACTTATTCAGTTTCCAAGTAACACCGTCCTTGGTGTCCTTTACTTCGAAACCTGCAGCAGCAAGTTCGTCGCGAATCTTATCGCTGGTGGCCCAGTCCTTATCGGCCTTGGCCTTAGCACGGAGCTCAAGCACCATATCAACCACCTTGCCAAAGGCCTCCTCGCGAGAGTCGTTCGAACCACTCTTCTCTGCCTTAAGACCTAAGATGTCGAAGGCAAAGAGATGCATAGTCTCAGAAAGCTCCTTCAGACAGTCAGCACAGATAGTAGCCTTGTGGTCAGTGAGTTTATTCACCACCGTACAAGCCTCGAAGAGGTTGCTGATCACCTGAGGTGTGGCAAAGTCATCGTTCATGGCGTCGTAGCACTTCTGACGCAGACTCTTCACAATCTTCTCTGTTTCAGCATCGCACTTGTCGCTTACTTGTACGCGATCCAGGTCGCTGATGGCGTTCATCAGTTTCTCCAGTCCCTTCTCAGCTGCCAAAAGAGCATCGTTCGAGAAGTCAACTGTTCCACGATAATGGGCAGAAAGTACGAAGAAACGGATAGTCATGGGTGAGTAAGCCTTCTCGAGCAACGGATGGTTACCCGTGAAGAACTGCTCCAGCGTGATGAAGTTATTATATGACTTACCCATCTTCTGTCCGTTGATGGTCAACATATTGTTGTGCATCCAGTATTTCACGGCGGGATGTCCCATCGATGCCTGAGCCTGTGCTATCTCACACTCGTGGTGGGGGAACACCAGATCCATGCCACCACCGTGGATATCAAACTCCTCACCCAGATACTTACGTCCCATAGCCGTACACTCACAGTGCCAACCAGGGAATCCGTCGCTCCAAGGCGAGGGCCAGCGCATGATATGCTCCGGCTGAGCCTTCTTCCACAGGGCGAAGTCGGCCTGATTCTTCTTCTCTCCGATACCAGCCAGTTCACGGCTCTCGTCCTTGATGTTCTCTAATGAACGACCAGAGAGAATGCCATACTTGAACTTTTTGTTATAAGCCTCGATATCAAAGTAGATGGAACCATTACTCTCATAGGCAAAACCATTGTCGAGAATCTGCTGTACCAACTGCTGCTGCTCAATGATATGACCAGTGGCATGGGGCTCAATAGAGGGGCGCAGCACACCCAGCGCATCCATCGCCTGATGGTAGCGATTGGTATAGTACTGGGCAATTTCCATTGGCTCCAGCTGCTCCAGACGAGCTTTCTTGGCAATCTTGTCCTCACCCTCATCAGCATCGTGCTCCAAGTGACCCACATCAGTGATGTTACGTACATAGCGCACCTTATAACCCAGATGCTTCAAGTAGCGGAACACCAAATCGAAAGTAATGGCAGGACGGGCATGTCCCAGATGAGGATCACCATAAACCGTAGGTCCACAAACATACATGCCCACATTGGGGGCGTGAAGAGGCTCAAAACGCTCTTTCTGACGCGTTAGAGTATTGTATATTACCAGTTTTGATTCCATTATCATCACATTTTTGGCTGCAAAGTTACATATTTTCCATTAAATATAATCACTTTACAGCCAAAAAACTAACAATTGTCACCATTTGGTAACTTAAGGTTCAAACTTCCACCAATCGAAGTTGAAGAGTTTCGCACCTTTATTACCAACAAAGGCAAAGTACAAATCGTGCTTACCACTGACTTTCTCCTTAATGCTGGTACAGAAACTCTGCCACTGCTCGCCACCTCCTGTATAAGGAATATCAACAAGCGCTATCTGCTGCCCTTTCAGGCTGTCGAGACGTACCTCTATCCTTCCTCCCTGCAAGGCAGAAGCAGCAGAAACCGTAAACGACTTAGGCTGCACACGACCGAAATCGACCTCGCGTACCTTGATATAGTCACCATTTTGGATATCGCTCACAAAGACTCCTGTATTTTCGTTCTGTTCCGTCTTCACACCTACACTCCATGCCATGGTCTCTGCCTCCTGTCGCTGGAAAGGATTTAAAGTTCCAACTGGATTTACGCCCTCGTCTGTATGATGGATGATGGGGAAGGTGCCATCAGAATTATAAGTAAACTCCTCGACAGCAGCAGAACGTCCGAATCCGCCTCCACCAGGCAGCTTTCCCGTATGGTAGAAGAAATAACTATGTCCTTTGAAGTCTGCCACGCCACAGTGGTTAGTAAACGACTTCGTGTCCTCCAATGGCATAATTTCCCCACGATAGGTCCAAGGACCTTCGAACGAGGGAGCCGTAGAGTAAGCAATATGTTCTGGCACGCCTCCAGCAGCATAAAGCAGATAACAAAGGGATTTCCGTTTCTGAATCCAGGGGCCTTCAGTATAATTATCCTTATACTTCACGTCTTTCTGACGCTCCTTCACGTTAGGAGCGCCAAAACCCTCGATCGTTTGGTTAACCTGCTTCACCTCACCATCGAAAGACAGCATATCACTATTCAACTTAGCATAGTTAATAGTGGGATTACCCCAGAACAACCAGGCCTGACCGCCTTCATCGATAAACACAGTGGGATCTATGTTATCCCAACTGCCATTATCGAAGAGCGGTTTGTCTAATGCATCGTGGAAAGGGCCTGTAGGCGAATCAGCCACTGCTACACCGATAGCCATACCGTTTGTAAGTTTCGAGTGGGCACAGACATACCAATAGTACTTACCATTACGTTCAATCGTCTGTGCAGCCCAGGCCCTGTCATTGGCCCATGAGAAGCTTCTTAAACTCAATGGTGAGCCATGGTCCGTCCAGTTTACCATATCACTACTTGAATAGACACGCCACTCATACATCCAAAAGAAGTCTGCGTTGTCCTCATCATGGCCTGTATAAACATAGATTTTGTCGCCACAAACCATAGGAGCAGGGTCAGAAGTGTACCAAGTTTGTACAATGGGATTCTGTGCATCCGCTGTCGCTAATGTCATCGCAAGGATGACCATTGTCATTAGTTTTTTCTCCATCTTTATTATCGTTTTTGATGTGGTCCGATATATGAAGGCTTTAATCCGCCCCAGTCGATGATCACACGCTGGAGCATCTGTCCTGGGTCGAGAGCACGGAAGGTGAGTGTGTGCTGACATTTCGTCTTATCGATGTTAAAGTGCAGGCGACAGGATATGCCATTACGCATCACCTGATCCTTCCACGAACGTCCATATTCTTCAAAGTGATTTTCGAAGACCTGCGGTTCGCAGCCGTCAATGCTTACAGCCACACGATTACTCTTGCCCTCATAAAGAGGCCAGAAGGGCACAGTGTAGAAGAACACATCGAAAGAATCTGCCTCGACAGCAGGAATCGTGTATGACACTTCACCTAATTGCATCACTTGCCAATCGTAACCAAGACCAGCTACAAGACGGGCATCAGCGCTCTTGCTGGCATACTCAGCCAGGTTGATGACCTGGCATCCTGTAACGTCACCTGTCTTTGGTGCCAAATCAACGGGTTTCTCTCCAGCCCCTTCAGTATAGGTAACTTCGGGTTTTTGATAGAATTGTGCCGTAGGTGTGAAGCTGGTCGACAAATCCATCATGCCTCGCCATTTACCATCGAGTTGCTCGTTATAGCAATCATTCAGGGCATTGATGCTATCGTAAGCTAGCTCCATCTGACGTGCAGCCCAATTCGCCTCAGCCTTGCGACCTTGTTTGAAGAGTTCATGGTTCAACTGCGCCATGAGGAATTTACGATTCATCTGATAAGCACCTTGTACTGGCATCTGCACCATCTCAAACCAAGCGGGTCTAAGATGCTCTGACAAACCAGCGCCTATTTGTTCTACTTCATCACTCAAATGCTGATAGTCAGCCAGTCGCTGCTGTGCTTCTGAATAATTCTCAAACGAAAACTCCGTATCTTTCAGACCTGTATGTGCCTGGTCGTCCCATTGGTACTCCCAGCCCATATACTCTGGCTTACGACTCCATGCCAAACGATAGAAATCATCGAGGATTGTTTGAGGATTCTTACCAAAAAGAGTAAAAAGGAATTCTGCTTGATGATGGTTGACATTCTCCAAATTGAAAGCATTGATATTCCAGGCCATGTCCATGAAGGTCTGTATACCCAGTTCCATAGGTTTGATATCACCCACATTTAAGAGCCAGTAACGATCAGCACCATTGTCGTAGGCTTTTTTCAGTTCCTCATACATCAGCACTGGTGGAGTGGTGTTAAGCCACAAGTAATCGTGCGGAGCCCCAAGATAACTCAGATGATAATACACACCTGCTTTACCTGAGCGTTTCTGCTCCTCAGGATTCGACACACGTTTCATATAGCCATAGTTATCATCCACCCAAACAAGCGTAATGTCGTCAGGCACCTGAAGACCATTCTCATAGATAGCCATCGTCTCCTTATAAGGTACGAAAATCTGTGGGATCTCTGTAGCAGGCTTACCAATATGCTTTTCCAGCAACTGACGTTGTTCTGCGATCACCTTTGTAATCAGAGGCACGCGCTCAGACATTGGCAGATGGCCTCTCAGACCTTCGTCATGCAATCCACGCATGGCCGTGGTGTAAATATTCTCATATTGTGAGGCTTCAGCCAAACGGTCGTCCCACTTTTTCAAAATCGTCTCGCGGTTTGTTTTGTAATTCCAGTCACCGTCACGACTCTGATCCCACTCTGACAAGGCAGCATTGTTCAGCAACAGCGGTTCGCAGTGAGAGGTGGTGATGATGATGCCAAAAGAGTCACAAACTACCTTGCTTTCTGGATAACTATAGAATGCGCCAGTACATGAGTGCATGGCTGGTGCCAGCATATTAGCCTTCAAACGCAACAAGAGCTCACATACCTTAGCGTAGGTCTTAGGTCCGATATCACCTAGATTGCGCTCGAAGTTAGTGGCTGCCCATGGTTTCAGTCCCCAATCCTCATCGTTGATAAACACACCACGATATTTCACTGTTGGTTCGCCCGATACGAAGTAATCACAATCTACGGCAGCCTCAGCATCCACTTTCACAGGCACGTCAGCCCACCAGTACCAGGGCGAGACACCGATACGTTGCGACACATCGTAGATGCCGTAGATGGTACCACGCATGTCACTGCCAGCAATTACCAGTCGAGGTTTCGATTCCTTGGTAACGGTGATGACATAATTCTCCCATCGGTTCTTCAGATCGGACTCTTTCAGTACCCCTTTGACAATAAGCCTCGCAATGAGCTTGCTCTGGCCATAGGTACCAACGATGATCTGACCACCTGAGGCATCGCCCTTGCCCGCCACCATAGCGATGTCATGCTGCAGGTCGCCAATGGCGCGCACCACCTGATAAGGTTCGCCTGCGTCATGACTGATGTTGGCGTTACGCACCTTGAAATTGCTACCATGTGCACACAATGGCATGAGCAACAGAAGCCAATATAATAGGTTCTTGTTCATTCTTATAGATTTTTTCAGAAAAAGCCCAGACTTTCTCAAGCCCAGGCTTTTACTACATTTAACTAACTAACCAATTTCTTCTATTAATAACCAGGATTCTGCTTTAATTCACCATCCTTGTTAGCCAAGATAGCTGACAGAGGAATAGGCAGCAGATCGAAGTGTGAGTCGTAGTCCTTACCGTCTGCGGCATTCTCCTTATGGAAATAAGGATTATACTTCAGAATGCGCTCAGCAAGTTTGCCGCAACGAGCCAGTGTCAGACGACGTGTCTCCTCACAGGTGAGCTCACGCAGGCGCTCATCAAGGACGAAATCAAGATTCATCTGGTCGGCAGTTACTTGCTTAGCCTTAGCACGGGTGCGCAATACATTGATGTCAGCAGCAGCTTCGGCCTTCTTACCTAAGTTTACATAAGCCTCTGCACGCAGCAGATATGCACCAGCGAGGCGGAAGAAATACTGGTCGGTATAAGTCTTACCACCTGTACCAGCTAGCTGGTAGGTTGACTTATTCTGATACTGTGCATCTGGATGATGGAATGGCGTTGTCATCTTCGTTGAGTAACCACACATAAAGCGGTTTGGTAACTGTTCTGGAGGTGTTGCGCCACCAGCAAAACCTGCCGTGATAGAATAGCCTAATTCCTTCAGTTTTGCAGGCATGGTCTCCAAATCGAAGTAACCATCAGCCATGAGAGCCTTCAGGTCAGGATAATTATTCAGTCTCTCTGGGAAATGCAGCTTATAGCGACGAGGCCAGTTGAACTCAGAGTTACGCATATCGTTAAAGTCATCTGCCCAAATCTCACTGTAAAGATGCTGAACAGCATAGTGTGTACCGATACCACGACCACCAGTCATATCACCGATAGGCCAGTTGAACAACTGAATATTTGTACCATTAGGCGCAACAATCTGGAATTTATCTACCTGAGGTGCGAAGAAGCGCTCGCCCCAGAAACTACCAGGATTCCAGAAGAAGTGACTGGTATTGTTACCACCACCATCTACGTTGGTCTCGAACTGGATCACCCAGATAGCCTCCGTGTTACCAGAGCCACGATTCTGGTTGTTTGGACGGAACAGATCATAGAACACGTCACCATCCTCCTTAGCCTGTGAGCCGAAGCGTTGGGTCATCAGAGCGAGGTTAGGATTGCTGATAACAGCAGATGCAGCACTTGCAGCCTTGTCGTTATTACCTGTAGCCAGATAAACCTCAGAGAGCAGCATGTTAGCAGCTGGCTTGCTGATCTCACCGTCTTTTACGGCATTGATTTCAGGCAGGTTGGCTACAGCAAACTCCAAGTCCTCAATTACAACAGCCCACACCTTATCCTTAGACTCACGGGTATAATCGGTCTTTGGTGATGTTACCTCTTCAAGTTGCAGGGGCACATCGCCATATAGCAATACCAGAGTGCGATAACCTAAGGCACGGAAGAAACGGGCCTTTGCCTCAAATTCCTTCTTCTGATCATCAGTCAGGGCAGTTGAATTTGGCACACGACTGATTACAGTGTTAGCCTGAGCAATGAGCTTATAGTTCTGATCCCAGTAGAACTTGGCGATAGCGCCAGAGGGAGAGAAATCAGAAGTCACATTCGACTGCAGAGGATCTGCGGTAATCCACATATCTGCAACCTTCGAGAGGTCTGTTGTACGATCGTAAGTAGTATAGAACTCCTCACGCGTCAGATAGTAGAGTTCAGTAATCGAAGCATCGAAGTCTGCTTTCGTATTATATGAGTTGGATGCCGAATTGAAGTCAAGCGCCTTCTCCTCGAGGAATTTATCCTCGTTACATCCTGTCAGCACCAAAGCTGATAAAACGGCAAATAAAAATATCTTTTTCATGTGAAATAGCAATTAAAGATTGACATTGAGACCAAATGTTACACTCTTCATGACTGGGTCGTGCTCATAGCAACTACCAGTATAACGGGTCTGACCATTGATATCAGAATATGACTTATTAGGCTCAGGATCCCAACCATTCCAACCTGTGAATGTCAGCAGGTTCTTGCAGCTAACATATACGTTGATACCATCGATACGAATAGCCTGCATCCACTTTCTTGGCAGGTCGTAAGAGAGTGTGATATCCTGTAAGCGCAGGAATGAACGGTTCTGATAACGATAAGGATTGATAGCGGGGTTCGCATTGTAGAGTGCATAGATACCATTAGGATTGCTTGGTGTCCAGAATTTCTCCACCTGCTCCGTATAACGGTTGTGGCGCAGGGTGTTATCGTTAACCAGCTCAGCATAAGAGTTCTTACCCAGGTAGCTCTTGCTACCACCGAGAACGGCATTGAGGAAGAAGCTCAGTGTAAAGCCCTTGTACTTCAAGGTGTTGAGCAAGCCCATACGGCAAGAAGGATCTGTCTTACCGATGACGCTACGGTCGTTCTCGTCAATCTTACCATCGTTGTTAATATCTACAATACGGTAGTTACCGGGATGGTAGCCCTCAGGTATGTTGTCACCAATCTGATAAATGCCGTCAATAGTATAGTCGTAGATAGCAGACAGTGACTCACCGATAAACAGTGAAGAAGAAGTAAGGTCATCCTCTACACCATCGCCATTGGTATCAAGACCGGCAAGCTTTGTAATCTTATCACTGTTGGTAGAGAAGTTGAACATTGATGTCCACTCAAAGTTCTTAGTGATAATGTTACGAGAGTTGATGGTAATCTCAAGACCCTTGTTCTTAATCTCACCTACATTCGATCTGATAGAGCTGAAACCAGTAATAGTAGGAATAGCTACATCATAGAGCAGATCCTTTGTCTTGGTAGAATAGAACTCAATGTTACCAGAGATGCGGCTATTGAAGATTGCGAAATCAAGACCGATATTGAAACCAGAGGTTCTCTCCCACTTCAGGTCATTGTTAGCCAAAGAAGCCAACTCCTGTTTCATGGCGCCAGAAACACCGTCACCATAGATATAACCAATAGCAGAGTTTACACGAGCCATTGAAGAGTAACGTGCTGTCTGGTTACCACTTGAACCCCAACCTGCACGCAGCTTCAAATAGTCTAACTGAGGTACCTTGAACCACTTCTCGTTAGTGATGACCCAACCAAGGGCAACTGATGGGAAGATGGCAGACTTATTGTTCTCAGCGAAGCCAGAGAAACCATCTCGACGCAGGGTAGCAGTCAGAAGATAACGGGTGTCAAAAGAATAGTTCACACGAGCCATCTGATAGAGCAATGTCTCCTGCCATGCATCAGAGCTGGTGTTCTGAGTAGAAGCAAGCTCCAGTGAGTTGTAACCCAGTGTCATACGTGGGAAGAGCTTGGCATCAGCAGCTGTATAGCCGTACTTACGACGTGAAGCACCATAAACGAGCGTTGCGCCTACACTGTGCTTACCAAAATCGTTCGTATAGTTCAGAATGTTATCAAGTGTATAATCATAATAGGTAGAGTGGTGCTTATAAGCAGAACCGTTGCTGTTCTCAGCAAACTCACTGGCATAGTGATGCTCACCAATGCGATAGTTGTTACCGAAGTTGATGCGATATGTCAAACCCTTCAGAGGCAGCTGAACCTCACCGTAGATATTGGCAAAGAAAGAATTGGTACGATCATAGTCGTCAACTAATGTATTATGATATGGGTTTTCACGTGCATCGTGTGCAGGATAGTGAATCATGTCGCCATTCTCATCGTAAGGCTTTGTCAGAGGGCTGCACTCTACGAGGAATGGGAGGTATGGAGAAGCACCGTCACGGTTCTCGAATGAACCGAAGGCCTGGATACCTGCCTTCAACCACTTCACGGGGTTGATATCAACATTCACACGGATTGAGTTACGCTTATAGTCATCGTTCAGGATGTAGTTCTTCTGCTGGGTGTTACCTACAGAAATCAGGTAACTCATAGCATCGCTACCACCAGAAATATTCAGTTTGGTCTCCCAGATATGACCATTGCGAACGAAGTCGCCCCACCAGTCATAGTCACCAGGAATGATATTTCCCTGATCGTCAGTCATCCAAGCATCAGGCATACGCTCTGAGAGCTTGAAGTTAGGATCCTGCTGGGTATAGCCAGACTCCTTGGTCTTGGAGTACTGCCACAGACACTCGTTGTCAAAGTTCAGCATCTGCTCGCGGTTCATCGTATTCAACTTATGGGTTGGTGACTGAACACTGTAGCTAGTTGAGAAGTTCACCTTAGCCTTACCCTTAGCACCTTTCTTAGAAGTAATCAACAGTACACCATTAGCAGCCTGCGCACCATAAACAGCTGTTGAAGAAGCGTCCTTCAATACGTCAACGCTCTCGATATCAGCAGGGTTCAAACTAGAGAGGCTACCTGGATAGATGATACCATCGAGGATAATCAGTACGCTCTGGTTACCAGAGATGGTATTATTACCACGGATAGAGATCTGTGGGTCAGAACCGGCAGCAGTAGCCAAACCTACGTTAAGACCAGGAACGGTACCTTCCAGAGACTGTGCGAGGTTGGTGTTAGCACTTTTCTCGAAAGCTTCGATATTAGCTCTGCTCACAGCACCTGTTACGTCGCTCTTTCTCATGGTACCATAACCTACTACCACAACCTCATCCAGCAATTTCTGGTCTGGCTGCAGCGTAACGTCAACATGTGACTTACCTCTCACATTAATAGTCTGTGTCAGGTATCCTACATAAGATACGCTGATTTCACTCTTCGTAACGTTTTTCAGTTCGAAGTTTCCATCGAAGTCGGTCACCGTAGCGATGTTAGTACCTACTTCTCTAACAGTAGCACCGATGACGGGGTCACCGGCATCGTCTTTCACATTACCCTTAATAACGCTCTGTGCCGACAGCATAGCAGGGCATGCCATCAGGACGATGAGCATCATTAAGATTCGCTTCATTACCTTTTTCTTTTCCATACAAAGATTAATTTAAGTTAAAGATGAAAAATTTGCTGCAAAGATAAGGTATAATCCGGTTTTTGTTGCAAGAATTTCGTTTCATGATTATGCGAATACATATCAAAAAACGCAAAATCGGTATTTTGTAACAATTTACAATAATACCGATACAATATCAACAGTAAAGTGATATACTACGACTTATGGGTTTCTACATATTCAGATGGAGACATTCCAAAATGAGATTTAAACGCAATTGAGAAATGAGCCTGATCCATGTACCCCACCTTGTCTGCAACCTGCGAGATGTTTATCTTCCCCTCCCTGAGCAGACGGGCTGCTTGTTCCATACGCAAGTTGCGTAGGAACTTGCCCGAAGAGATGCCTGTCATCTCCTTCATCTTTCGATGCAGTTGGGCGCGACTGATACCCACATCACTAGCCAGCGTGTCGATGTTATAGTCAGGATCCGACATCTTGGCATTCACCGAGCGCATAATACGTTCCATCAGCGCATCGTCGTTGCCTTTTACCTCTATCTTTTCTACACGCTGTTCCTGATCAACAGCCCCACTGAACTTACCACGCAGACGACGCACATTGTCGATAAGATTATCTATCTGGATATGCAGTTCCTCCATACTGAATGGCTTGGCGATATAGGCATCAGCACCCGACTTCAAGCCAATGAGCTTATGTTCTACCTCAGCCTTCGAAGTGAGCATGATGACTGGTATCTGTGAAATCTGCGGATGGTCCTTGATACGTTTCAACATGGTGATACCATCCATCTCCGGCATCATCACGTCGCTGATAACCAAGTCGTACTGTTGTGTCAGCAAGGCTTTCAGTCCTTCCTTACCATTCGGCCTATGGTCGAACTTATATTTACCACCCAGTTCACCGATGATATAGTTAGCTATCTCCTGGTCGTCGTCCACAATGAGGATGTTAAACCTGCGGAACTGCTGCTTAACGGCTGTTCCTGCAGAGAGCACCTTCGTGGCTGGGGTCTCTGTAATCATCTGTTCTGGTTTCAAGTGAGCATGGCCTTTAGGTATAGAGACAGTGAAACAGGCGCCCTGCATACCGTCTTTCCTGTTCTGGGCTTTGATTTGGCCTTTATGCATCTGTGTAATAGAACGGCAGAGGTTCAGTCCGATACCTGTGCCCTGCATTCCTAAATTGTCTGAATTACGTCCTTGGTAGAAACGGTCAAACAATCTTTCTGCCTCTTCTTCCTTAATACCTACACCATTATCCAGCACCTGTATTTCCACCTCTTTCTCCGTCTCATGGAGCATCACCTTTACCTCACCACCGTCGAAGGTGTACTTGAAGGCGTTCGAAAGCAGGTTTGAGATAACCTTGTCGAAATTAATACGATCTACCCACGCCAAGACGTGATCTTTCTCGTGCTCGAAAGTAAACGTAATGTTTCGCTGGCTCGCATTATACTGGTAGAGTTTGCAGATACCACCAATGAAATCGACCATATTCGTCTCTCTGCAATGCAACTGCAGTTGATTTTTATCGATACGTCGTTCGTCAAGAATCTGATTAACGAGCAGCATCAGGCGCTGGGCATTACGATCGATGGTTTCCAGATAACCTTTTCCCTCACCCTCTCCGATAATGGTCTTCAGTTTGGCCAGCGGCCCCATTATCAGCGTGAGCGGTGAACGGATATCGTGGGTGGCATTGATGAGGAACTTCATCTTCTCCTCATCCATATGCTGGCGGGCACTACGCCTCAGCAGCAAGCCTATCACACCGATAATTCCGAAGACCACTAACAGATAGACAGTATATGCCCACCCAGAACGATACCAAGGCGGCAAAACCTTTACAGTGATGATTTTTTTCTCAGAATAGATACCTGCCGACAAGGCCCTCACCTCTATCTGATAAGTTCCAGGCTGCAGATGACTCAGTTGGATACTGTTCTGGCCCTCTGGGGTCTGCAACCATTTCGCCTCGTTAATGCGGTATTCATAAACAATATTTCGAGGACTTACGAAATCGAGCAGCGAGAACTCCAGCGTAATGCTGTTGTCGAGATACGACACCTGATACTTGTCCGTCTCGATAACAGGCCCCTTTGCCACCAGTCTGCCATCCGACTCCGTCAACGTGTTCACGGGATTACCTGCTATGAAGAAACTAGTCAGTTTGATGGCTGGCAGGTCTTTGTGGCTACCTGTTACCTGAGCGGCATTAAACACGGTCAGTCCGTCGTTATTGGCGAAATATATCATGTCGTTATCCGTGTGCAAGCCTACGCAGTTTACGTATTCCTTCATAGTCAGTCCATTACCATTTACATGACCCATAAATTGCTTCTTACGAATGTCAAACTGCCAGATACCCATTGATGTGGCGCACCATATATCGCCATTCCTAGCCTCTACAATGTAACCTACCACCTTAGTAGCCAAAGCATCGCCATACGGAAAGCGCACAGCCTCCTGGTCACCCTGATGATAAACAAAGAGTCCCTGATCTGTACCGATAAGGATATCGCCGTTCTTTTGTTCGCAGAGCGAATAACACATCTTTCCGTCTAGCAGGTTATCCCAGCCATACGGACGGAAATTGTCTTTTTGAGGATCGTAACATGAAACGCCCGACGATGTCGCCATCCATACACAACCTTTCTTGTCTGGCATCATCGCCAGAATCCAGTTGTTATGAAGATGACCCTTTACATGGTCTGTTTGCGTCGAGAGGTAATTCTTAAACGTATGGTCATCGGGGTTATAAATGCTTAATCCGCGAGAATAGGTAGAGATAAACAGCTGACCATTACCCATGTCTGTCATATCATTCAGTTTTTCGCATATGAATGACACTTGTCGCTGCGACACCCCCGTCAGAGGGTTATAGGCAAACAACGATTCATTATTACCTATCCAATAGCGCCCCTTCTTGTCCCAATACATAAATTCCGACGATGGAGGCGAAGCCGGATGCGCTACAATGTGGCCCTGCTGGTCGAAACCATATACACCACTGCCTTGAACCACGCACCAGGTGATTCCTTGGTCGCCTTCACAGACAGCCGTTATCGTAGAACTGATGCGATAGCCCTGTCCCGTGAAGCTCCAAGATGAGAATTGAGGCTGAATCTTGGGAATCATCACCAAGCCCTTCGACTGGCATCCCAACCAAAGGTTTCCGAAGTTATCTTCTTGGATACACCAAATTTTCGCTGTATTAAGATCCAAACCATTTAAACGGCATTCTACTCGCACCAGTTTCCTGCTACCCTTTTCCAACATGAAAAGACCAGCGCCTCGCGTACCTATATATATATGTCCGCTCTTACTCTGGAAAGCACTGCTAATAACCACATCATCACTCCCAAAAGCCGACAGGTCGATACCAGCTTTCACCATCTGTCCGTTATGGTAACGATAAATGCCATTCTGAGAAATTACGAGAATATCACTATCCGTCTCTACGATGCCTACCACGATGCCCTGTTCTATAAAGAACTGGTGCACCCCAGTAGCATCCTTCATGGTTATTTCCTCACCATAGCCACATTTCCAGAAGCGCCCCTGACTATCCTCTATCATCTGGTTGAAATACCAGTTACCAGAACCAGTCGTATAGCCGTCGGGCACCTTTCGAAGAGAGTCACCAGAAAGGGCATAAAGTCCCCTTCCCGATGTACCTACGAGAAACTCACCATTCTTACGTTCCAGGATATGGTTCACGCGTGGCGTTATCCCCGAAGGGAAAGCGTAATGTACAAAACGGTCTGTGGCGTAGTCGTATCTGGAGAGTCCAAGTCGTGTACCAATCCATAACTGTCCCTTCTTATCGCAGAAGAGATGGGTTACGATATTACTGCTCAATGTGGTTTTGTCGTCGGGATGCGACAGATAGGTCGTAAACCGATAGCCATCATATTTATTCAGTCCGTTTTCCGTGGCTATCCATACATATCCGTATTTGTCCTGACAGATATCATTGATCAGTCCACTTGAAAAACGTTCCGAAGGAATAAACTGTCCTGCCTGGCCGTAGGCCAAGTAGGACAGTATGAGACAAAAGGCACAGAGCAGCCCTTTTTTCATTATTTCACGTATTCAGCGAAGTCGGTAAGCTTCATGTCGCCCTTGCGAGCCAGCGTGTCGTGCATGGCGAAGGCGGCAGGCAGGTTGTGGCGCGTCTGTCCCATCTTGGCAATCTTCAGGTAATCCCACAGCAACTGCTTGTAGTCAGGATGTGCACAATTCTCGATGATGCACTCAGCACGCTGAATGGGACCCTTACCACGCAGATCGGCCACACCCTGCTCCGTCACGATGATATTCACATCGTGCTCTGAGCTGTCCTGATGGCTTACGAAGGGAACGATTGAAGAGATGACACCACCCTTAGCCACAGAAGGACAGGTGAAGATACTCAGGTAAGCGTTACGAATAAAGTCACCCGAACCACCGATACCGTTCATCATCTTCGTACCACTGATATGGGTAGAGTTCACGTTACCATAGAGGTCGGCCTCGATAGCAGTATTGATGGCAATCACACCTAATCGGCGGATGATCTCAGGTGAGTTCGAGATCTCACTCTGGCGCAGGGTCAGGTGATCCTTGAAGTAGTCCATATGATCATATACCTGAAGCAGACACTCGTTTGAAACGGTCAGTGAACAAGCCGAAGCATCCTTCACACGTCCGTTCAGCATCATAGCAACCACGCTATCCTGCAGCACCTCAGTATAGATATTGAAGTCGGGCACATGCTTGTCATGACCCAGGGCACCAAGAATGGCGTTGGCAGTTGAACCTACACCACTCTGCAGAGGCAGGAACTCCTTGGGGATACGACCCTTGTGCATCTCCTCCACCAAGAACTCAGCTGTCAGGAATCCAATCTTATCTGTTACAGGATCGCTGTCTTTGAACGCACGGGCCTCGTCGGGGATGTTACACTCTACCACACCAACTACCTTCTCCTTGGGGATTGATACATAAGGCACACCAATACGGTCACCTACGTGCTCAATGGGGATAGCCTTACGATAAGGAGGATCCAGAGGCTCATACACGTCGTGAATGAACTTGGCATTGGGGTTATGGAAGCTGTTCAGCTCCAGAATCACATGCTTTGCCAGACGGGCAGCTGTAGGAGAGATACCACCAGCAGCTGTCAGATATACATGGTAGTCATTGCCCACTTCTTCAATGTCGCACACCTCGAGGATAGCCCAATCCAACGGACCATAGAAGCCATAGCGCAACTCCTGTGCCATATGGCTCAGGTGCAGGTCGTTATAGGGGATCTCACCCATGTTTACGTGCTTGCGGAAATCGGGGTTTGTGGTGTAGGGTGCACGATACAGGATAGCCTGGGCATTTGCCAGATCACCATCGGTACTCTGACCTGTAGAGGCACCTGTAAAGATAGCCACCTTAAACTCGCGACCGGCCTCATGCTCAGCCACAGCAATTTTTGCCAACTCCTTCGTTGTAGCCTTGGCTACACCAGCGGGTGTAAAGCCACTCATGGCGATGTGATCGCCATTCTTAATCAGTGCTGCAGCCTCTGCAGCAGTCATACGTGTATAAGCCATAATTTTATCAAATTTGCAAATTTTGCCTGCAAAATTAATAATAATAGCTCAAACCACCAAATTAATTCTTAATTTTCAATTATCAATTATCAATTTTCAATGATTACAGGTATTCCATCAACACATCCCAAACGGCGATGATATGACACACGGAACCTGCCAAAACAAAGAAATGGAATACTGAGTGCATATACTTCTTCTTGTTCAGGCTATAGAACACGGCTCCTGTGATATAGCTCACGCCCTCGGCTATCAGCCAGATGATGGCCGTCTCAGACACACTGTTCATCAGGGGTTTAAAGGCCACGAGCACACTCAGGCCCATACCTATAAAACAAAATGTCTCAAGATTAGAATGTTCCTTCAGTCGGATGAAACTGGTGATGGTACCAGCAATGGCACACGCCCATACAAAGGCAAAAAGACTCCATCCCCAATAACCCTGAGTACGAAGCGCCACGAGCGTCAGTGGAGAATATGAACCCGCAATATGCCAATAGATAGCCGCATGGTCCCATTTTCTCAAACGTTCCTTCCACTTGGAATGATGACGTATAGAGTGGTAGATGGTCGAGGCAGCATACGAGCCCAGCATACCAAAGAGGTAGAGGATCACGCCCCATCGCGCCCAGTTGTTGTCAGCACGAAAGCACCAAACGAGAAAGATGATGCCGAACACCACCCCCAACAGGATACCTCCGCCATGCGATGAGGCATTCCATATTTCCTCTTTCTTTGTATATCTGATCATGCCTCTTTCACCTTATTATATATAGGGAGTCAGATTTCTTCCAATGGCATCTCAAACACGAAGCTGGCACCTCCACGATAGTCTTGATCGAGATACACCCGTCCGTCAAGCAGTTTGGCTATCTCCCGGCTGAGCGCTAAACCACAGCCCAAGCCCTCCGACCTACGGTCCAGTTTCCTGAATGGCTTGAAGAGCAGATTGTACTGATCTTCGCGTATCCCAACACCCGTGTCGTCCACACGAATCTGCAGCATGGTCTGACCGTTTTCCAACAATTCAAACGTATTCACCTTCAGTGTTACTTCACCGGCCTTGGTGTGCTCACAAGCATTCTCGAGGAATATGCGCACCAGTTGCTCCAGTCGTTTGCCATCAGTATATATATAGGTATCCTTCAAGGCTACGGGGTACTCATGCTTCAGTTGCACCTCGGGCGACACCTCATGCTTCACACTCTCACGCGCCTTGTAGCACACCTCCATCAATCCTACCACCGTCTTGTGCAGCCGCAGACATCCTTTCTGCATTTTCGATAAGTCGAGTATATCGTTCACCACATTCACCAGTCGGTTGGCATTTTTGTGGATATGCTCCTTCATGACCATTTTCTCTTCCTCATCCAAATGCTGCCCTGTTACACCATTCAGCAGGTCGTTAAAACCGAGAATAGCATTCAACGGCGTACGTATCTCATGACTCACATTATCGAGGAAGATTTCTTCCAAGTCTTTTAGTTGTTCATTTATTTGTGACATTTATTCTATACTTTTACAGTTTATGGTAATGCAAAGGTAACAACTTTTTTTTTATTTGGCCAAAGAAAATGCTCATTTTTTTCACTTTTTCGGGCAATATCGTAAAAAACACACTTATTTTCCCGTATTTCAGAACAATATTGCCTTCTCTAAACAAACAAAAGCCTATCAAAATGAGCCAAACAATAGGCTATCTGCAAAAAAAGGCCCAAAAATTTGGAATTTACAGAATAATTTCTTACTTTTGTAGCGTTCAAAGTTTATTAATCACAATTGACATATAACTAATAATTAGAAACTATAACTTATGAAGACAATCAAGATTATCGCAACATTGCTGATGTTGTTCGCCTTTACTGCCAATGTAAATGCGCAGTTTCTGACCAAAGAGCAGGAGAAGGCAGTAAAGAAAGACGTGAAGAGATACGAGAAGGAAGGTTGGAAGGTAAAGCCAGGAAGCCCCTCTATCGCTATGCAGCTTACCAAAAGCTACCAGATGGCTTGGGAGAAGACGGCCGAAGGTACCGACCAGTGGATCATGGGCGAAGGCAGCAGTGTAGGTACCATCTACGATGCCGCTCGCACACAGGCCATCACTGTAGCACAGGGTGAAATCGGTCGTAAACTGAGAACCGACCTCACAGCTCAGGTTGAACAGGATCTTGCCAACGAGCAGCTTGGTGGTGGCGAGGCAGAGTCCATCGCCCAGACCATTGTCAATTCTATGGGTAAGAGCGTCGACCAGAGCATCGGCCGTCCCAGTTCACTCATCGAGATGTATCGCGATCTGCCCAATGGCAATGTGGAAGTTCTCATGCGCCTGGCCATCTCTTCTGCCAAGCTCGACGCACTGGCTAAGGAAGCTGTGGATAAAGCCCGCAAAGAGTATCTGCAGAAACGTGTCAAGGAAGTAAAGGACAAGATGGAATGAAACGTATTCTAACGCTACTGATGTTATTCTCCTGGGTGCTCCCATTTTGCGCTCAGGAGAATAGCCGTGAAAAGAGTGCCAAGGGATCTTATACTTATGAGATTCCTAAGAGCATGTCGTATGAACAGGCATGTCAGGCAGCCCTCATCAAGGCACAGAATGATGCCATTGCCGAGGCTTTCGGCTTGTCAGTAGGCGAAGAAAACACCATATTCATTTCCAATATCGACGGCAAGTCGAACACCAGTTTCCACTCTGCCACGCAAGGTTCGGTAAGAGGTGTGTGGCTGGCCGACGAGAAGGCACCAGAGTTTGAGAAATTCCTGCAGGACGGCAGAGACTGGGTAAAGGTAACCGTCAAAGGAAAAGTCCGCGAGATTGTCAATGCAGGCATCGACTTCGAGGTAGCACCCATTCGTTATAAGGCCGACAAGGAACTGGCTACCGATGTCTTTAAGAACGGCGATGATTTCTTTCTGTATTTCAAATCGCCCGTTGATGGATTCCTGACTGTATTCCTGTTCGATATTACAGCAGGCGAGGCCTTCTGTCTGTTGCCTTATCAAGACTCAGGAAAAGGGGCCTACCCCATCAAGTTCAATGAGGAGTATTACTTCTTCTCACCCCCTCATGCCAAAGCTGACGACGGGAAGGTAGATGAGCTCGTGATGACTTGCGCAGAAGACAAACCCGAGGAGTACAACCAGTTGTTTATCGTCTTCTCGCCAAACCCCTACGCCAAGAAAATGGCTACCTCAGGACAGAAACAGCTTACTGATGAGTTAATGACACCCAGTTCCCTGGAATATAAGGACTTCAATAAATGGCTGATGAGATGCCAACAGAAGGACGAGCAAATGGAGGTAAGGCGCATCCCCATCAAGATTAGAAACAACTAAAAACCATTATCAATATGAAGAAGCTAACGCTTATCTTATTGTTGTTGCAGTTATGCATAGGCTACAGCTATGCACAAGGACAAAGAGGCAGCCTGCGACAGAGAACAGGCAGTCTGAAGGATAAAGTGGACCAGGCTAAAAAGGATACCACGAGCTATGACAGCTTTGTCAATCAGGTCAATGCCAACTATCAGGCTTTCCGCGATAGTGTCAATGCCCAATATGCCGCCTTCATGGAGAAGGTATGGAAGGACTACCCCATCGAGGAAGCCGAGAAGGTGCCTGAGGAGCAACAACAGGAGCCTGTGGTCTATGATGAGGAGAAAGACGAGCAGTATCTGGCTGAGAAGAAGCGTCAGGAGGAAGAAGAGAAACTCGCTGAGGAGAAGAAGCAGCGCGAGGCAGAACAGCAGAAACTCCTGGAACTGAAGCAACAGCAGGAGGAGCAGCAGAAGCTTCTGGCCGAGGAGAAACAGAAGCAGGAGCAACAGCAGCAGCAACTGGCTGAACAACAGAAGCAACAGCAAGAGCAACTACAGCAGCTCACTGAGCAGCAGAAGAAGCAAGAGCAGGAGCAAAAGCTGTTGGCTGAGGAGAAGCAGAAGCAGCAACAAGAACAACAGCTCTTAGCCGAGGAACAGAAGAAACAGCAAGAGGAGCAACAGCGTCTGGCTCAGGAAAAACAGAAGCAGGAAGAAGAGCAGCAACGCCTCTTAGCCGAGAAGCAGAAACAGGAGCAGGAACAACAGCGCTTAGCACAGGAAAAGCAGAAGCAAGAGCAGGAGCAACAGCGTCTGGCTCAGGAGAGACAGAAGCAGGAACAAGAACTCCAACGCCTGGCTCAGGAGAAGCAGAAACAGGAGCAGGAACAACAGCTTCTAGCCCAAGAGAAGCAAAAACAACAGGAGGAACTCCAGCGCCTAGCCCAAGAGAGACAGAAGCAGGAGCAGGAACTCCAGCGCTTGGCTGAGGAGAGACAAAAGCAGGAGCAGGAGCAACAGCGCCTGGCTCAGGAGAAGCAGAAACATCAGGAGCAGCTCCAGCAATTGGCCCAAGAAAAGCAGAAACAGCAGGAAGAACTCCAGCGCCTGGCTCAGGAGAAACAAAAGCAGGAGCAGGAGCAACAGCGTCTGACCCAGGAAAAGCAGAAGCAACAGGATCAGCAGCAGCTGATTGTGGCCGATCAGAAAAAACAGGAGCAGGAACTCCAGCGCCTCACTCAAGAAAAGCAGAAACAACAGGAACAACAGCAGAAGATTCTGGCCGATCAGAAGAAACAGCAGGAGGAACAACAGCTTCTGGCTCAGGAGAAACAAAAGCAGGAGCAGGAGCGCCAGCAACTTTTGGCTGAACGAAAGAAGTTGGAAGCCGAACAAAAGCTTCTGGCCGAACAGAAGAAGAAACAGGAAGAACAGCAGAAGTTGCTAGAGCAGCAACAGAAACAGGATGAACTCAATAAACTTCTGACTGAGAAAAAGAAGAAAGAGGAGGAAGAGCGACTCCTGGCTGAACGTCAGCGCCAGCAGGAGCAACAACAAAAGGCACTCGACGAGTTGCAGAAGCAGCAACAGGAACAGCAGCGCCTGCTCGACGAGAAGAAAAAACAGCAGGAGGAACAACAGCGACTGCTGGCCGAACAGCAGAAAAAGCAGCAGGAACAACAGCAATTGCTCGAAGCAAAGTTGAAGAAGCAACAGGAGGAGTTACGCCAGCTTGAGGAGAAGAAGAAGCAACAGGAGCAGGAGCAACAGCTGTTGGCCGAGAAGAAAAAGCAGCAAGAACAGCAACAGCAACTGCTGGCCGAAAAGCAGAAGAAACAGGAACAAGAGCAGCAACTCCTAGCCGAAAAGCAGAAGAAGCAAGAGCAGGAGCAACAACTCCTGGCCGAGAAGAAAAAGCAACAAGAGCAACAGCAGCAGCTCTTAGCCGAGAAACAGGAGAAGCAGGAACAAGAGCAGCAACTGTTGGCTGAAAAGAAAAAGCAACAAGAGCAGCAACAACAACTCCTGGCTGAAAAGCAAAAGAAGCAGGAGCAGGAGCAACAGCTCTTAGCCGAGAAACAAAAGAAACAGCAGGAAGAGTTACGCCAGCTGGAAGAAAAGAGAAAGAAGCAGGAACAGGAACAATTGCTCTTAGCCGAAAAGAAAAAGAAGCAGGAGCAAGAGCAACTCCTCTTAGCCGAGAAACAGAAGAAACAAGAGCAGGAGCAGCGACTCTTTGCTGAAAAGAAGAAGAAACAGGAAGAACAGCAGCGACTCTTAGCCGAGAAGCAGAAGAAGCAGGAGGAACAGCAGCGACTCCTGGCCGAGAAACAGAAAAAGCAGGAAGAGCAGCAACGACTCCTGGCAGAAAAGAAAAAGCAGCAGGAAGAGCAGCAACGTCTCCTCGCCGAAAAGAAGCAAAAACAGGAGGAGCAACAGCGCCTCTTAGCCGAGAAGCAGAAACAGCAGGAAGAGCAGCAGCGACTCCTCGCTGAGAAGAAGCAGAAACAGGAGCAACAGGAGCGACTCCTCGCCGAGCAGAAAAAGAAACTCGAAGAGGAGAAGTCGAAGCCCATCATGGCCGACGTCATCCCCCTGCCCGAGAAGAAGCCTCAGCCCAAACCCATTGGTGGCGACATCCCCCAGAAGGAGATTCCCCAGCAGGATCTCGCCTCTACCGCCAGCTTCGATTTCTATGGCACCCCCATGGATGTACACTGGGGCAAGGCGCCTAAGTTCAAGTTGAAGGGCAATGATGAGAAAGCCTTCGCTGCCGCCTATCGCGAACTCACGGGTGCTGAGTATAATGCCCTGCTCAACGACTGCATCAAACTCCGCAAGGAGAAGCACCTCTGCGACTGGGCTTATTACAAGATGCTCCAGAGTCTGGCCGAGGCCGCCTGTGGCAAGGGCACCAACGAGGCCGTCTTCCTTCAGGGCGTGCTCTTCAGCCAATCGGGCTATCAGATGCGCTTCGCCTTCGACTCCAGTCGCAAGCTCCATCTGCTGAGCCGCATCAACGGCTTTGCCTTCAATTACAACTACCTCTTGTCCGATGGTAAGATATTCTTCCTCCTCGACGGCTGTAAGGAGAAGAGCCTCAACATCTGCGAGGCCAGGTTCGACAAGGAGCAGGAGATGGATCTCGACCATTCCATGCTGCCCGACCTGAAGAAGGACATGTCTACCGATCGTCGCGTGGTATCCAACTTCGTCAAGCTGTCGGCCCAGACATCCGTCAACAAGAACATGATCAACTTCTTCAACGACTACCCCATCTCCAATCCCCCGCAGGGCAAGGATGTCACCCTGAAATGGTACAAATACGGCAATCTGCCCCTCACTCAGGAGTTGAAGGACAAACTCTATCCCCAGCTCAAGGCCAAGATCGGCACCCTGCCCAAGACCACAGCCGTCAACATGCTGCTCAGCTGGATTCAGTATGGCATTGAGTATATGCTCGACGAGAAGGTATGGGGGCACGATCGCCCGTTCTTCGCCGAAGAGACCCTCTATTACCCCTATGCCGACTGTGAGGATCGTGCCGTACTGCTCTCGCAGCTGGTACGCGATCTGCTCGACCTCGACGTAGTGTTGGTGTATAACGCCAACCCCGGCCACCTCTATACCGCCATCAACTTCAAGGAGAACGTGCCGGGCGACTATATCATGGTCGATGGTCGCAAGTTCACCGTGGCCGACCCCACCTATTATGGCGCAGGCATCGGCAAGACGATGAACCGCATGAACAATGCCACAGCCAAAGTATTACTGTTAAATAAGCAATGATGAAAACCCTCTGGAAGAACATAGTCAACTGGGAGCGCAGCAACCGTAAGACGCTTCGGGTGTCCATCCTCGTAAGTCTGGCCATCACGCTGTTCAGCTATTTCGTGGGCAACTCCATGCTCCCCATCCCTGGAGAGTACGCTGCCCAGAAACAGATCAGCGATTTCAAGAAGTTCCTCGGTGTGCAGTTAGGCAACGTGCCCGATAGTGTCCTCTTCATCAATGTCTGCTACGATAAGGAACTCGTACCCTTCGAGGAGGAAGGCATGCCCGTGGGCAACATGGTCATCACCAACCGCGAAAAGCTGCTGAAGCTGCTCACAGCGGCCAAGGAGTCCAACGACTACCGTTATATCTTCCTCGATGTGATCTTCGAGGACGGCACCGTCACCCCCTTCGACTCTGCCCTCTTCCACACCATCGCCTCGATGGACAGGATTGTCATCCCAGAACACAAGGGCACCAAACTGGCAGCCGACATCCTTTACGCGAAAGCGGCTAATGCCGACTATGCCACCACCTGGAAACAGCCCACCTTTGCCCATTACCAGTTCCTCCACGACGACAGCATCCCCTCCGTGGCGCTCCGCATGTATGCCGATCGCAACCACCTCGAGGACAATGCCATCACTCCCCATTGGGGCGGACTCTGGTATACCGATCGTGGCCGGCTCTGCCATAACGGCGCCACGCTGTTCATGAAAGTCATCGTCAACGGCAAACTGCTCGACGAGGAAGGACAGGCCCGCGAGCGCAACTATATCTACCTGGGGTCCGATCTGCTCGATATGGACGAGGTGGTACCCGTCAAGGAGCAGATCAAGGACAAGATACTCGTCATCGGCGATTACAACAACGATATGCACACCACCTACGTAGGTCCGCAGCCAGGCTCTCCGCTATGTTTCAATGCCTACATCATGCTCATGAACGGCAAGCACCTCGTCAGTTGGATCACCGTTCTCATCCTGTTCCTCGTCTACACCACGGTGGGAACCTTCTATCTGCGAGGCACCTCGTTCCAGACGCTCTTCGCCAATCCCTGGCTGGGTGTCATCATGTCATTCCTCAGTACGGCCACGCTGTTCTTCATCATCGCCGTCATCGCTTTCTGGCACGACATCGCCTTCAACATGTGGGTGCCCACCACCATCTACTCGCTCATCGACACTTACGTACAGAAACGCAACCTATTCAAAAACAAGAAAAATGAAAAGATACATTCTTCTACTGCTGCTTAGCCTCGGTATCGGCTACGCCCAGGCAGGCCATTTCAAGGTACTCTTCGTCAACGATGCCAACCTAAAGTACACCAACGGCAAGATCGTCAAGGTGGGCGACACCTTCAGCGATGCCAACGACATCGCCTGGCAGAAAGAGAAGCAGGCTGTCAAGGCCTTCGATACTGACGCCAAGAAGCAGATTCTCTTCCTGGGCCGTGAGTTCTCGCGCAAGGCTGGTTTCGACGCCCTCATCAATCAGAAGCGCCTCTCCACCCACGATGCCGCTGGTCTGCCCGCCGAGCAACAGGACCCCTTCGATGGCATCTTCGACGACGAATACCTGCTGCTCGACCCCGTTGAGATTCCCGTCAAGGAAGGTATCGCGCTCGATGACAAGAGCCACTTCGAGGTAACTTACGACTATGGCGACACCCGCCTCACGAAACCCCTCAAGCAGAAGGGCCGTGTCCTGATTCTCGACAAGTCCATCTTCGAGGTCGACGGCAAGCAACTGGAGCCACGCGACATCATTATCAGCATCGACTACATCACAGCCGACAGCCCCATCCCCACCCTCGCCAAAGAGAAAGTCGACATCATCTACATCCCCGACGTACTGGAATGAATCACTTAACTTAACACCAACATCCATATGAAGAAACTATTGCTACTACTGATGATGCTCATGCCCTTCATGGCTGATGCACAGGAAAAGCTCTCCGTTGTTACCCTTAAGAACGGAGCGGAACTCAGGGGAGTCATCAAGTCCATCGACCCTGCCGACGCATTGACCATGGTCATTGCCGGCATCGAGACAAAGGTAAAAATGGCCGATGTCGCCCGAGTGGAGGAAGCCGTTGCTGCGCCCACCACTCAGCCACAGCCGGTTCGCAATACGCCACCAAAGCAGGAAGCCAGAAAGCCCGTCGATGAGGGCCCGCAGCTGAATGCCAACACCAAACTCATTATCCGCGACGAAGCCGACTATCCCGAAGTCCTGGGCATCACCATCGGCGATGAGATCATCAAGATGGTACTCGTTCGAGGTGGCGATATGAACATGGGCTGGGACGGAGACCGCAGTCTGTCCATGGATAGCGAGCCCGTCCATCCGGTTAAGCTCACCTCTTTCTATATGAGCGATACCTACATCACCTCCGAAGTGGCCTATCAGCTGACCGGCAAACAAAGTAAGGGCGCCTATTTTGCCGCCCACACATGGGATGATGCCAATAACATGGTAGCACTGATGGCACAGATGTGCAAGCTCCCCCTGCGCCTACCCACTGAGGCCGAATGGGAATATGCCGCTTGCGCGCCCGTTCAGGAGCAGCTGTTCGATGCATGTCAGGGCGCTGAATACTGTTACGACTGGTTCGCCCTGTTCGCACCCGGCAATGGCATGATACTCAACCCCATGGGTCCGCCCAGTGGCCGACGCCACGTGGTCCGCGCCTACGACTGCGAGTACGGCAAACTCAATCGCGCCCTCGAACGCAAGGAGAACAACTATTTCCGAATCGCCATCAAGGCCAACGACATTCTGAAGAAATAACAATAATCCCCGCCAGAAGCGGGGATTTGTTATAAGTGATGGATGATGTTACTCTCGCGTGATGGGAATATTGCTGATTCTGAGAGGCTTGTCTTCTGTTAATCCCCAAGGACGACAATTGACTGTCAATTTCAATCTTGCAATGGTTTCAGCAGCTTTAGAGAAGTTTTCCAATTTTACAGTTACTTTCATGGGGACGTCTGTAGGCATGCTGAGAGGACAGCGATAGTTATGGTATTCTGTTTCCTTACTAAGTTTCACCTTAATATTATTCTCATTATAGATGTTTCCATCAGAGTCAATGGCCTCTGATTTTGCTGCTCCCCCATAAACAACGAGTTCATCGATATCGTTTGAACCTATATTTATGAAATTAAGGTCGATAATGGCAGTGGTGCCACTTACAGCACAGCGAACCACCTTCACCTTGAAATCGGGATGATTCGTTACGATCTTGATACCATCTTGGGCACTGATGTTCTGAATACCAAAGGCGACCATCGCCATGAGAATTAATAGAATCTTTTTCATAATGCTTTATGTTTTAAGTTAATTGGATTGTTATCTCATTCTCTGTAGTTGGGATTGGGCGCGTTCGTGGCCCTTATCGGCAGCCTTGCGGAACCAGTTCTTGGCTGTGGCGTTGTCTCTGCCGAGATACATCATGCCCGCTTGATACATCGCTTCCACGTGTTTGTTCTCTGCTGCCTGCATGAAATAGCTCGTAGCCGTTTCTCGGTTATAACCATCAAAGTTGCTGTTGTTGTAGAGCAACCCCAGTTGATAGATAGCCTCAATACTTCCCTCATTAGCTGCATCGGTAAAGGTGGTCTTGGCCTTGCTGTAGTTCATGGCGCGTATCTCCTTCTTGCCTTGCGCCACTAACTCAGAGGCCGCATCCATCGACAAAGTAGGTGTAGTGGCTGCACTTTGTACAGGCGTACTTTGAGTGGGCGTTTCTTGTATAGGCGCCATAGCTGGAGCTGACTGCTGTGCTGGTGCAGCAGCCACCGCTCTGTCCTCAAAACGCTTGGCTGCCTTTGAGGCAAACTGCCAATTACGCCAATTGTTGTTATTCGACGAAACCATCACCGATGGCGTCTGACTCTTCTTATTCTCCACCACCGATCTGCGTTTCACGTTGGTAGTCACATAATCGCTCAGTTCGCCCAGTGTGGTGCAACCACCCGATTGTTGCATCTTATCCAACACATAATAGGTGAACATGCCGTGCTGCTGACTCTGATACGGATAAGCTGTCTCATTACCCTGGGCAGCTGAGAATACCACCGTATTATCGCCCACAGGATCGGAATTTACCTTCAGCGCCACACCTCGCGATGAAGCCAGCATCTTGCCGTCTCTGCGCGCGCCACTGAAACAGGCATCCAGAAACACCATGATGCTCTTCGAGTTCATACTGCCCAGTCGGGCGTAGAGTTCCTTGGTGCTCATGCCGCTGGTTGGCTTCTGGCTGTAACCATCCACTGGCAACAGATAGGCATCCTTACTATCCTCATCAGGCATACCATGACCCGTATAATAGATGATGGCGCGAGCCGTACCATCGTAGGCATTCAGCACCTCAGCCAGATGGTCTAACTCATAGCTCATCTCGTTGAGCGTGGCATTGGGCACGAAACTGATGTTGCTCTCAGGAATGCCCAGTGTCTTCTGACAATAGATCTTAAACACCTCGCCATCGTTCTTGGCGAAGGGCACCGGCTCCTCATGCTTATAGTCCTCATTGGATATGATGACCACGAAGGTGTTCTCATCCTTCGCGTCATTCACGGCTATCTTGGTGTCCACACTACTCTGAGCGCAGACATTCCAAAGACTCATCAATAGTCCTATTATATATAATAAGTTACGTTTCATGAGCTGTAATCTTGTTAAAAACCAATTCGTTATCGATTAGTACGCCACAAAAATAGAAAATAATATGCAAACAAGCAAATTTTTGCGCGATTATTTGTATATTTGCAACGATTATACGAATCAGTAAAACTATAATGAGCAAGATGAAGATAGTAGTTCTCGACGGATATACGGCCAACCCGGGCGATTTGTCGTGGGAGGGACTGGAGCAGCTGGGCGAGGTAACGGTGTATGATCGTACGAAACCCAATGAGACAGTGGCGCGGGCTGCCGAGGCAGAGATTGTGATCACCAACAAAGTGGTGATCGGCCGTGAGGAGATGGCCCAACTGCCCCACCTTATTTATATAGGGGTGCTGGCCACGGGCTATAACGTGGTGGACATCGCTGCTGCCCGTGAGCGAGGCATCATTGTGACCAACGTTCCCGCCTATAGCACGGAGAGTGTGGCCCAGATGGTGTTTGCCCATCTGCTCACTGTGACCAACCACACGGAACGCTATGCCATTGAGAATCGCCAGGGCCGCTGGAGTAGCAACCCCGACTTCTGCTACTATGCCAACTCCATCACCGAACTTGCTGACAAGACCTTCGGCATCGTGGGCCTTGGCAACATCGGCCAGCGCGTGGCACAGATCGCCCAGGCCTTTGGCATGAAGGTGAAAGCCTTCACCAGCAAACCGACAGAGGCCTTGCCCGAGGGCATCCAGAAGGCCGACCTGAAGGAACTGTTCCATACGTCGGATATCATTTCGCTACATTGTCCGCTCACTCCCGATACCCACCATCTCATCAAAGCCGAGACCATCGCGTGGATGAACCCAGAGGCCATCCTCATCAATACCGGCCGTGGTCCGTTGGTAGATGATGCCGCTCTGGCCGAGGCCCTGAAGGCCGGCCGTCTGAAAGCCTATTGTGCCGATGTGATGACAGAGGAACCACCCAAGGCCGACAACCCGCTACTGCAGGTGGACAACGCCTACATCACCCCTCACATCGCCTGGGCCACCAAGGAAGCCCGCCAGCGCCTCCTCCAAATTGCCACCGCCAACGTGAGCGCCTTCCTCAAAGGCACGCCACAGAATATAATTGGATAATGTCATGAAGAAGACTCTAATGATGCTCGCCCTGAAATGAATCAGAGCGGGGAGTTTTGTAAACTGATGGTCTTTATGGGGTAAGGAACGCTATCTTACGCCGATTGTCCTTGGGGCGGACGGCGAAGTGAATCCAATAGCGGCCTTGCTTAGAGCGCTCGATGAAGAGCTCATCGAAATCCCGTTTAGTGCCATCAGCGATATCGAGGAGGATATTCGCATAGCGAAGCGCTTGCTCCACCCCTACGCATCTAATATCCACTGCACAACCCGTTAAGTGATTACTGGTAGGCGATCCCCCAGCCAACTTATTCACTTCTGGCGAGCGATAACCTGAGGTTATAATAATAGGGGAATCTGCCTCAGATGTATTGTCTTGGACTCCTTGTCTCCCTGTCTCCTTGTCTTCATACAGCACATTATTGCTGTACCTCAGATCCTCTAACCAATTCTCACAGATATTCTTCAAGTTCTCTATCGCCACGCGGCTGGGAATGTTGCCATCAGCCGTTTTGTGGTTTGTCTTACATACCTCCCCGAGCGTAAAGTGCTCGGAGAGGCGCATCGATTTGTTCATACTTACATTACTCATACTCTAAATTCAAAAATTCGATTTGACCATTTGACCCCTTGACCCTTTATTGGTAGAACTGGCATTTCTTCCTGAACTTTCCCTTGTCGGGGCCATCGGTTATCTTCTCTACATAGCCTTCTTCCTTGAGTCTTCTTAACTTCGACTTCACCGCTTCATCGTTGTTATAGTCGAAACAACGTACTATATCAACTTTCGTGAACACTTCAGGCAGACGGTTGAAGCCGTTCACCGACTTCTTCTGGTGCATCACTCCCGAGGTCTGCACATCATTATTCATCGCGTCGAAATAGTTCTCTGCCATCTTGCCGAAGAAGTATTGCTGGGTGGCATACTGAATACGGGCGATGAGCTCGCAGAGCTTCCAGTCGGTATCGTCTACCTCATACTCTCCCGTAAAATACTCGCCATCCTGATGCAGCTCGCTCCAGTGGCGCATGTCAATGAATGGGGCGGCATAGTTCAGTCCGTGGTAGGCCGTGCGTTTCAGCATCAGTTCGTTGGCCTCGCTGTTGTCCTCGGCACAATCCTCCATACGGGCTTTCGTCCACTCCCACAGATGGTGCACCAAGGGCTTTACAGGCAACTGTCCGGCTCGCTTGTCCAACTTATGGGCCCACTCCTTCATGCGGTTGATGCGCTCCCAGTCTATGTGCTCCTCGTCCTCATAATCCAACATCTGGAAGTTGGTCTTAGGCATGGGCAGCACGGCTAGTCGGGTGGAGAGACCACTACCAAAGTTCTTCTCGTTTACCTTTTTCTTCAGGGCTATCGGGGTTCCCGTATAGATGAAGTTCCAAGTCACGTTGAAGTTGTCCACGGGCGAGTCGAGGTTCATGTACATCTGTCCGTCTTCTTCGTTGTGGAAGGCTTTCAGCTCCATCGAGAGCTTGTTGATCCACGAGCCGCCGCTCTGCAGGGTGATCGAGTTGTCGAGCTCGGTGTCGAAGGTGAACATGTGAAGTTGCATGTCCTTGCCGTTCACGTTCTCATGGGCATTTATCATGTCGGTGATAAACTGTCCGTTGGCCGTTCGGGCGGGGTGAACACGGATCACGGCCTTCGGCTTGTCCTTGCCCTCCTTGTTGGCAGCCTTCTTCTTCGTGGCGTTCTTATACTCGTTCAGTGCCTTCTTACCAGCCATATCAGCTTCCATCATGGGCAGGGCGAGAATGTTGTACAGATCATCGGCCATTGACTTGCCACTGGCGGGATGGCCAATCACGAAGAGCGAGCAGTTCAGCCGGCGCTCGATGCGGGGCTTGTGGTAGAAGCGATACCAGCAACGCGTCATCAGTGTCATCAGGATGCCACCCGCCACGAACAAGGCTGCCGGATACTGTGTAGGTTTCAACCCAGCACAAACATCCCTAAGCAACGGGAATTCATCGAACATTGATTCAATCTCCTTCCCCCAGCCTTCGAGTTTTCCCCACATCAGATCATCTTGCATGACTAGGGACTGGTCCCTGTCAGATACACTCTGCGCTCCTGGGCTGACAGGGCCCTGTCCCCTGTCTTGCCCCTTCACGATCTCTTGGTATGCATACCCCGTCGCTGCTTTCACCGCCTCAAGCATGGCCTTGGATGGCAACGAGCTTGCATACTTCTTCTCCTTCTCCGCGATGCACCCCGCTGCTGACTCAACGGTCTGCTCCACGTTCTCATCGCGCTCATCGATGATCTCCTGCACCCACGGCTGGGCTTCGACGACCTTCCGTACCAGGGCCTTATCGCCGTCGAGCATAAGCATGAGGTCTGTGGCGAGCTTAAGGGATTCTGCATGTCGGTTGGAATCCTCCTTGCATGGCAACTTATCGCCATAGCGAGCATCAATAATACTTTGTAATTCATACCCGCGCCACTTTACATCGTTGTTCTCCACTTGCCCAGCGTCCACCTTCCGCTCATCTCCAGACCCTGATTTAGGAGTCTTATTGGCCACATCAGTTTTCTTAGCAGGATGATGGCCAGAATGGCCAGCACAATCGTCAAACGAATGACGAGAATCCGTAGGCTCAGTATGGCCTTGGCGGTATTCCTCACAATACTTCTTGTCAAATTCTTCATTGTAGTAATTAATTAGTTCTTCTTCATTCAGAAAATACACATCTTCGATGGATGGAGCGTAAGATATTCTCGAAGCATCGACACATGAAGCATCGGCCATGACCCCCAGAGCCATAGCCAGCTCAATTTGATTATCCGCGATGTTTCCTATCTCAGGGCGCGCCTTGGCCACGAGTCGGAGTCCTCTGCCCGATGATGTCTTATGCCCCATTACTATCTCCCAGGGGAATCCCTCCACCTGTGTCTTCTCAAATATCTCACGGGGATTATCCACATGATCCACATCGAACATAAAGAGTCCGCTCAGATGTATGCCCTTCAGCACCCTGCGTTTCATCATCTTCGTGGGGTCTTTCTTCATGGGTACCTCGTCGAAATCCCTGGCTCCGAAGATAAGCGGGGGCAAGCTCTCTTTGAGGTTATTGGCATAGCGCGCCAATTTCTCCTCATCGCTCAGAGCCTTGAACTTATCGCCGTTCTTCTTTGCCTCTTCCTTCAGGCAGTATTTCTGGAATTCGGTATTCGAGCCCCAGATCTTAATGGCATCGGGCTTACGTAGCGAACGGATGGAATCAATCTTCCACTTCACTTGGGGAGAGTTGATGATCTCCCTTAATTTCTCCCCGCTGCAAGGCAGCGCGGGAGAAAAGAATTGATTGTCTTGATAACAAAGCATCGGTTAAAGTGTTTGAATGTCAGTAATATAGAATGTATTCTCATGCCGCACTTGCTGGTTCTGGTCTTGCCATGTACGGTGCTTCCAATAGCCCTTTACAATGTATGGCAAGTCCTTACGGAACTGCGTGTCGCGGTTCTTCGAGGCATAATCCCCCGTCATCTCGCCAAAGAAGGCATCTCCACCATGCTTCAACGTTAAGCCACGGCTCTTGAAATACTCGTTAGTGCCATCTTGGCGCTGATACTGGCGCTCAGAGTATGCGCCTACCTCTTGAATCATTACTAATGCTTCCATAATATTAAAGATTTAAACGTTGTCTATAATTTCACGGTCCATGAGGGCGTTCTTGGCGTGGCCGTAATCCCGCTCGAATATGCCGATGGCTCGGGCAATGCCTACATCCTTAGGCACACTGTCGTGGATAATGTAGCGCTTCGGCGACTCCTTCAACGTACCAAAGTCCAACTGACAGATCAGCCTCTTAGGTGGTCGCTGATAATCAGGGTTATAACGAATCAGGTTATGCGGGTTAAACACGATTCTACCTGTGTGGACGTCTTTCTGCATACCACCCTGTACACTCTTTCCCTCAGAGATTCGTACCAGTATCTCCTCTGGCATTTCTACATACTTCTTAATTTGCATAATAATTAGATTTAAATTGTGAAACAAATATGGAAAAGCGGAGGTTTAGTTTGAGCTCAATTATATCCGGATACTTTTCCTCACGCGGTTCATGGTTATTGTCTATTGTATATTGGTTATTGTAACAAAGGTCTGGGTCAGTTTGCTAACAACTCCTTGAAGTAGTTGTCCTTTACCTCCTCGGTGAAGGCATCGAACAGACAGCGATCGTAAGCCTCATCGTTCTCCAACTGGTACTCCCAGAAGTCCACCATCGAATCGATGTAGTCATCCACTTCTATGTCCAAGTCCCTCATCGCCAGCTTGTAGTTGGCTATCAGCTTACTCAGCGCATAGTTCATTGCAACTGTTCCGGAGATCGATTTGTCGGCCGACAGCATCGCATCTTCCATCAGGGTGTAGATTCGCTCACCCTCCTTCAAATTCCACTTGGCTTTCGCCACTTGATTCTTTCTCGATTTCTTCATAATTATAATCTTTAAGTATATAAATATCCTCAAGGGTTTACCAGGTAATCTCTAACCACTCACCTCTTACCCCTAACCTCTAATAAGATTCTGTATAAATCTCCTTCCCTCTTCCGTCCAAACCAGACTGGCTTTCAGTTTCTGTTTGCCATCGCAGGTGAATCTAACACTGTAGCGGTGGGTGGCCAATCCCATACCTCGGTACTTCTTGGTCAGTTGGTAGGCACCGTCTTTCTTGAATATCACATCCCAGTCTTTCAGGAAGGAGTTCAGGTCACTACCACTCATGCCGTAGGTCTTGGCTATTTCTGTCGCGGTGTAGCAGAACTGGGTTCCTCGGTTCAGTTCTTCCAGCTCTTCGGTGATGATTCCACCGGCTTCGTTCAGAACATCCTCTTCACTCTTTTTCTGAAATCTCAGAGTCTTCAGCATTTCTTTGCTCAGATTCTCTTTTGTTGCAATCGATAAAAGTCTTGCTCTCACTTTTTCTTTTTTGTTTAACGTCGTTTCCTTTTAAACGACCTTTAAGTTGTTATTAATTGATTACTATTTTACTTTTGTACCTTTTTACTTTTGTACCTTTTTACTTTTTTACTTTTTTACTTTTAAATATTACTTATATATTTTTCTTTTGTTACTTTTCTTTTAAACCGTTTTCTTTTCATCGTTTTGTTGTTTTTGACGATGCAAAGGTACAGCAATTATCAACGCCTTTCCGATTTCTGCAATTTCCAAAATACATTTTTCTGCGAAGATTGCAAAAACGCCCACTCTCGATCCCCCGATTGTTAACAACCCTTTCACGAATCCTCATTTCTGCAATATTCAGCACCCCCGTTTTGGCCCGAAGTTGCAAAAAAGCGAAAAGGAACCCCTGCCTAGGCAGAGATTCCTTCCGTATATCGGTTTGGTTAGTATCTGTAGTTTATGAGTTCTGGTTTTCCAAAGCCCTTTTCAGGGTGGCGAGTCGTTCTTTCACTCCCTCATTCTGATAATTCACAAAGTCATTGATGTCGGGTGTGTTCTTGTGTTCTTCATGCAGATAGGCTGCATATCCCTCCTGGCTTGCTTCTCGCCCTAATACCTTATTAATAATAGAAAATGTCAGCCAGTAGTAATCCTTTAGTTTCTCATACTCATCCGTGGTAAAGCCCGTTTTCTTGATGGTCGTCTCATCCAGTTCTCCAAATCTGCTTCCAAGTAGTTTTCCCGTCAGTCTTGTCAAGGTCGATGCCTGCTCAATATCCTCCTTAAATGCCTCGTTCACGAAGTTCATCAGTTGTACGCCATTGCGCTTCTCAGCATCAGTCAATCCCAGATCCATCATCGCCATGCCGAAGGCAGCATACTGATAGCCGTGTCTGAAGTCCACGTAGGTCGAGATGGTTGGTACCAGCGTCGTCACCAGTTCTTGGGCGGCTCGGCATGTAAACAAGTCCTTATAGGCCCCCGTGGCCGATTGCCTTAAGTCGTACAGCTCTATTCTCTGCCTTAGTAGCTTCAAGCATACCACGAACTTCATGTGACTCTTCAGTTGTGCTTGCGATAGCTTGTCGCGTTGCGATAGCAGGTAGGCCAGCGGCTCCTTTTCATTCTTGATCTGCTCGTTCAAGATGGCCACTTCGCCCAGTCGGTCGGCATCCGTATACTCCATCTCAAACTCCTCCAGAAATGTCTGTAGCGATTGTTTCGTGTCGCCGTTCTCTCGTAGGTAGCGCTCCAGTCGCTTGAGGAATCGCAGTTTCTCGCTCGGCCAGTGCTCCTCCGTGTACGCCCTTATCATTCCGAACCATCGCTGTAGTCGCAACTGAATGTTCTCCACCATGAGCTTCAGGTCGTCGATGATGCTGCGTAGTTTCTTCCAGATGGTGTTGAGCGCCATTTCGATGATGTCGTACATCTTGTAGGCATAGTCCATCGAGTCGAAGTTGGTGGGCAGTGCCTTCCCTGGCGTTATCATCTCCACCCACTCATACTTCCTTCTCACGTTCCTAATCTCGTCCTCCTCAATCTTGGGATACTTCTGATAGTCTCGGTTCCTGTAGATCGACACCTCGCCCATCTTGTCCTTCCAGATTTGCAGGAGCGCCTTCGCCTCCGATGCCAGCGCATTCAAGTCGCCCGGAATCGGGTTCAGGAGTGTGCGCTTCATTCCGGCTTCCACCACATCCAACTCGTATGCCGCCGTACATGTAGCGCCATACATCATCATCTGTTTCCCAATTCTCTCGTGTTCGGAATACGATACTTCCTTCACACATCTGTTCCCCACCTCCAGCGCATGCTGGATTAAAAGGAGAATCTTAATCTCTTTGTTTGCCATAAAGTAAAATTAAGTAGATAATATATAATATTAAAAGCTTTTAGTTCTATTTCTCAATATCAAAACGGCAAACAGATTGTTTTTCACGGCGTCAAAAATACAACAAATCTTCGATACCACCAAGCATTTCCGAAGATTTATTTTCTTCTGATACAAATATTGTTAAAGCATCATGATCTTTGCAATGTTCGTAGCGGACATTATTCTGTCCTCGCAAATAGAACTCCCCAGCGCTTATGTAAACGCTGGGGAGTTCTCTATATTAAGTGCTATTAAGCCGAATTACTGAGCATTCGACTGAGGCTGGCTCGTCGAAGTATTGAGGCCGATAGTACTACCTTCAATCACGGACGTGGTCGTGTCAACAGGCTTAACAGGATTTTCATCATCGAAGAATAATTCACACGATGTAAGCAACATACTACTTGCAAACAATGCCACAAGGGCGAAAAACTTATAACGTTTCATATCTTTCTTTTATTATAGGTTCAACATTTTATTTCTTCAAAAGGGCCCTGCAGGCTGGTGTCTTACTGACATCGCCATCAGCAATTTTTACGAATCCACCATTGTAGAGCATATAGTACTGATCCGGGTCATAGTTCTGTGAACGAACTACGGGCACAAGCTTATTACCTTCGTAGCTGTTGGCATTCTCAAAGGCTGCAGGAATAGTGCCGCTGGCCTGGGCACCAGACTTGGCAACGAGATCGTATGCATTACCGCTGGTACTTGAGATAAGCACACCATTGTTGGCCTTGATCACCTTCTTACCATCCACAGTCAGCTCTGCATCCGTCAACTCTACTATCTGGATGTCACTACCATTAATGGCCTTACAAATATAAACCTTTACGCCATCTGGCACCAGCACATCCACACCGCTTGAGAAGGTCCAATACTGATTGGGAGCAGTAATGGTAGCTACCACCTTACCAGCCTCGAAATTCTGCTTCAACTCCCCGTTCAGCGCATAGTCTACTAATAAAGAAAGAGGTACGTGTACTGTTGCCACATGATCGTCGTCGATCTTCAGGGCGTTTGAACCTAACGTCAAAGCCTCATCCGTCTCAGGCAAATAAATATCTGTTACGTTGGTTTTACCAGCTAATGCATTTGCCCCAATCTCCGAAACATCTTTATTACCAATTGTTTGTGGGATTTCCACAATACCAGAAGTTGTTTCTGTTCCTGTAACAGTAACTGTATTGTCACCGTTTATTGTAGTATTCAACACACTACCCAATTCTGAATCCTCGACGATTTTTGGGAAATTCTTCCAGCCATCAGTTGCCTCATATGTAAGTTTGGTTCCTTCAGGAACATATAATGTTACATCGATAGGATGCTCATCTCTAGTTACATTTCCTTCTGCATCTACCCTAAAATTGTCATAATACTTAAAACTGGTAATATCATCACTTAATGCAAATGGATTTTTAATCTTTGACTTGATGGTGGTTAGATTATAATTACTAGTAAAAACAGATAATCCTAATTCTGTTATGTTTTCTGGAAGAGTAATTGTTTCCAATTGACATCCGGTAAAAGCACAGGTTTCAATGCATGTAACACTTGATGGTATCGTTATTGAGGTGAGAGGATGCCCGGCAAACGCCTGTGCTCTGATGATCTTTATATCATCGGGAATGGTTGAATTCTTACAACCATAATAAAGTGTTTTAGTTGCTTTCTCAATAATACAGTTCTCACGGGATTCAAAAACCGGATTCCCTGCATCAACGGTAATTGTGGTTAGTTTTTCGCATTCCGAAAATTGACCAACTGTAGGGAAGTCTACCAGGCTAGCTGGGATATTTATGGACTCTATGTTAAGGTGAGAAAAACCAGACCACATGGATGTTACAGTATTAGGAATAACTGTGCTAAGAGAACCCTGAATTAATTGGTTATTAGCTGTTCTAATAATTGCATTACAGTTATCGCGAGAATCATAAACGGTATTCCCCGCTTCAACAACTATGGTTTGTAGATTGGGATTGTTGAAAAATGTGAAAACATTTAGATCTCTGACTGACGCTGGTATGGTAACACTTCTTATATCACATTGAGAAAAACCTTGATGCCCTATTACTTCAAGTGTAGACGGGAAATCTATGCTTTGAAGTTTAGGGCAAACACTGAATGCACCAGCTTCAATAGTAATCAGTCCCTCAGGAAGTGTAACACTTGATAATTCCGGAGAACTTCCAAAGCAACCTTGTCCTATAGCCGTTACATTATAATTATTTCCTTCAATTTCCACTGTAGCTGGGATAACTACCGCAGTTAATTGGCTATAATTTAGTCCCCAGTTCATTCTAATCACCTTTGCTGTTCCTGCATCTGTATCATACGAATACTTTAAGTCGCCGACAACAGCTTCTTTTGATTCACTAAATCCTGCCAATGATGTCAGCAGGAAAAGAATAAGTAATGATAATTTTTTCATAATCTTGTAGTTTTTATTTGTTTATACTATTTATTATTCGTAGACTTGTCAGAATATCATCTTGAGAAGGGGTCATAGCAGTACCACCTGTTGGAGATTTATAAAACCATTGGGATACACTACAAAGATTGTTCTTCTTAATATAATTTTCTATCAATCGCACATTACCAATATTCTTAGAATCATTGATCCTACAGGCAGAAATACAAATCGTAACATCCAATTCTCTTAACTCATCTGCACTTAGCTCATAAGATTGATGATTCTTAATGCGGTAAATTGTTGTTCGAGGACTAAGAATTCCATCAAAGAAATCCAAGTTTTTTTGAATTGATGGTTTATCATCCCCAAATGTGGAGATAGCAATTGTTTCTCCTTGGAAGTCGAAAACAACTCTATAATTAATTGATGTTGTAGGTAATGTGAAACCTGTCAATGTTTCTATTGTGTGACGAAGCGTTGTAGTCTTGCCTGAATTTGCTAGACCATGAAGTACAATAAATTGTTTTGCCATACACTATCTCCACCAGCCTCCCAGCGCCTTGGAAGCCCTTTGTTTTAAGTTAGTAATACGTAGAAGCGTGGCACTGATATGTTCCACATCTTCAGTTGAAGGCCCTGAGAAAACCTAAGAATCAAGATATAGTAATAGCAGTCCACGCCAAACGTGGAAGCTAATTACACTTTGTCCTCGATTCTTTAATTGTACAAGTTTCTCAGGCTTTACAACTGTCAGACAAGCATAACGCTCCAATTATTCCCACGATGTCTTGGAAAGCGAACGAGTCACTATCCGAGGGCAAATATAGGAAGAAAAATGATAAGTACCAAATTTTTTCCACATTTTTTCACTTTCCGGGTTGTAATTTGTGAAAAACATGCCGACAAGTAACAATATCTGCGAGAAATGTTGTACCTTTGCACTTTGGTTATCA
>JAEEGK010000480.1_pt1 | contig 100713 bp, 76 predicted proteins | sample 8958771 | NCBI WGS metagenome assembly JAEEGK01 (sample SAMN16246547, study PRJNA631951) | gut metagenome | biome: gut microbiome; feature: rumen; material: SC-attached | host: Bos | place: Iran: Karaj | collected 2018-10 | reverse complement strand
CTCTCGAGGTTTTTGCTTCGATTAATACATTCGAAGCAAAATTCCTCTGCCGCTCGTTGGGCGATGCAATTAATTCTTAGAATTAATTGCTGCCTGTGCTGCCGCAAGTCTTGCGATCGGAACTCTGAAAGGTGAGCAGCTTACGTAGTCAAGGCCGATCTTGTGGCAGAACTCTACGGATGAAGGATCGCCGCCGTGCTCGCCGCAGATACCGCAGTGGAGGTTAGGGCGAACCGACTTACCCTTCTCGATGGCGATCTCCATGAGCTGACCTACGCCGCTCTGGTCGAGCTTTGCGAAAGGATCGTTCTCGAAGATCTTTGCCTTGTAGTATGCCTCAAGGAACTTGCCGGCATCGTCACGTGAGAAGCCGTAGGTCATCTGGGTCAGGTCGTTGGTACCGAAGCAGAAGAACTCAGCTTCCTTAGCGATCTCGTTAGCTGTAAGAGCTGCACGGGGGATCTCGATCATGGTACCTACTTCGTACTTAAGGCCGATGCCTGCTGCCGCGATCTCCTTGTCAGCAGTCTCGATAACGGTCTTTTTAACGTATGTGAACTCCTTAACGTCGCCGGTCAGAGGGATCATGATCTCGGGCTCTACATGCCAGTCGGGATGTGACTTCTGAACGTTAACGGCGGCACGGATGATAGCCTTGGTCTGCATAACCGCGATCTCGGGATAGGTTACGGTCAGACGGCATCCGCGGTGACCCATCATGGGGTTGAACTCCTTAAGGTTCTCGATGATAGCCTTGATCTGTTCAACGGTCTTGCCCTTAGCCTTAGCCAGCTTCTCGATGTCGGCGGGATCGGTGGGAACGAACTCATGCAGAGGCGGATCAAGGAAACGGATGGTAACGGGGTTGCCCTCCATAGCGGTGAACAGCTTCTCGAAGTCACCCTGCTGCAGAGGAAGGATCTTCTCGAGAGCCTCCTCGCGCTCTTCCTTGGTATCGGAGCAGATCATCTCACGGAATGCCTCGATACGGTTCTCCTCGAAGAACATGTGCTCTGTACGGCAAAGTCCGATACCCTCTGCGCCGAGCTCGCGAGCCTTCTGAGCGTCGCGGGGTGTGTCGGCGTTGGTACGAACCTTGAGCTTGCGGTACTTGTCCGCCCATGCCATGATGCGTCCGAACTCACCTGCGATGGTAGCGTCAACGGTTCTGATGGCTCCGTCGTAGATGTTGCCGGTGGTGCCGTCGAAGGAGATCATGTCGCCTTCGGAATATGTCTTGCCGCCGAGAGTGAATGTCTTGGCAGCCTCATTCATAACGATGTCGGAGCAGCCCGATACACAGCAGGTACCCATACCGCGTGCAACTACGGCTGCGTGTGAGGTCATACCGCCGCGAACGGTGAGGATGCCCTGTGCGGCCTTCATGCCCTCGATGTCCTCGGGTGAGGTCTCGAGACGAACGAGAACGACCTTCTCGCCGCGTGCTGCCCATTCCTTTGCGTCCTCTGCGGTGAATACGATCTTACCGCATGCGGCGCCGGGAGCTGCACCGAGTGCCTTGCCCATGATCCTCGCGCGTGCAACCGCGTCCTTATCGAACTGAGGATGGAGCAGGGTGTCGAGGTTACGGGGATCGATCATGGCAACAGCCTCTTCCTCGGTCCTCATGCCTTCGTCAACGAGATCGCATGCGATCTTGAGAGCTGCCTGAGCGGTACGCTTACCGTTACGGGTCTGGAGCATGAAGAGCTTTCCGTGCTCAACGGTGAACTCCATGTCCTGCATATCCCTGTAGTGATTCTCGAGGTTCTGGCAAACCTGCTTGAACTGCTCGAATGCCTCGGGGAACTTCTCAGCCATCTCGGTTATCTTCATGGGAGTACGAACGCCGGCAACAACGTCCTCGCCCTGCGCGTTGGTAAGGAACTCACCGAAGAGGCCCTTCTCGCCGGTAGCGGGGTTACGTGTGAATGCTACGCCTGTGCCGCAGTCATCGCCCATGTTTCCGAATGCCATGCTCTGTACGTTAACGGCGGTACCCCATGAATAAGGGATATCGTTGTCACGTCTGTAAACGTTTGCTCTGGGGTTATCCCATGAACGGAATACGGCCTTGATAGCCTCAGCAAGCTGAACTCTGGGATTTGAAGGGAAATCCTCGCCGAGCTTTGACTTGTACTCGGCCTTGAACTGGTTAGCCAGCTCCTTAAGGTCGTCCGCTGTCAGCTCAACGTCCTGAGTAACGCCCTTCTTGGCCTTCATCTGGTCGATGAGCTCTTCGAAATATTTCTTGCCGACTTCCATAACAACGTCGGAGAACATCTGGATAAATCTTCTGTAGCAGTCCCATGCCCAACGGGGATTGCCGGACTTCTCTGCCAATGTATTAACAACGTCTTCGTTTAAGCCCAGGTTAAGAATGGTGTCCATCATACCGGGCATCGAAGCGCGTGCTCCGGAACGAACCGATACGAGAAGGGGATTCTCCTTGTCGCCGAACTTCTTTCCGGTCATCTCTTCGAGCTTAATAACGTATTCGTCAATCTGAGCCTGAATCTCGGGATTGATCTGCTTGCCGTCCTCATAGTACTGGGTGCAGGCTTCGGTTGTGATCGTGAAGCCCTGAGGTACGGGCATTCCGATGTTGGTCATCTCGGCAAGGTTAGCGCCCTTTCCGCCGAGAAGGTTCCTCATGTCAGCGCTTCCTTCGCTGAACAGGTAGACCCATTTCTTCATAAAGATTTTTTCCTCCTAATTATCTGTTTTTTTCATTTTTCTTCCTGGTTTCACAACACGTTATTATATCACAGCGGTCCCAAAAAATAAAGAAAATTATGAAATTTCAATAAAAAAAACGGCTGCCCGCGATCAGGCAGCCGATATATGCTTATTTACTCTACCGTAACACTTTTTGCGAGGTTTCTGGGCTTGTCCACATCGAGGCCCTTTGCGACCGACAGATAGTATCCGAGAAGCTGGAGCGGCACTACCGCGAGACTCGCTGTAAAGTGCTCGTCGATCTTGGGTATGTAGCAGCAGAAATCGACCGTATCCTCGATCTCGTAATGTCCGTAGCTCGTCAGTCCCATCAGGTATGCTCCGCGGCTCTTGACCTCAACCATGTTGCTGACGGTCTTTTCGATGATCCTGCCCTGCGTGAGCACGCCTACTACCAGCGTTCCGTCCTCGATCAGGGATATGGTGCCGTGCTTTAATTCACCCGCCGCATAGGCCTCGGAATGGATGTACGAGATCTCTTTCATCTTGAGGCTCCCCTCAAGGCAGATCGCGTAATCGAGTCCGCGTCCGATGAAGAATACGTCCTTCGCGTATGCGTATTTTGCTGCAAACCACTGGATCCTGTCTTTGTCCTCGAGGATCTTTGATATCTTTGCGGGTATCGTGAACAGCTCGCCGATCAGCATACCGTATTTTTCTTCGGTGATCGTTTTTCTGACGAGCGCCGCCTGCATCGCGATAAGATAAGACACGATGAGCTGCGCCGAATAAGCCTTTGTGGTCGCAACAGCTATCTCGGGGCCCGCCAGCGTGTAGATCACGCGGTCCGCCTCCCTGGCTATCGTGCTGCCCACCACATTTACTATCGCGAGCGTCCTGATGCCCTTTTCCTTTGCGAGTCTCAAAGCCGCGAGGCTATCAGCTGTCTCTCCCGACTGCGATATGATGACCACGAGCCCCTTAGGGTCCGCTATCACGGGCCTGTAGCGGTACTCCGACGCGAGTTCGACCCTGACCGGGATGCCCGCCAGATCTTCGATGACGTACTGCGCGGCCATACCGACATGCCATGCCGAACCGCACGCGACTATCGTAACCGAGGAAATGTCCCTCAGCACCTCATCGGGCAGCACATCGTCGCCGAAGCTGATCCTGTTGTCCTTAACGAGCGCGTTCAGCGTGTTCTCGACCGCCTGCGGCTGCTCATGTATCTCCTTGATCATGAAATGCTCAAAACCGCCGCGCTCGGCAGCCTTAGCATCCCACTCGACCGTTGTGGGCTCCTTTGCGACCTCATCGCCGTCCAGATTGAAGAAGGTCACCTCTCCCGCCCTTAAGCGTCCGAACTCGAGATTGTCGATGTAGTAAACGCTGCGCGTGTATTTAAGTATCGCGGGAACGTCGGAAGCCAGATAGGTCTCGCCGTCCTCAACGCCGATAACGAGCGGGCTGTCCTTGCGGGCTACCCAGATCTCGTTCGGGTACTCCTTGAACATCAGCGCGAGCGCGTATGAGCCCCTGATCCTGACCATTGCCTTCGCGATGGCGTCAACGGGGCCGATATTGTATTTTTTGTAGTAGTAATCAACGAGTTTTACGGCTACTTCTGTGTCTGTCTGGCTGTAGAAAGTATAGCCCTTGCGCAGGAGCTTGTCCTTGAGCTCCTTGTAGTTCTCGATGATGCCGTTATGCACTCCGACAACGTTGTAATCGTCGGAAAGATGCGGATGCGCGTTCGTCTCGGACGGCTCGCCGTGAGTCGCCCAGCGTGTATGTCCTATGCCGCAGGTTCCGCGCAGCGAATTCCCGCCGTCGGTTTTCTCATAGAGTGTTTTGAGTCTGCCCTTAGCCTTGACCACTTCAAAATCGTGATCGCCGTCGCGGACTGCGATGCCCGCGGAATCATAGCCTCTGTATTCCAGTTTCGACAAACCCTCAAGAACGATCGGGGCCGCACTCTTGCGCCCGATGTATCCGGATATTCCGCACATATATGGTCTCCTATCCAAAATATGCCGCAATACGACTGAATTGCGGCATATTTTTAAAAGTCTTATAAGGAATGAATCGCTTTGCGATTCCGACCAAGTTCGCTCTCGAGGTTTTTGCTGTCGCAAAATTCCTCTGCCGCTCGTTGGTCGATGCCGAGAAATTGGCTTAAAAAGCCAATCTCTCGGCTAAATAAGCTTTCAGCTCCGCGATCGGGATGCGTACCTGAGCCATGGTATCGCGCTCACGAACGGTCACGCAGTTGTCGTTCTCGGACTCGAAATCGTAGGTTACGCAGTAAGGCGTTCCGATCTCGTCCTGACGGCGGTATCTCTTACCGATATTGCCGCGGTCGTCGAACTCGCAGTTCCACTCCTTGGACAGCTCGGCGTAGATCTTCTCCGCGCCCTCGTTAAGCTTCTTGGAAAGAGGCAGGATGCCGACCTTAACGGGTGCCAGTGCGGGATGGAAATGAAGCACGGTACGCTTGTCGCCGCCCTCGAGCTCCTCCTCGTCGTATGCTGCGCAGAGGAATGCCAGCGTTACGCGGTCGGCGCCGAGCGAAGGCTCAACAACGTAAGGCACATAGCGCTCGTTGGTCTCGTCATCGAAGTAGCTCATATCCTCCTTCGATACGTTCTGATGCTGTGTAAGATCATAATCCGTACGATCCGCGATACCCCAGAGCTCGCCCCATCCGAACGGGAACAGGAACTCGATGTCCGTGGTGCCCTTTGAATAGAATGCCAGCTCTGCCGGATCATGATCGCGCAGTCTCATCTCGTCTTCCTTGATGCCGAGGCTGATCAGCCAGTCACGGCAGAAGCCTCTCCAGTACTGGAACCACTCAAGGTCGGTACCGGGCTTGCAGAAAAACTCCAGCTCCATCTGCTCGAACTCACGTGTACGGAAGGTGAAGTTGCCGGGCGTGATCTCGTTGCGGAAGGACTTACCGATCTGACCGATACCGAAGGGTACCTTTTTGCGGGAAGTACGCTGTACGTTCTTGAAGTTTACGAAAATACCCTGAGCGGTCTCGGGACGCAGATAAACAACGTTCTTGGCGTCCTCGGTAACGCCCTGGAAGGTCTTGAACATCAGATTGAACTGACGGATGTCTGTGAAATTGTGCTTGCCGCAGGAAGGACAGCAGATGTTGTTGTCATCGATATATTTCTTCATCTCTTCCTGTGTGAATGCGTCTACGGGCTTGGGCAGCTCGATGCCCTTCTCTGCAGCGTAATCCTCGATGAGCTTGTCGGCTCTGAAACGTTCCTTACACTCCTTGCAGTCCATCAGGGGATCCGAGAATCCGCCGAGGTGCCCCGAAGCCACCCATGTCTGGGGGTTCATGAGGATGGCGCAGTCTACGCCGACATTATAAGGGTTTTCCTGGATGAACTTCTTCCACCAGGCCTTCTTGACGTTGTTCTTGAGCTCAACGCCGAGGTTTCCGTAATCCCAGGTGTTCGCGAGACCGCCGTAGATCTCCGAGCCCGGGTAAACAAAGCCTCTGGCCTTGGCCAGCGCAACGATCATATCCATTGTCTTTTCCATATATCTCTCCGTTCCGTGCCGGCTTTTCTTTGCGCGCGGTCACGCGTCTTCGCCGACAAACTTTTCAATGTATTTTAAACGTATCGCAGGCATTTTGCAAGGGGCAGTTGCATCCCCTTACGCTTTTACAGTACGTAGCCGCAGTCCTGCAGCAGCTTTCTCGCGCTCTCGACCGAATCGATGCCGGTAGGATTCTTGATCGGAGCAAACTCCTTCTCGCGCACTACCTCGAAAGGCAGGCAGGAATCGGTCAGATGAACCAGATCGAGCGAAAGCGTCTCAAGCTTGAACGCGTTGGGCTTCTCGGGCGCCACGGTCTCGGGCTTTCCGTCAACATAGTCGAGATAAGGCACCTTTTTGTTTACGAGATGCACGGGCAGCTTGCTGCTGACTACCTCGTCGATATCCTTAACCCTGAACAGGTAATTTAATATAACGCCGAAATTGTATGCGGGAGTGCCGTCTTCAAGCTTTGCCGCCATCAGCTCGGGAGTCATGTCGTAATACTCGACAACCGAGGGAGTGCCGTCCTCAAGGCAGATCGCGCCGACTCTCTCATCAGGAGCCGCCTTGGCAACAACCTTCGCGCCCGTAGCGCATCCGCTCTCGATCGTAGCGCCTACGAATACGGGATCCGCGATCCTCTGCAGCACATTGTCCACCGCGAATACGTTGATGTACTCGATGCCTGCCTCATGCATCTGCTTACCTAAGCCGCTGTTGACGAGCGAGGAATAGAATCCGCCGTTGCCGTTGGGAGACATTGCGATCGCGTCCTCGGAAGCGAGGAACATATTGCCCTCTCTGTCGAGGCAGGGAGCCATATCCTGCATATAGAAATGCACATAGTTTCCGTCGTATCCGAAATAGTTGTGCTCCTTAAAGAACTCGCGCGTTTCGGTATCGTTCAGATGACTCGTCATGACATAGAGATGTATGCAGCAGCCGGCCTCCTTTGTAACGTCCATGATATTCTCTATGGTTCTCTGGAAAATGAACACGGGCTTTGTGATGCCGATATCGTACATGCCCTTCGCATGGTCGTAACCGAGTCTCGTGCCCATGCCGCCCGCGAGCAGCAGAGCGCCGATCTTTCCCGCCATGATCGCCTCGAGGCCGATCTCGCGGTAATGCGTCGCCTTGTCCTTATATTCCTCTATCGTGAGCGTCTTGATGGGCTCGATCACGCCTCTGGGCAGCTCCTGCTGCTTTACGTCCACGTCCGCGATCATGTTGAAATCGAGCAGATCCGCCTGCTCTAAGATCTTCGCCTGATCTGAGGCCTGGAGCCCTTCAAATGTGCCGATAAACTTCTGCTGTCCGTACTTCTCCAGCTGTTCGAAAAAAACATTCTTTGTCATATGAGTCCTGCCTTTCGTTCTTTAATAACTGTTGACTATTATATCCGAACGCGGAATAAATGCAATAACGTTCCGCAATTTGCGCAACCGATTTATCACAGGATAGTTTCAAGCACTTCGAGGCTTTTGAACCTGCGCTCCGTCTTGCTCTCCATGTAATCCCTCGTGATCCGCTCGAGCTCGTCCATCACCTCATCGCTCACCTTAAACGAGAAAAGCTCCTTGAGCGGTGTCCGCTCGATATATCGCACCGTATAGAGCGCGGTCTCGCTGACCTTTACCGAGCCTGCGTAGTTTTCGGCGTTCAGGCCGTTGTATCGGGCGGTATAGTACTCGCCGTCGGTCCTCATGCCCTCTCCGTAGATCGTGATGGCCCTCAGCTCGTAAACGCAGCGTATCAGGCGGGCCGGCATGGTCTTTTTGGCGAGCGCGAGCAGCGCCAGATACAGCAGCTTCATCTGCCCCGCCTCCTCAAGCTCCTCACGCGTGAACGCGCCTGCCAGCTCGCAGAAGTACATCCCGTAATACATTCCCTCGAGATCCTCCTCGAGTTCCTTGAAATACCTGGTCTTGTCGACCGATTTGACGCTGTAGGCATCCCTGCCCTCAAACAGCGTGAACTCGCCGTAAGTGAAGCCCCGCGTACACGCCAAGAAGGCGCCCGTCGGTCTGCGTGCGCCTTTTGCGAAAGCAGTTATCCTGCCTCTTTCACTTGTGAGAATCGTGATCCTGCGGTCAAAATCGTTGACCGGCATCGATGTCAGCACGATCCCGTGTACGGTTACTTCTCCGGCCATTACTTACTCCTCATCGTCCGGCTCGTCCCTGAATCCGTAATTCTTCAGCAGGAAATCGGAATTGCGCCAGTCCTTTTTGACCTTGACAAAGAGCTTGAGATTGACTCTGAACCCGAGCAGCGCCTCCATCTGCAGACGCGCGTCGGTGCCGATCTTTTTGAGCATCGCGCCGCCTTTGCCGATTATGATGCCCTTGTGAGAGTCACGCTCGCATACGATCGTTGCCTCGATGTCAAACAGACCCGTGCCTATCTGCGGTTCCTTTGCTTTTCCGGATCCGGCACCCGTATCAAACACTACGGGACCGTCCGGTTCATCGTCCTCTTCGTCCGCGCCGCCGCGGCGCTCGATCAGATCCTCGGGATCCTCTTCGTAATTAATGTATCCGCCGCCCTTTTTGCGTTCCTTCATGAGCTCGATCCCGACAGCTATGCCGTGGGGGATCTCATCGCTTAAGTTCTTCAGCGCGCTCTCCCTGATGATCTCGGCTGCGATCTGCCTCTCGGGCTGATCGGTCAGCTCATCCTCATCGTAGTACATCGGCCCCTCGGGAAGGAGCTTGAATATAACGCCTTTCAGGTCATCCTCGTTCCTGCCGTTTAAAGCGCTCACGGGCACGATCTCGTCGAAATCCGCGAGGTCCTTGTACATGGCGATCATCGAGAGCACCTTCTCCGCGGGCACCGTGTCGATCTTGTTGATGACCAGAACCTTCGGAGTGCTGTTCCCGCTGAGCAGCTCCGCGATGTGCCTGTCACCCGGGCCGACCGAGTCCACGGGCTCCACGAGCCAGAGGATCAGATCCACCTCGTTTAAGGTGCGCTCCGCGGCGTCCACCATGAATTTGCCGAGCTTGGTCTTTGCCTGGTGTATGCCGGGAGTATCGATGAATATCGCCTGTCCGCGCTCCTCTGTAAGGATCGTGCGGATCCTCGTCCTCGTTGTCTGCGGCTTGTTGCAGGTGATAGCGACCTTCTGTCCTATCAGCCTGTTCATGAGCGTTGATTTACCGACATTCGTGCGGCCCGCCATAGCCACAAAGCCCGATTTGAATTCTGCCATTTTGCTCCTTTCGTCCGCCCTGCCTTACAGCAGATTTGTCACGGTCTCAAACATTTCCTTATGCGAATTAAGCTTGGCTTCGGTGCCTACCGCGCAGATGCAGTAATCCGAGAGCACCTTATCGAGTATCTGCGCGCAGGAACGTATATCTTCGACATCCGCCGAAAGTATCGCGTCGCGCTGCTTCTGTATAGCCTCGGGGCTGCGTCCCGAAAGAGTCGCCGCCAGCGCCCTCGCGCCCTTTGCCGAAGAGCTTAACGGTCTGTCCACGCCGCCCATCGTGCCTATCACGAATTTGGTCATCGTTCTCTCGTCCGCTTCGAAATTCCTGAGGAAATCCGCTGCTTTTTTATAAACATCCAGCGTCCTCGCCAGATGAGGATCGCGGTATGACGTAAAGGTTCCGATGCCCTTTGCAGGATCGAACGAGAAGCCCGAGCCGTACGCACCGCCGAGCACCCTGACATTATTCCAGAGATACTCCGTGCCGAGGATGTGCCTTACTACAGCCATCACGCCGCTCTTTTCGGGCGTGCATCTGCCGCTCTTTCCCGCGATCGCGAGATAGTTTACCTCTCCTGCGGTCTTGAGTCCTTCGCTGACGGTCCTCTCGGGGAAATGCGTTCCGAGTCGCTCGCCGGGCTTTTTTGAATCATGCCGTACCTTGCAGAAACGCTTCGCGAAGGCCGCGAACTTATCCTTATTTCGCTCGAATATATCTTTGCCGCAGGTCACGTCGATCAGCATGTTGTCGCAGCCGAATGTATCCGCGAGCACTCTCTTCATCGAATCCGCGGTCTCTTTGATCTCCTCATCGCTCATCTCGAGCAGCGCGCAGATATTCCTGTACATGCCGAGACCCTTGAACTGCTCATCGTAAACGGCATCCGAAGCCAGTCCGGCCAGCGCGTGTCCGGCCGCGGTAGAGTTGCCGCGAGCTGCCAGCGAATACTGCATGCCGGCTTTGGTCTCGCCCGCCAGCTCCCTGATCCTGACAGGATCCGAGAAATCGGTCTCGAGCAGCTCCTCTCCGAGCAGTTCGAGCATCTTGTCCAGATTCTTCTCGAGCACCGCGCCGGTTGCCGCCATCACGATCCTGTAATCGTCGTCGGTTCCGTACAGCGGGAACGAGATCGGACGCATGCCCATACCGCCCGTGTATATGTTAACCTCGGTGTTGAATTCCAGATACGTATGCTTCGCGGTATTCATCCTGCCCGCGAATTCAGCCGCGAATGCCGCATATTTCGCGTCTTTGATATCAAGCGTGTCCATATCGAACAGGAGCTTGAAATACACGATCCCGTTCGTATCGATGTCATGCAGATAAGTCGGTATCCCGCAGATCTCTGTTTCGGAAATGATCAGTTCGGGCGACTTTTTCTCGATATCCTCGCGCGCGAGCATAGGGATCGTCGCCAGCTCCTCGGGAGTCGAAGGCTCCTCCTGATACGCGCGGAGCGCCGCGGTCTTTTCGATCATCTCGTCAAGCTGCGCGTCAGTCAGCGACGCCTTATAAGCCGCGAGCTTTTCCTCAAGCGCCCTGTCCGACTCGGCGGTCATGCCCTTTTGGGGAGCCATGGTCTGGAAAACGACATTATTGCCGTTCAGCATGTATTTCGCGATAAGCTTCTCGTATCCGCCCTCGTCGATCATGCGGCGCAGGGGTTCGAAGGACTCTCTCACATGCAGAGCCGCGAATGCCTTTGTATCGTCGTACAGCCAGGTCTTGAGCGCATTGACGCCGTACTCGAGGCCCTTGGGCTCAGAGCCGTAATCGGCCTCGCAGTATCTGAATTCGCCGCCGTTGATGATGCCGAGCAGGGACTTTTTGTCCACGCCTTCGCGCACGAGACGTTCCAGCTCGCTCTTAAGTATCTTTTTCATCTCATCGAGCTTATCGACAGAGGTATTTCTGATGACCATTGCCACAAAAGGCTGCATGATATAATCGCTCACATAGCAGGAAATGTCCTGTCCGATGCCGGCTTTTACGAGAGCCTCCTTGATCGGAGCGCCGGGCACGTTGAACAGCGCGTCCACGAGCACGCCCATCGCCGCGTTCTCGAGCAGGTCGTTCGCGTGGTTCAGTGTGAATGCCCATGCGAGATATCCCGCATCCTCCTCGGTATCGTCCTCTCCGATCGGGTAGAACGAATGGATCTCGCTGACACCCATGGGCTTCTGCATCGTAACGGCGGAATCCACCGGCTGAACGTCGTATTTGGAGAGATACTCGCGGTCCAGCCACTCGAGACGCTCCTCAACGTCCATATCGCCGTAGATGTAGATATAGCTGTTAGTCGGATGGTAATAGCGCCTGTGGAAATCAAGGAACTGCTCGTAGGTCAGGTCCGGGATGGCCTTCGGGTCGCCGCCCGACTCCACACCGTAGGTCGTATCGGGGAAGAGCGCGTGTGTGAGCTCTCTGTACTGACGGTCCTCGGCCGATGAGAACGCGCCCTTCATTTCGCTGTAAACAACGCCGTTTATCGTGATGGGCTCGTCCTTTGAGTTAAGCTCGTATCTCCAGCCCTCCTGCCTGAATATCTCCTCATGCTTATAGGTGTTGGGATGGAATACCGCGTCCATGTAAACATCCGACAGATTGGCGAAATCCGCGTCGTTGCAGCTCGCTACGGGATAGCAGGTCTTGTCGGGATAGGTAAATGCGTTAAGGAATGTGTTGAGCGAGCTCTTCTCCAGCTCCATGAAAGGATCCTTCGGAGGGTATTTGTCCGAGCCGCAGAGCACCGAATGCTCGGTGATATGAGCGACACCGGTATCGTCCGTGGGCGTGGTCCTGAATGAGATGCAGAAAACCTTATTCTCATCATCGTTCGAGATGACGCTTACTCTCGCGCCGCTCTTGATGTGTCTGAACAGCATACCCTGACCGTTGCAGTCCGGCACATGCTCCTCGTATTCGAGTTTGTACGCGGGAAGGCTCTTAAGCTCCGCGCTTGATCCGACAGTTCTTGCCATATAGTTTCTCCTTTGGATTATAGTATCGGAGGCATATGATCCTCCGGATATGGTTTGTTTTTTCCGCGACGGGTCTCACATCAGCGCTCCCGCGATCAGGAACACGATAAACGCCATTACCCATGCGACCGCGCACTGGAACAGCACAATGCCCGCGGCCCATTTCCTTCCGAGCTCACGTTTTACGGACGCGATCGCAGCAACGCAGGGCGTATAGAGCAGGCAGAATATGAGCAGTGCCAGAGCCGCCGCGGGCGCAACGGCCGCAAGCAGCGCGGATCCGTCTCCGAAGAGTACCGACAGCGTCGATACCACGCTTTCCTTCGCCATAAAGCCCGTGATCAGCGCGGTGACGATCCTCCAGTCACCGAAGCCCATCGGTTTGAATATAGGCGTGAATATGTTCGCGATGCTCGCAAGTATGCTCTCCTGCGAGGATTCCGCAAGTCCCAGGTGCAGGTTGAAGGTCTGCAGGAACCAGATGACGATCGTTGCGACGAAAATGATCGTGAACGCCCTCATCAGGAAATCCTTTGCCTTTTCCCAGAGCAGCCTTATGACGTTTTTCGCGCCGGGCATCCTGTAATTGGGCAGTTCCATGACAAACGGCACGGCCTCGCCCTTAAACGCGGTATGCTTGGATACCAGCGCCGTGATGATGCCGGTGAGTATGCCGAACAGATAGAGCCCGATCATGATGAGCGCCGAATGCTCCGGGAAGAATATGCCGGTAAAAAATGCGTATATCGGGAGCTTGGCCGTACAGCTCATGAACGGTATCAGCATGATGGTGAGCTTTCTGTCACGCTGTGAGGGCAACGTTCTCGATGCCATGACGCCGGGTACCGAGCAGCCGAAACCGACGAGCATCGGCACTATGCTGCGACCCGACAGACCCAGACGCCTTAAGGGTTTATCCATTACGAACGCGACCCTGGCCATATAGCCCGTGTCCTCGAGCAGCGAGAGGAAGAAAAACAGTATCAGTATGATCGGCATGAAGCTGAGCACGCTTCCTACGCCGTTAAATATGCCGTCCACAACGAGTGACCGCAGTACTTCGTTGACATTCCACGCTTCGAATGCCCCGTCCACAATACCCGTCAGCGAATCGATGCCGGTCTCGAGCAGCTCCTGAAGCCATGCCCCCAGCAGTCCGAACGTTACCCAGAAAACCAGCGCCATTATCACGATAAACGCGGGGATCGCCGTGAATCTGCCCGTAAGTATCCTGTCTATTTTCTCGCTGCGCTCGCGCTCTTTGCTCTCCACGGGCTTGACTACGCATTTCGCGGCGAGTTTTTCAACGAATGAGAAACGCATGTCAGCGATCGCTGCCGCGCGGTCGAGTCCGCACTCCTCCTCCATCTGCAGGATGATGTGCTCGATCATCTCGCGCTCGTTCTGCGACAGCCCGAGCGCCTCGATAACGCGCGCGTCGCCCTCGATTATCTTGTTCGCGGCGAAGCGGATCGGTATGCCCGCTCTCTTCGCGTGGTCCTCGACCAGCGACATGATGCCGTGTATGCAGCGGTGAATGGCTCCGCCGTGATCCGACTCATCGCAGAAATCCTGCTTTGTCGGCGACTCCTGGTACTTTGCCACATGGATAGCATGGCTGACCAGCTCGTCCACACCCTCGTCCTTGGCCGCGGAAATGGGTACCACGGGGATGCCCAGCATCGCCTCCATATCGTTCGTGCGCACGCTGCCGCCGTTCCCGCGCAGCTCGTCCATCATGTTGAGCGCGAGTACCATCGGCACATCGAGTTCTATCAGCTGCATCGTCAGATACAGGTTTCTCTCTATATTTGTCGCGTCAACGATATTTATGATGCCCTTCGGCTTTTCGCCGATTATGTACTGGCGGGAGACGATCTCCTCCTCGGTATAGGGCGAGAGCGAATATATGCCCGGCAGGTCGACGACCTCGGTATCCGCATGCCCTCTGATCACGCCGCTCTTGCGGTCAACGGTCACGCCGGGGAAATTGCCCACGTGCTGGTTCGAGCCCGTAAGGCTGTTGAACAGAGTGGTCTTTCCGCTGTTCTGATTGCCCGCGAGCGCGAAAGTCAGCACAGTTCCCTCGGGCAGCGGGTTCTCCGTAGCCGGATCGTGGTAGAGTATACCGTCCTCACCGAGTCCGGGATGGGAAGTCGGCCCCGCAGCGTCGTCCTTTTTCCTGCGCCGGAAGGCTTTTTCCTTATCATTCGCAGATGACTCTGCTCCGTCCTGCTGCCTGCCGGGTCCGGATACCGCACGTCCTGCGCCCGGACAGACAGGCTCTATCTCTATTTTTTCCGCATCGGCCAGTCTCAGCGTCAGCTCATATCCGTGTATCCTCAGCTCCATCGGATCGCCCATCGGCGCGAGCTTGATCAGGGTCACCTCAGTCTTGGGGATAACGCCCATATCGAGGAAATGCTGTCTTAATGCGCCCTCTCCTCCCACACGCGTGATGACCGCGCTCTGGCCTGTTTTCAATTCGTTAAGTGTCATTTTCCCGTCTCCTGTTATCGATTCATACTGATTTTACTCAAAAAACGGAGAAATAACAACACCATTTGGCAGTTAATATGGTAAGATATATATCAGGCGGCAATATATGCATATACACGGAGCAGAGTCACGATGAAAACAGTCGGCATCATAGCGGAATTCAACCCCTTCCATTGCGGGCACGAATACATAATCAACGAAGCAAAGCGCGCAACCGGCGCGGACAGATGCGTTATAGCGATGAGCGGAGATTTCGTTCAGCGCGGCACTCCCGCGGTCTGCGGCAAGTCCCTGCGCGCGCGCATGGCGCTGCTCTGCGGCGCGGATGCCGTGTTCGAGCTGCCCGTTCCCTATGCTACCGCTTCGGCCGAGATATTTGCCGAGGCCGGTGTAAAACTGTTCAATTCGCTCGGCAATGTCGACTGCATCGCGTTCGGCAGCGAATGTCCCGATATATCGGTGCTTACAGACATCGCGCGGATACTTAACAGCGAAAGCGACCTGTTTAAGAGCGTTCTGCAGTCAAAGCTTAAAGAGGGCCTCAGCTTTCCCGCGGCGCGCGATGCCGCGTTCGAGGCCGAGACGGGCGATCCCGGACTTACCGCGGTACTGCGCTCACCCAACAATATCCTTGCGATCGAATACTGCAGGGCGGCACTCCGGCTCGCGCCCGCAGGCAGCGATATGCCCGCCATTGAGCCCGCAGCGGTCAGGCGTGTTGGCAGCGGCTATCATGACAATACGATCGTTGCGCATATGCAGTCCTCGGCGACCGCTCTGCGCGCCGCGCTCGAAGACCCGGACGGAGATACCGGCGAGCTGATCGGCCAGGTTCCCGATACGGTTTTAAAACTGATCGATGAGAATTACCGCCGCACTCTCCCGATAACCGCAGACGATCTGAGCACCATGCTCTATATGAGGCTCAACGATCCCGCGACCGGCGATTATACAGCATTTGCGGATGTCAGCAGGGATCTGGCGAACGCACTGTCCAAATACAAAAACGAGCCCTGTACGTTTACAGAGCTCGCCTCAAAACTCAAATCAAAAAACAATAACTATACCTCGGTGTGCCGTGCGCTGCTGCATCTGACGCTCGGTATCGGCCCCGGACACGTAACGGCTCTGAAAGCCTCTCCGATATTGCCCGTGATCCGCCTGCTCGGACTGAAAAAGTCATCCTCGGATATTTTAAGACCCGTCTCAGACTCAGAGCATACCGAGCTCATCACCAAGCCGGCCGACGCTGACCGCACGCAGCCTCTGACTGCCGCAGGCCTGTACGCTTCCGGCATATACAGACAGCTCATCCGCAGCCGTTTCGGTACCGATGCCGGCAGCGAACTGTCATCCTCACCGGTGATCGTCTGACCCGGTCATTGTCTGAACCTGAAATACTCGAAATCGGCGAATCCGCCGGTCTTTAAGGTCGCATAGGAATAAAGCCCCATCCTGCAGCCCATGAAATGATCGAGCGTGTATTTCAGCTGCAGTGCGCCTGCTTTTTCCCATGTCTTTCCGTCTGCGGAGTACTCAAACTCCGCGATGTCGGTATTGTCCGTAAAATCAAACGATATCCCCAGATATATGTCACTGCCCGTCCAGGGCTTCTTCAGCAGTTCTTTTTCACCGCCGCTGCCGTCGTTGACACACATCACGACATAGCGCTCATCCTCATCGGCGCGTATGCCGACCAGTCCGAACTGTCCCTGTATCGCGGCCAGTCCGCAGCAGTCGCCGTCCTTCAGCCCCGTCAGATCCACATGCGTCACGCATGAGCACTTCGGACCGCAGGTACGCTGCGTGAGCGTATTCCTCGCCTGCAGTATGCCGTGATCGTTTATGTGGCCGTTGATCAGGCGCAGGTATCCGGGACGCTCGGTCAGCGACCAGAGCGCGTCGTCGGGATTATGGTTCCACTGCCAGAAATGCTTCGGATCGGTAAGCGCCCTCTCCTGTCCGGGCAGTCTCCTGAAATCATCGTCCGCGGAGCATACCGTGCCTGTTTCCGCGAGACTCTTTGAGCCCCCTGCTCCGGGTGCCAGTATGACATTGCCGTTCGAATTCTCATAAAGAGCATCTTTGGGTGCCGCTATCGGGAGCGCGAACCTCACCGGCACTTTGCCCTCATCTCCGAGCATAGGCCAGCCATCCTCCCAGACTACGGGCAGCACGTAGGGTATCCTGCCCACCGCGCCGTGGTCCTGGAACATGACCGCGGCCCAGACCTTGCCTTCGGGGCCCTTATTATTGAACAGCTTTATGCCTTCGGGTGCCGCCTCTTCGGGGCAGTCGGGCAGAGTAAATATCGCTCCCTGCGCCACTCCCGCGTTATGATAGCCGCAGTCGTCGTCGAGTATGATCCTGTGCTCGAACGGTCCGTCGAGCGAATCCGAGCGATAGCAGACCTCGCGCCTGCGTCCGTGACCGTCGCGCGGCCATTCGATGAATATCACATAGTAGCGCCCGTCGATCTTATACGCGTGTGCTCCCTCGGCCTTGAGTCCCATATTTTCCGACTCCGTCGTGAGCAGCAGCCTGTCGTCGCCGTCCGAGAGCAGGCTCCTCATATCGTCCGAGAGCTCGGTGATATAGATCTCGTGATTGCCGTAGATTATGTATTTGCGTCCGTCATCGTCTATCAGCAGTGACGGATCATGCATATACTTCGGCAGCAGATAGCGCTCCCAGTCCGGCCCCTCGATATTGCGGGTGCGGAAAATATATGCATGGTGATCGTCGTTGCTGTTGAACAGGCAGTAGTACCACTCTCCGACCTTGCGGAGGGAGGCGGCCCAGCTGCCCTGTCCGTATATGTTCTGTCCGTTCTCGAGATTGTTCCCGTCCTTCTCGCTGAGCCTGTCAAAGCAGTAGCTGACGGTTTCCCAGTGCTGCAGATCGCAGGACTTCATGATCGGACACCCGGGCATCGAATGCATGCTCGTGGTCACCATGTAAAAAGCGTCGCCCTCACGGATCACATCATTGTCCGGGAAATCCGCCCATATGACGGGGTTATTTATCGTAACCATCTGGATTGCCTTTCGGTTCTGATTGCTTATTCTTCTTCGTCTTCTTCCTCGTCTTCGGCCATGGCCTGCGCGCGCTTCTCCTTAAGCTTCGCGATATCTTCCTTTGCCTTAGACGCAGTCTCCTTGAAATGTCCGGCCATACCGGAGAGTCTGGACTTAATACCGTCTTTGCCGCCGAGCTTTGAGACCACGCTGTCCACTCCGCTGAGGCCCAGGAGCTTCAGATTGCGTCCGACGTCCTCGTTATTCAGCAGGCCGACGATGGCCTCCGCCATATCGATCGTGATCTTGCCTCCGGACATGCATGCTACCGAGTGGAACGGCATCTCGTTGATCATCGCGATGAACATTCCGCTGCCTTCTTTTTTAACAACGCCCTTGCTCTTCTCTGCCAGCTCGATGAGCTTGATGACGCGCGCGCCCCACTTGGTGCTCCTCGCGTCCTCAATGGTGGAATTGAGAGTGAACGGATCGTCCGCGCGCCTTACGCTCTCGGGGATAGGACCGCATAAGAGCTTCTCGAACTCGCTGTCGGAAACACTCGAAGGATCGCCGAAGTAGTAGGTCGGGAGCTCTTCTCTGGTGTACTGCCAGATGTCGTACTCCTCATGGTTGAACCATACGTCTCCGCGCAGCCTGATATCGCGGCTCGAGGAACCTACGCTGATGGTGTACGCTCCGGGCTCCACGCACCACTTGTGCGCGCCCACGCAGTAATACGAGAACGCTCTCTCGTTCAGCTCGACCGTGATCTCCTTTTCCTCGCCGGGTGCCAAGAATACCTTCTCGAAGCCCTTGAGCTCGCGAAGAGGCCTGAATACCTTGCTGCCTGTCTTTCCGACATATATCTGGGCAGCCTCGGCACCGGCGACCTTACCGGTGTTCTTGACCTTAAACGATACGGTCGCGCACTTGTCGCCGCTCTTTATCTCCAGTCCGCTGTACGCGAAGGTGGTGTAGCTGAGACCGTGTCCGAACGGGAACAGCACGTTCATGTCAACGCGGTCATAGTATCTGTAGCCGACGAACAGACCCTCGCGGTACTCTACCGTAAGCCTGTTGCCGGGGAAATTGTCATAGCATGGTGTATCCTTGATCGAGATAGGGAACGTCTCCGCGAGCTTACCCGAAGGATTGACCACGCCGAAGAGGATGTCGATGACTGCCTCTCCCGAAGCCTCGCCGGCGAGATACGCCTCAAGCACGGCGTTAACATTGCCGATCCAGGGCATCGATACGGGTGAACCGTTATGCAGTACGACAACGGTATTGGGCTGAACCTTTGCGACCTCCCTGATCAGGCGGTTCTGGCACTGGGGCAGTCTCATATGCTCACGGTCGTACCCTTCGCTCTCGAAGCTGTCCGGAAGTCCGGCAAAGATAACGGCTACATCCGCTGCTGCCGCCTTATCCACAGCCTCGTCGATCAGATTGTCCTCAACGATGTCCTTTGTCGCCGAGAAGCCCTTTGTATATTCAACAAGAGTGTGTCTCGTAGATGCCGAGAGCGCGCTGATAACGCGGGTAGGATTGATGTGTGAGCTGCCGCCGCCCTGATATCTGGGCTTCTTCGCGAACTCACCGATAAAGAGGATCTTCTGGTCCTTTTTAAGAGGCAGCGCGCCGTCGTTCTTTAAGAGCACCATGCCCTCTCTCGCGACCTTTCTGGCCTCCTTGTGGTCAGCGACATAGTCGAATACGGGTCTGTTCTTCTCCGCGGGAGCCATGCCGTTCTTTATATCCATGAAACCTGTGTATCTGTTGACCTTGTTAAGGATATGCTCGACAGCCTTATCGAGATATTCCTCTTTTAAGCGGCCTTCCTCGACCGCGTCGATGATCTGAGCCTCGCTGATGCCGCTGCTCGTGGGCATCTCAAGATCAAGGCCGGCCTCAACTCCCGCAGGCCTGTCGTTGACTGCGCCCCAGTCGGACATAACGAATCCGTCAAAGCCCCACTCGTCGCGAAGTACCTTGTTCAGCAGCCAGGGATTCTCGGAGCTGTACACGCCGTTGATCCTGTTGTACGAGCACATCAGGGTATCGGGATGAGCGGTCTTAACCGCCTCCTCGAACGCGGCGAGGTATATCTCGCGCAGGGTCCTCTCGTCAACTACCGCGGATACGGTCATGCGGCGCTTTTCCTGGTTGTTCGCCGCGAAATGCTTGAGCGAAACGCCCACGCCCTTTGACTGGACGCCCTTTATATATGCCGATGAGATCTGTCCGGCCACGTAAGGGTCCTCCGACAGATACTCGAAGTTGCGGCCGCACAGAGGCGAACGCTTGATATTGATGGCGGGTCCGAGAAGGATATCCACGTCCTCGGCCAGACACTCATCTCCGAGCAGCTCGCCGACATGCTCCGCGAGGTCCCTGTTGAATGTGCTTGCAAGACAAACTCCCGCAGGGAAGCAGACTGCCTGTCTGCTCTGCGACAGATCGGCGGTATCGCTTGCCTCGGCTACCTTTCTCAGTCCGTGAGGGCCGTCGCTTACCGTGATCGCCGGGATCCCGAGCCTGTCAATGGCCGCGGTATGCCATGCGTCGGCTCCGCCCGCCAGTTTTGCCTTCTCCTGAAGCGTTAACTGTGACACCAGTTCTTTGATAGTCATAAATACCTTCTCCTTCGCTGTTATATTTGTATGGATCAAAATACTATTTCATAAGATAGCTGCCGAGCTCCGCGACACTGTCAACAACGGCGACCGTGCCCGCGTCCTCGAGTTCCCTGCGCGTCCCGTAGCCGTAAGATACCCCTATCGTCTCTATGCCGTGTTTTGCGGCGCCTTCCGCGTCATAGCAGCGGTCCCCGATCATCACGACATCCTTCGGATCGGTGATCCCGTGCTTTTTCAGCAGATACTCGATGACCTGCGATTTTGTTTTGCGTCCCGACTCCTCATCATTGCCGATCACATCGGTAAAATAAGGGGCCAGCCCGAAATGCTCCATGATCCTGACTGCCTGGGTGTGACGCTTGGAGGTCGCCACGATCAGCTTATAGCCGTAGGCCTGCAGTCTCCGGCACAGATCCGCGATCCCGGGATAAGGCACGTTCTCGCACCAGCCTTGCTTATCGTAGTATTCCCTGAATATCCTGACGGCCTCATCGACCTTTTCCGGGGCTACTCCGAACTTCGGGAAGCTCTCCGACAGGGGCGGTCCCACGAAACTGAACAGCTCCTCATGCGCGGGTACCGGCATGCCCATCTGCTCAAACGCGTATCTTGCAGCGTTCGTGATGCCCTCTCCCGATTCGGTAAGTGTCCCGTCCAGATCGAAGAACAGGTACGGATACATCGGTTTTATCTCTTCCGCTATCGCGGCGAGGCCTCTCTTTAACCGCTCCATGCCGTCCGTAACGGCACTCCTCGGGCACGCGAGATTAATACGGAGGAATCCGTCCCCTGCCATGCCGTATTCCGAACCCTCGCAGACGTACAGGCCCGTGATGCGCCTCAGCTCATGCGCGATAAACTCGCTGACGGTGCGCCTCTCGCAGCCGGGTCTGCCCTTGGCGGCAGCCTCCGTAACCCCGATGCCGCTCACATCCACCCAGAGCAGATATGTGGCTTCGGCCTCGACAGGGACCGCGCCCGGTATCTCACGCCTTATATACTCGCAGGCAAAGCGCCTGTTCTCCGCCAGATACTCACGCAGTGCGTCGAGCCATGGTGCGCCTTTTGTAAAGGCCGCGACGGCTGCGGTCACCGCGAAAGCGTTCGGTTCGGCGACCTCATCGGTGTTCAGCGCGCGGCATATACGGTTCCGCAAATGCTCGTCCGGAACGCTGACAGCCGCGGTATTGAGTCCCGCTATGTTAAATGTCTTTGTGGGAGCGATGCAGGTGATCGAACATCTCCTGCAGGTCTCGTTCACCGACGCGAACGGTATGTATTCTTTGCCGGGGATCGTGTGATCGCAGTGGATCTCGTCGGATATCACGGTGACTCCGTGCTTTGCGCAGAGCTCACCGACTCTTGCCAGCTCATCCCGCATCCAGATGCGCCCCGCGGGATTCTGCGGATTGCACAGGATCATCATGGTCGTCTGGGGGTCCGAGAGCTTTGCCTCGAGATCCTCGAAATCCATATCATACCGGCCGTCGTGATAAAGGAGCGCGTTCTCGAGCACACGGCAGCCGTTGTTTATGATGCTGTTGAAGAAAATATTGTAGACCGGTGTCTGTATCACGACATTCTCGTTGGGTGTCGTGAGTTTTCGCACCGTGCTGGAAATGGCGGGTATAACACCCGTGCAGAAGATCAGCCATTCCTTTTGAAGCTCAAAACCGTGTCTGGTCTTCCACCAGTATATATAGCTGTCATACCAGGCGTCGGGAACATCGGAATATCCGAATATCCCGTGCTCAAATCTCGCGGCAAGGGCCTCCCTGATCTCGGGCGCGGTCTTAAAATCCATGTCCGCGACCCACATCGGGAGTTCGCCCTCCTTTACGTCCCATTTGAGCGAATCCGTTCCGCGCCTGGAAATGATCTCGTCAAAATCGTAAACCATTTTGTTTTCCCCCATACCCATTATAGCAGTGAGCTTAAGCTCTTACTGTCTCCAGATGACCCTGTCGGTATTCTTCGCGATATCGCTGCAGACTATCTTAGTCTTTGAAGGATCGATCTGGTCCTTTTCCATGATCAGCTCACCGATACGCTCGGCGCGGATCGTGCCCGACTTTGGATTGAATACGCTCTCGATGCCCGAGCATATCTCGGCGTCAACATCTGAATACTCAAACGCGAGCGTGGTGTCGAGCAGCCTGCAGTTGATCATCTTAAGATTGTCTATATAGCACATGCCCTGCAGGGACTCTATAGTGCAGTTGACCAGCGTAAGGTTCTTTGAATTCCAGCCGAGATACTCGCCGGAAATGAACGAATCGTATACCGTAACGTTCTCGCTGTTCCAGAAGGAATCCTTCGAGAGCAGTCTGGAGTTCCTGACGGTGACATTGTAAACGCCGTCGAACGAATAGTTGCCGTCCAGCTCCAGTCCGTCGATCTCCATATCGTGCGAGTTCATCGCAAAGTAATCGCCCTTTGCGCGAACGTTTTTCATCTTAACGTGATCGCAGCTCCAGAGAGTCTCGGCCGCATGCGTAAAAGTAACGTTTTCGAGCCCGACGCCGCTGCAGCGTCTGAAATTCTTCGGTGCCTGGAGCATCGAATCCTTAACTTTGATATCGTTCGTATACCATACACCGGCTCTGGCCATCTCGAACCAGCTCGAATCCTCTACAGTGACATTATTACAGTACCAGAGCGGATATTTCCACCTGAACATACAGGTCTTAAGCTCTAAGTCACCGCTCTCCTTTAAGGGCGACTCTCCGTCCGAAAAGATACATCCGTCGAACCTCGCGCCGTGTGTCGCAAAACAGGCACGCTCACCGGTAAACTTCTCGTTTTTGAATTCTGTCATCTTTCACCTTGGCTGCAATTCATGCTGCAGCTCATCATCCTTTCCGCGTATAAAACTACAAATAACATTATACCTCAAATCATGTTAACATTCAAATCACTTTCACTCAAATAAAATATCTGTGAATAACTCTTAACTTATCATAAAATCCGCTAAAAACAGGCGCTTTCGGGCGGGGCGCGCGATTGACACCACATCCCTTAGATGATATGATAATTGGCGAATTACAGCACTTAAGCGAGGCGCAAAAGTGAAATCCAAAAAACATTTTCTGGTGGTGGACGACAGCGAGCTGAGCCTCCGTGTCACGGAGATGCTGCTTAACAGCTTCGGAATATCGGGAGACTATGTTTCCGGCGCAGATGCCGCTTTCACCGCTCTGTCCAGACGGGATTACGATCTGGTACTGATCGATTACCTCATGCCCGGCATGAACGGTATCGAGACGGTAGAGGTCATCCGTCGCATGGCGGGCGGACAGCGGAGGGGTTATTATGCCAATCTGCCGATCATCATCCTGACTGCCGAGGAAAATGAGGAGCTTGTCGCGGAAATGATCGCGAGCGGCGCCAACGGTGTCCTGACCAAACCGCTGCAGGCGGAGGACCTTAAAAAGGTCATGTCCGAGTGGACTCCGAGAGTTCACGGCATTTCGGACGAGAGCCTGGACGCGGCGCTTGCCGAGGACCCCGAAGGCTTTGCCGAACTGGTGCGGATCTTCTGCGAAGACATTCCCGCAAAGAGAGCCCGCATCGACGCAGCCCTGAACGCGGCCGACTACGAGGAATACACGGTCGAGGTTCACCGCATCAAGGGCGAATGCAAGATCATCAACGCGAATGAGCTCGCCGAAGCCGCAAAAGTACTTGAATTCACCGGAAAAGCCATTACCGGCGCCGTTCCTAACGGCAAAAACGATGAGGACAACAAAATGACCGTCCTTGTCGATACTCCGAAGCTGCTGTACGCGCTCGAGCAGATGAGGCCCGAGCTGCTGGACGTAGCCGACGATATCATGCCCGGGGAAGAGGAACCGGCCGCTGCCGCGGAGCAGAGCGAGGCTCCTTCCGCGGTCCGGAAAGACGAACTCGAGAAGTTGCTGCGTTATGCAGACCATGCGCTCGAGTCTCTGGGCGACGGTGACATACAGCTCACCTCCGAATGGCTTGAAGAGATCAAGGAACTTACGGTCCGTCTTCTGCGCTGACGGCTTTTTGCCGTACCGATCATATAAACAGCGGAACTGTCCGCAAGAACGGAGATACACATGCTCGAATTACAAAACATTACCTATTCGGCCTCCGATGAGAACGGTGATAAGGACATCCTCAGGGATGTCAGCCTGACTCTCGGAGACAACAAATTTTACGTTATCACGGGCCCCAACGGCAGCGGCAAATCATCTCTGGCGAAGATCATCGCCGGGATCTACACTCCCGAATCCGGAAAGCTCCTTTACAACGGCCGCGACATCACCTCCCTTTCGATCACCGAGAGGGCCAATCTCGGCATCAGCTTCGCTTTCCAGCAGCCGATCCGCTTTAAGGGCATCACCGTTAAGGACCTGATCAAGCTTGCAGCCAACGGCCCCGCGGACAAGGACATGAACGCCGACGTCTGCGACTACCTTTCGCAGGTAGGCCTCTGCGCGCGCGACTACATCAACCGCGAGGTCAACGCTTCCCTCTCCGGCGGAGAGTTAAAGCGCATAGAGATCGCTATGACGCTTGCGCGCAAGTCCCAATTCACCGTTTTCGACGAGCCGGAAGCCGGCATCGACCTCTGGAGCTTCAACAACCTGATCAAGGTATTCGAAAAGCTTCATGATGAGACCCACGGCTCGATAGTGATCATTTCCCATCAGGAGAGGATCATAAATATAGCTGACGAGATCATCCTCTTAGCCGACGGACAGATAGTAAAGTCCGGCTCAAAGGATGAGATCATGCCGCTGCTCATGAACGGCAATATCGCTAAGCCCGGCTGCAGCAAGGCCGCGGCAGTATAAACACTTACATAACGGCGTCCGGGCGCATAGTCATCCGGATGCGGAAAAGGGATAAAATGGACGAGATACAGAAGAGATTACTTGCGGAAGTGGCCGACCTTCACGAGGTTCCCGAAGGTGCCTACAATATCCGCTCAAACGGTGAGGGCGCGGGACGCCGCTCCACCGCAAATATTGAGATAACCACCAAAGAGGATAAGCCCGGCATCGATATCAGGATCAAGGACGGCACCGTCAGAGAGAGCGTGCACATCCCCGTCATCATCAGCGAGACCGGACTTACCGAGTCGGTATACAACGACTTTTTCATCGGAGAAAACTGCGATATTACGATCATCGCCGGCTGCGGCATCCACAACTGCGGCACGCAGAAGTCCGAGCATGACGGCATCCACACATTTTTCGTGGGAAAGCATTCAAAGGTACGCTATGTCGAGAAGCATTACGGAGAGGGCGACGGCAACGGCGAGATCGTGCTGAACCCCCAGACGATCGTGCACCTCGACGAAGGCTCCTATCTCGAGATGGAGACGGTCCAGATCAAGGGCGTTGATTCGACGATCCGCGAGACAAAGGGCGATGTTGCCGCAGACGCGACTCTCGTCGTCAAAGAAAAGATCATGACCCACGGAAAACAGCATGCCGAGACCAATTTCGACGTGGACTTGAACGGTGACGGCTGCGGCTGCAACCTCATCTCCCGTTCCGTAGCCTGCGACAGCTCCGAGCAGGTTTTCCGCTCCCATATCCGCGGCAATTCCAACTGCCACGGACACTCCGAGTGCGACGCCATCATCATGGACAATGCCCGCGTGGACGCGATCCCCGCACTGGCGGCGAACAATGTTGACGCTTCCCTGATCCATGAGGCAGCCATCGGCAAGATCGCGGGCGAGCAGATCACGAAGCTCATGACTCTGGGCCTTACCGAAGAGGAAGCCGAGGCCATGATCGTAAACGGATTCCTGAAATAACAGCGTCTCTTCCGGAGAGGCGGCATAAGGGTGGGGACACTATGCAGCTTATAAAGGATTTGGCAAATACGCTGGGCATGCCCGGCGAACAAAACGAAAATATTCTTATCAACCGGTGCGGTTTTAACTCCAAGGGCTTTTTAAGCCGTCTGTATCTGAACGGACTGGACATCAAAGGCTGCATCGATCTGAGCGACTATACCAAGCATCTTACGGTACTGGATATTCGCAACAACCCGCAGCTGCAGGAAGTCAGGATCAGCTCTCTGAGCCTTCTGGCTTCCGTTCTTGATTCTGAGACAAAAGACTACTGCTGCGAGGCATTGAAGCTGAACAAAGGCCAGACTGTCACGGTTGTTGACTCATCTCACGATATCAGCGAAAGCCCCTTTGCGCATTTTTTTCTTGAAGACGACGATGAAGAACAGCTCTCGGTAACGCGCGGCACGGAAGCATTGCCGCACACCGGCCGGACGGCCCTGTCCGAAGGTGTCCGCATCACGCCCGCAGCCGATATGTATACGCAGAAAGCCCGGCTGGCACTCGAGTCTGACCTGCTGCAGACCGCCGTTATCGGCCGCGAGCTCACCTCCTGTCTTCTGGACCTTTTCGACCGCACCGAGATCAGCATCTTTTGCAGAGGCTTAAAGCAGCTCCGCGCGCTGGCCGCCGACTGCGAGCAGGACAGATACATCAGGCAGTCGATCCTAAAGATCAAATCCCGCTGCAGCCGGTCCGCATCCGTTGATACGATCCGCGAAATGTGCTCGGACCTTGCCGACAAACTCTGGGCGTCCGAAAGAGACGGCGTCATCCTGTCCGACCATCTGATCGCCCGCGGCGGTCACCTGCCCGTAAACTGCCGCAATTACGGCAAATCCGGAAAGCATCTGATCGATAATGCCGACCGCTCCGACACCGCCAAATATCTCCATATCCTGCAGAGCGCGCGCGATGACCATATCACGGGCGCAGGCTACGGCAAATGCCATCTGCGGCTGCAGAACGAGCGCTACGCCGAGCTCGCGGCGGAACTTTCTGAAAGCGTTGGCGAATTAAATGCAAAACTATCCTTACAATTTATTCCGGGATGAACTCCGGGTTTATTTCCCATAAATTTCTTATCCTTTATAAACAAAATGGTTTACATTTTCTCCATAATTAAAAATATTATTGACATTTCCGCTGCGTTTCGGCATAATTCTGTAATTAAAAGCTGAAGTCAAAGGAGATGTTACACGATATGACGAGTACAATTAAAGGAAGACTTACATTAGTTGTTATTCTCATTGTTGTAGCGGCCATGCTCGTATCCACGGCTGTCGTAGTCGGCACCGCGGGCAGCAGGGTCACCGACGGTTTAACAAACCAGCTGCAGATCAACGCGGATAAATACGCCAATTCGATCAACAGCTGGATCGAGATGGAAAAGGGACTCAACGCCGCAGGCGCAGCCGCATTTACCGCGCTTCCCGACAGTTCCTATGACAGAGAGCACATCCAGAGCATAGTAACTACCGAAGCTGCCGGACATTCCGAATTTCTTAATCTCTATTACGGCATGGAGGACAAACAGCACATCCAGATGGATCCCAATGCCGGTGTTCCCGAGGGTTACGATCCCACCGCCAGAGGCTGGTACAAAGCAGCCAAGGCTGCGGGCACCACGATCGTCACCGACCCTTACATGGACGTCCTGATCGGCGGCATGTGCATCACGATCGCTACCCCTGTTTACAGAAACGGACAGCTGGCCGGCGTGCTCGGCGCGGACTTTACTCTTGACTACATTTCGAGCGTTGTCAATAACATTCCTTACGATAAAGGCGAATACGGATTCCTGATCGATGCTTCCGGCAACTATATCATGCATGAGAATCAGGCTTATCTGCCCGGTGAAGATTCAGCGACTTCCGTCATGTCGGTCATGTCAGCGATCTCGCCCATCGTTGCCGCTCCCGGCAGCGAAGTTATCCTCGTTAAAGATTACGATTCCGAGAAGAATTACATGGCGACCTCGGTTGTCGCCGGATGTAACTGGAAGCTCGGTCTTGCGATGCCACACCGCAACGTTAAGGCTACGAGTTACCGTCTGGTCCTGACCGGCATCATCATCGCGCTCATCGCCATTGCCGCGGTGATCATCATCATGACCAAGATCATCGGTATCCAGCTCGCTCCCATGGAGGACATGAAGTCCTTTGTTAAGGAAAAGGTCATCGGCAGCGGGAATATCAAAAAGACCGATTCCGAGGTTGAAGAGATACGCTATCTCCAGACCGAGCTGGAGAGCAGGGTTATCGATACCATACATAAGACCAAAGATGAATCGCTCCTTATCAGGGAAAAGATGACATCCGCTTCCGATAAGATCAGCAGCATCAACGACAGCATCGGCGAGATCAACGAGGCCATGCAGCGCACCGAGGACGGCATCGGCAGCCAGACCCAGAGCATCCGCAGTATCGAGGATCTGTGCGGCAAGGTTCAGACGGCTTCCGAGTCATTCGCGGCCGATACTAAGGAAATGAGTGACAAGACCGATGAGATCATCGGCAGGGTTAAGGCTATGGTTCCCGAGATTCTCGCCAACAAGAAGCACGCGGTGACCATCACCAATCAGACCAAGGCAGACCTTGAAGAGGCTCTCAAGGGCATACAGGTCATCGAGCAGATCGTTGACGTGGCCGCCGCCATCCAGGGTATTGCCAGCCAGACCAATCTGCTCGCGCTCAACGCTTCGATCGAGGCCGCGCGTGCCGGTGAGGCAGGCAGAGGCTTCGCTGTGGTTGCCGACGAGATCAACAGCCTGAGTACCACGACCGGCAACGAGATTAAGAAAGTCGATGCCCTGACCAGTGAAGTTACCGCCAATGTCGAGGCTCTCTCGAGAGTCAGCGCCCAGATCATCAAGTTCCTTACAGAGAATGTGCTCAAGGATTACGATAATCTCGAAACCCTTGCCAACAACTACATGGAAGACGCCAACTACTACAGCAGCATCAGCAAAGAGCTCGGTGCGGGCGCCAAGGATGTTAACACATCCGTTTCCGACATCAACAAAGTGCTCGAGCATATCGGCTCCGCCCAGACAGAACTCGGCGACGCCGTTCACGACATCTCCAGCAATATGCAGAGCATAGCCGAATCCAGTGCCACCGTATCCGAGGAAACTGCCGAAGTCATGGCCAGCATCTCCTCGCTGCAGGACACCACGGAAAGGTTTAATGTATAAACCGCAAACAGAACTTAACACGATCGATTCCCGGCGGTCCGATGACTGCCGGGAATTAATACTATAATCCGATGCATATCCTTATTCTGTTATCCGTCTGCTGCCTTGCTCCCGTTCAGTCAGGGCTCTGCGCAGAGATCTGCTCCGAGCAGGAGACTATATTTCAGTACTGCTTGCGCAATGTGCGTCTGCTCCTCTCCCGCTGCAGCCTGCCGCTTATGGCCGGCCCCGCGCACGAGGAAAGATGCCGCATTGTCAATATCGAAGATTCACACACTTATACCTCCAAGAGCATCACTTCCGCCAGCATCGCGATGCGCCTCGGCGATCTGTGCAGACTGGCCTCTGCGGGGCTTATTTCTTATGCGATAATCCGGGTTATACGATTCAGGAACAACAGCAAAGGCGACCTTTCTTTGGGCATGAATATGATGTCGAAGGCCCAATGTCGCTTCTGTTCTAACACAGCCGTGCAGATACAGGCTTGATTCAAATAGATTTTGACGGGTCTTTGATACTATTAAATATGGTTATTACCGTTACGCAGGCACGCGCGTTTTGCGCATGTCCGTATGCCGAAAGGACCATTTTTATGTACGAAGACCAGCTATATGACAAGCAGTTTGCTGCGCGCCTGTCCCAGCTGAGGATGAATAAAGGCGTTTCCGCCAGAGAGATGAGCCTCGCGCTCGGACAGAACCCGGCTTATATAAACAACATCGAGACCGGCAAGGCATTTCCGTCGATGACGTGTTTCTTCTATATTTGCGAGTACCTTCAGATAACACCGATGGAATTCTTTGATACATCGATGCCGAACCCCGATCAGGTCTCAAGGATCATCGAATATCTCAACCGGCTCAACAGAAGTCAGCTTGATATCATCGAATCGCTTTCACACGATCTTTCCAAAGTAACAGATAAGAAAAAGGCATAGTCCCTGTTTGAGACTGTGCCTTATTTTTTATGATACCGCTTTTACACCAGCTCCGCAAATCCGCATCCGGCAACGGCCGCGAGGTCCGCCGGCGCCAGCTCTATCTGGAATCCTACCTTACCGGCACTCACGAACATCTTCTCATATCCCCCCGCGGATGAATCGATAAATGTCTTAAATTGTTTTTTCATCCCTATGGGCGAGCAGCCTCCGTGAACATATCCCGTCAGAGGCAGCAGATCTTTCTGTTTGATCATGGCGACAGCCTTCTCGCCTGCTGCCGATGCCGCCTTTTTAAGGTCAAGCTCCGCTCCTACCGGGACCACAAATACATAATACTGTCCGGACTTGCCCTGTGTTACCAGGGTTTTAAATACTTTAAGCGGATCCTCCCCGAGGATCGCTGCGATCTCCTCACCGGTCATCGTCGCGTCGGGCTCGTACGAATGCGGCTCGTACGCGATCTTTTTCTGATCGAGTACTCTCATAACATTTGTGCGTTCGTTAGCTTTCATGTCTTACTTTCCTTTCTCCCTGACCGGTCTTTTATCATCTCAGCCAGCACGTATATCCCTATGAACAGCGCCGTACCTATCACAACTCCGCAGGTATCGACGCATACATCGCTGAACATCCCCGCGCGCCCCGGCACGAAGGTCTGGTGCAGTTCGTCGGACGCCGCGTACACTATGCCGCAGAAAAGCGAGAGCATGGCCGCGGGCTTCTTTTTCGTTTTCCTGAGCAGGAAAACATTGGTCATCAGTATACCGAGTATCGCGAACTCCGTAACATGCGCGGTCTTTCTGATCGGGTGGTCCCAGCGCTCTGCAAAAGCCTGCTGCTCGGTCTCGCTCAATTCATTCCAGTCGGAAATGACAAGCCTGCCAAGTGTCCTTCCGAGTCTCAAACTCTGTCCTGTAGAGGCTTCCGCCGTTTTTTCCGAGTATGCAAAAATGACCAACATCCAAATTATCGTCAGTATTACCGCTATGGTTCTCTTTATCAATCTCTTTCCCTCCTGCCTGTTCACTGTACGAACAGTGCCCTGAATTCTCCCGGGGACATCCCTTTGTCCTCATGAAATACCCTGTTAAAGCTCGGTATGCTCTGAAATCCCGACAGCATCGCCACTTCCGTCAGCGTCATATTCTTATGCGAGAGCAGCTCGGATGCTTTCTCGAGCCTGATCATGTTCAGCCACTTGCTGTAGTTCATGCCCGTAACATTCTTAAACATCCTGGAAAAATACTCCCTGCTGATCCCGGCCATCTGCGCCATCGCGCCCTGCGAGAGGTCGTCCGCCGTCAGATTGTTCTTGATATAATCGGTGACCAGCATCATCCTGCGCATCACGTCGTCCTCATAGGGGTCATGCGTATCCGCTCCGGGCTCCGGGGCAAACTCCTCCCTGTGCCCGTCAAGCGTCAGCATGAATTCCATCAGCAGCATGCAGCACCTTACCTCGCGGTTTGTCTGCGCGGTAAAAAAGGTCTCCTTCATTTTCCGCGCGATCTCCTGCAGTTCATGGGCGAGCTCCGGATGACTCTCCGCGCGTATGACGCTCAGATTCCTGTAAAAATGCATGATCCTCTGCAGGTCGAACAGCGTATTCACAAATGCGTTGCTGAACTGGATGACCAGCGATTCCTGCCTGTCGGCGTCGATGATCGCATGCATCTCCATCGGCCAGATCAGCACGAAATCTCCCTCGGAGAGATTGTAGGTGCTGCGGTTGACCCTGAATATATTGGTCTTCCCGGGGCCCACCAGCAGTATCTCACCATAGGAATGCCAGTGCATCTGATAGCTGCGCTCCTTATAGCCCGTTGACATGTTAAATGCGCTCGTATTGTCAAAATCGTATATCTCGTATTTGCTGTAATCCATACACGCTCCCGGTCACAAAATGAGAATCAAAAATGTATAATCGTAAGAAGAATGCGATATTGAACAGGGTTATATTAACGATAAGACTATAACAGATTTTTACGGAGAATAAAAGATAAATGAGAAATCATACAACCGATATGACCGTGGGCAATCCCGCCCGGCATATACTGCTCTTCGCGCTGCCCGCGCTAATAGGCAATGTATTCCAGCAGGTCTATAATTTCGCGGACTCCGTGATCGTCGGACGCTTCGTAGGCCCTGACGCACTGGCTGCGGTAGGAGCCACCTCCTCGATCACATTCCTTTTCTTTGCGCTCTGCAACGGTATCGCAAGCGGCGGCGGCATAATCGTTTCGCAGTATTACGGTGCCCATGACGATGAAAATGTCAGAAAGAGCATCGTAAATACCGGCATCATCATGCTCATTTTCCCCGCAATGGTAGGTACCGCCGGCTTTATCTCTGCAAAGGGGATATTGAGGCTCCTGCAGACCCCCGCCGACATCATGGCCGGATCCGCCTCATACATACGGTACATGTGTGTAGGCATCATATTCGTATCGCTCTACAATTACATCACCGCGATGCTGAGGGCTCTCGGGGATTCGCGTTCACCGCTCTATTTCCTGATCCTGTCTACGCTGATCAATGTCGGTCTCGACATGCTGTTCGTCTACCGTTTCTCGATGGGCATAAAAGGAGCCGCGCTCGCCACCATAATATCACAGTTCATAGCGGCAGCAAGCTGCGGCATATACGCATATAAAACAAATCCGTATTTCAGGCTGAAGAGGGAGGATCTCACATATGTTCCCGCGCTCTCCTTCCAGATCATCCGTCTGGGTGTGCCGATGTCGCTGCAGTTCGGTCTGATCGCGATATCTTCGATGGCGGTCCAGCGGATCGTAAACCATTACGGCACCACAGTCGTTGCCGCCTTTACCGCGACCAACCGCATCGAGCAGCTGATCCATCAGCCCTATGCAACCCTGTCCGCGGCTCTTTCTACATTCTGCGGTCAGAACTACGGCGCGCGCAGGCTTAACCGTGTAAATACGGGTTACAGGCACGGCCTCGTGATCATGGTCTGCATCACATCGCTCATGACCATCGCAATGCAGTTCTTCGGCGGCGCGATAACCTCGCTGTTCGTATCGGAGCCCGGTATCATCGCGCTGGGTGCTGCGGGACTGCGCATAACCAGCATATTCTATCTCGCCCTCGGGCTCATCTATGTGGTAAGAGGCGTCCTGACAGGCACAGGCGATGCTTTCTTTGCGCTGTTTAACGGCGTGATCGAGGTCATCGGCCGGTTCACCATACCCATCCTGATCACTCAGTATATGGGCATGGGTGAACGCGGTATCTGGCTGGCCTCCGGTATCGTCTGGGTACTCAGCGGCTCCACCGCATGGCTCAGACTCAAAAGCCGTTCGTCTCAGATACTTGCGCGATAGATCGCGAGCATCGCTGCTTCATCAAGCACCTTTGCCGATCCTCCGACTCCGCCTTTAAGGCCGGCCGCACATTTCTTCGCCATCAGTACAAGCTCGTCTTCCGTGGGCTTAACTCCGAGCTCATGGAGATTCGTAGGCATATCTATGCTCCTGTAAAAATCCTCCATGGCCTCAATGCCGCACAGAGCGATCTCTTCGTCGGAGCCTCTGTCCTCTACTTCCATGACATTGAGCGCGAATCTCTTGAAACGGTGGAGGCAGTTCTTGTAGACATATCTTGCCCAGCTGCCCCAGATCGCTGCGAGTCCCGCGCCGTGAGCCACATCGTAGAGTCCGCCGAGCTCATGCTCGAGCTTATGGGTCATCCAGTCGCCTCCGTCGTTGCCGCAGCCGGTAAGGCCGTTGTGCGCCAGGCTTCCCGCCCACATTACTTCCGCTCTCGCGTCATAATCCTTAGGATCCTTTTTAAGGATCAGAGCATTTTTCTTAACCGTGCGCAGCAGTCCTTCAGCCATCGAATCGGTGATCTCCATATTGCCGCCGTTGGTAAAATATCTCTCCATCGTATGCATCATGATATCCGTGCAGCCGCATGCGGTCTGATAATCTGGCAGAGTCATGGTCAGCTCAGGATTCATTATCGCAAATCTCGGACGTCCGAAATCGCTGCTGTAGCCGCGCTTTACGAGTCCCTCCTCCTTTGTGATGACGGAGGAATCGCTCATCTCACTGCCGGTAGCCGCGATAGTGAGGATAACGCCTAAAGGTGTGCAGCCCTTTACCTGTCTCTTATAATCATAGAAATCCCATACATCACCCTCGTTTGCGAGGCCGTAGCCGATGGCCTTTGCCGAATCGATCGCGCTGCCTCCGCCGACCGCGAGCAGGAAATCAACGTTTTCCCTCCTGCACAGCTCTATTCCTTCGTAAACCAGTCCCAGATGAGGGTTCGGTACCGCTCCGCCGAGTGTCACATAGCTGATCCCGGCCGCGTCGAGCGTATCGGTCACTCTCTTTAACAGACCCGAGCGCACCACACTGCCTCCGCCATAGTGGATCAGAACCTTCGTGCCTCCGAACTCCTTTATCAGGTCTGCGACCCTGCTCTCGGTATTCTTTCCGAAGATAACCTTTGTGGGGGTATAATACTTAAAATCAAACATTTCGCCGTCTCCTTTCGATATTTGCCTGCCGCCGGTGCGGCATCCGTTCCCATGATATCAGCATGACTGTTTTATATCTTCTTATGCTTTGGAACGGCGCTTATCATTTTTTGTTGCAGAAGGTACAGAAGGTGACAGGCACCGTTTTCCCAGGAAAACGGTGCCTGTCACCTTCTGTATCGTATATCCGTCACGCGAACAGCAGGCATATCGCGATGCACAGCTGTCCGATATAATACAGCGCCAGGTTCATCGTGCGCAGCTGTTTGCTGTTCTTTCCCCCGAAATTATTGATTATCAGGATAATGTCGCTCAGCAGGAACAATACCGCGCCGACAGCGAATATCAGCTTCATCGCCGAAAATCCCGCAATGAGATTCAAGATCGCGATCGTCGTCATGATAACGATCGCGCCGATGTAAAATACTCCGAATATCTTAAACGCCGGTTTTGCCGTGATCTGCCTGAATATCCAGAGCAGTATCACCGCCGTGAACACGGCTCCGAGCGCCAGTCCCAAAACAACATTTTCGCACAGCGGGATCAGCGCCGCCAGATACATCACATGCCCCGAGAGGAATACGAGTATGCCGACCAGGAATATGAGATTTCCTTTTTTCTCAGACAGAAAACGCAGATTCAGCAGTATATCACCGCCCATGCCCAGACACAGACCGAGCACGACGAATCGCGCGAATCCCGCGTCAGCCGCCCTTCGCGAGGTGATGAACCCCAATATCACAAAACACGCCGAAGCGCAGGCCTTAAGTATCAGCGCGGCAGTATATTCTTTTTTGTGTTCCCTGTCGATAAACAGCGCCTGGAGTGCGATGCCGACGCAGCATGCGGCGATGATGGCTATTGTCATATTATCCCTCCCCGGCCGGTAAACGGCCGCAGTCACAGCTTACGGTCATCAGAACATCGCGGAGCCGCCGGTCACGATCCATGACGCGAGCATGGCCGAGATGAACGCTCCGACATATACGTTTCCGCACTTTCTCTCAAACCAGGTCGAGAGATAGGTAAAGAATATGAACTGCGGGATCAGCAGTATCAGCGCCGACATGAACGGTCCGCCGAACGTCGTGCCGAAGCACAGGTCCGCTCCGGGTCCGTATCCCATGAAGAACGGGATGTACTCAAGCAGCGTCACGATGAGCAGTCCGCCGAGCAGCACGAACACGTTGCCGAACCAGCACTTGATGAAGTTCCCGACACTGTCCTCCTGTATCTGGCGCATGTTTCCGAACAGCTTAAAGCCCACGTTCACGATGAAGAACAGCATGAACGGGAGCAGGTATACGAGGAACTGGATGAACCTTTCCTTTGTAAATGTCTTGAAGAAAGGCCAGATAAAGCGCAGGTCGAGCTTAAAGGCGAGTTTGAACAGGCAGACCAGACCGTACATGCAGGCAACCGTTACCGTCGATGCGATGAAGCTCTTGATGAGCAGTGCCCAGTCGAGCCTGCGTGCCTTGTCGGGACGCGAAAGCCCCATATCGTAGTAGTCGAGATTGTCGATGCCCCTCTTTTTGTTAGAGGCTCTCGAAACGATCACCATGATGATCGAGATTATCGCAAGCGTCAGATACCAGGTCATGAAACCGTTGCCGACGGTCATGCGGAAAATGTTCTCGGGAACCGGCAGCAGACCGTGTCCTAGCTGTGTCATGAACGGATATGTCACGGCGCCGATCAATACCGCGATCCATGCGTTCTTCCACCACTGTCCGCGGCTCATGAGCTTCGGCGCGCGTCCCGCGGAGCGGCGGTCGATTATCAGTACCCTGAAGAATCCTATATTGGTTATCAGTATGAACAGCGGGCAAAGAGCCACCATGACAGCCAGCATCGCGACCATCACGAACAGTTCCTTGATCATGAATACCTGCTTGTCGGACGGCATGCCGCTCTGTACGCCCAGCGTGCTCTCCAGCCAGTCCATCGCCGCGGCGACCGCGTGGGAATTATGCGTGGTCAGGCGGTGGTTCGTCTCTATCAGCTCGACACGCCTTGCCGTGCCGTCGGCAAAGCTGCCGTAAGTTGTGTTCCATGTGTACGAAGCCTGGGGCGCAGTCCTCCCGTAAGCCGTAAAAAACTGCTCCCTGATACCGCTCTCGAGCATCTTATCGTTCACGGTCTCCTGACGGTAATCGCGGAAATAATTGAACTCGTCATAGCGTGCCTGCAGCATCAGGACATTGTGGAATTCGACCGATGAGCTGTCAAACATATTGTCGCCGAACACCTCGCCGCACTGGAGGATGACCGCCTTATGGTCCGGGCATGCGGCAGCGACGCTCCAGGATGCCCATGTTCCCATCGAATGACCCGTGATCGCGATATTGTCGGACTGCACGTAAGGAAGGGTCTTTAACCAGTTGTACGCGGCAATGCCGCCCATCGAGCTGTCCCATACGCCGTCCTTATCAGCGTCGAAGCTCACCGTTTTCTCTTCGTTTACAGAGTAGGCGCTGCCTTCAAAGAACGAGAGCGTCGAGAAATTCATCATCGTAAGGAATCTGTCCGGCCCCTTAAGCTTTGTCTTCACGGTGGTCTCGGTACCGTCGGCGCTCACGCCCTGGACCTTATAGGTCGTCCAGCCGCGGTTCTTCATCGATCTCCCGTTATATCCGTGGCCGAACTCATCTATGCAGACTGCCACTATGCCGCGTCTGGCGGCCTCTATCGCATACGCCGCGGAGGTCTCATAGTCGTTCTGGTAGCCGTGCAGGCACAGAAGCGCCGGCAACGGGTTTGACTCGCTCGCCTCTTTGGGAATATACAGTTTATAGGTGATGTCATAGCTGTCCGCACCGTTGTCAACTTCAAACGACGCAGTCACGACATCGATATCGCCGAACCCGGTCTGTATCAGATTCGCCGTAAACATCGAAGCGACCGCTATTATCAGACAGATCGCCAATGTCAGCACTGCTTTTCTGTTTCTGGTTATCATATTCATTCCTGCCCAAGCACCCGTTTGGATTTAGTACTCGCTTCTCCTGGCAAATACTACGGATGCCCCCATAAAAAACTCTTCCGCCGCCTGCCGCAGATACTTTTCCCCGTTCCTTATCGACTCATCAAGGGATATGTCCCTGCCTATCTCGACAGCAGTGATGCCCTCCGTTCGGAGAACATCCTCACCCAATTCGCATTTTCCGCAGAAGGATACTATCGGCTTGCCGCGTGAGTGTGCCTTGATGCCGCTCAGAACCTTCCCCATGAGGCTCTGGCTGTCGAGGCTTCCCTCACCGGTGACGATCAGGCCGCATTCCCCGACCGTCCGGTCAAATCCGCACAGCTCTAGCATGACCTCTATGCCGCTCTTTATCCGGGCACCGAGAAAAGCCGCGCATCCATAGCCGGCACCTCCGGCCGCGCCGGCACCGCTGATACTGTCCGGATCGCATCCGGTCGCCTGCTCTATGAGCCTTGCGGCTCCTCGCAGTCCGTCATCGAGGACCCTCACCTGTTCCGGATTCGCGCCTTTTTGCGGGCTGAATACATACGCCGCGCCGTTCGGTCCGAACAGAGGGATCGTCACGTCACTGAGCACGCAGAAGCTGCTCTCGCCCACGCGCGGATCCAGCCCGTCCGTCTCGACGGCCGCGATATCACGCAGCGTCAGTCCGCACGGGATAAAGCACTCTCCCCTGCCGTTCAGGAACCGTACTCCGAGAGCTGCCGCCATTCCGAGGCCGCAGTCGGTCGAAGCGCTGCCTCCGAGCCCCAGGAAGAATTTCCGCACCCCGCTGTCGAGCGCGTCAAGTATCAGCTGTCCGAAGCCGAAGGTTTCCGCCGTCATCGGATGCAGTCCGTTTTGCCGCGTGATGCCTGTACTCTCGGCGATCTCGATGACAGCCTCATCGTTCGGGGTGATCACGTATTTCGCCGTGATATCCGTACCCTCGGGTCCGGTCACCCGCACCGCCTCTTTGCGTCCTCCGGTGATCTTCAGCACACAGTCGACGGTGCCTTCGCCGCCGTCGGCAACAGGTACTTCGACAGTTTCAAAACCCGCTTTCCTCGCAGCCTCTCCGAGAATTCCCGCAGCCGCAGCCGAAGAAATGCTTCCCTTGAAGCTGTCGGGTATGATGATCACCTTTTTTCCCATGTGCCTCTCCTTACCGCAGATATACTTACACGTATTAAATTGTATAAAATATAACGCAGACATTCTATGTCTCAAAAGACAATTATCATTGAGTTTTTTAGTCTCATACGATAAACTGAATTCAGACAGACATTTCATCCCAAGAGGTGCAAAGATATGATCATAGAGAAAAGAACCGCCAAAGAAATAGTGCTCAGGCTTTCCGACACTATCGGACAGAACATAAACATCATGGACACCGACGGAGTTATTATCGCGAGCTCCGATCCCTCGCGTGAGGGAAAGGTCCACGGAGGCGCGCTGATGCTGCTTCGCGAGCGGCTCGACCGGCTGATCGTGGAATCGGACGACCAGTTCCCCGGCGCGCGCAAAGGCGTTAATCTGCCCGTCGTGTTTGACAGCGAAGTCGTCGGCGTTATCGGCATCACGGGCGATGTCGGCGAAGTCTACAAATACGGCGAGATCATCAAAAAAATGACCGAGGTACTGCTGCTCGAGGAGCGTGCAAAGGATCTTGACGTGATCGAGCAGAAGGCCAGAGACCGTTTCTTCAACGAATGGGTCATCGACGGTCTTGAAGAGCGTTCTCCCGCGCGTTTCGGGGCACTTGTCTCCGCTCTTTCCGTCGACACGAGCATTCCCTACAGAGTGGTCGCCACCGCCCCGTGCAACGATCCCGGCCTGAGCGATGACACCCATACCGAGATTTCCCGCATCGTCCGCCGCATGGTTGCCAGAGAACTGAACGGACATGTTTTCAGGACCGCTTCCCGAATGATCTTTATCATACCCGAGCCCTCGGTTCCAAAACTCGACGAAGTGATGTCTGCCATCCGTTCGCGCATTTTTTCTTCTTATTCCGTGAAAATAAAGATCGGCGCCTCGGATTCGGGCGCCGTGCTGCATCTGACCGGGGCATACGACAGAGCCGTTTCGGCCCTGGCGCGTGCCATCGAAGCCGATCTTCCGGCTCCGGTCACATATTATGATCCTTTTGATATCAATTATCTTCTGCGCGATCTGTCCCCGGCCGCGCGAAAAAGCTGCCTGGATACGCTTTTCGGCAGTGCCTCCCCGGAAGTACGTTCCTCATGCCTTGACTTCGCTTCGGTGTATCTCGAGGAAAACGGTTCGCTCGACGCGATCTCCGGGCGACTCTTCATCCACAAAAACACGGTCAAATACCGCATCGGCAAGCTCACTCAGCTGACCGGAGTGGACATACGCACCTGCAGGGGCGCTTATGTTTTCACGCTGGCCGCGCAGATCCGTGCCTTATCGCCGAGACTCTCATAAGAGCGCTGCCGTCATTTGAGCGTGAAATAATATCCGTAGGTCGCGATGCCCTTTTTAACCCATGTTTCGGTCTGATAAGCGGTGCCGTCGGCCTCATTCCTTATCGAATACTCAGGACCGTACCAGCCGTTGTGCACGAGCAGCTCGGTCCTGCCGTCTGTCTCTCTGTAACCGTAGCAGACCATAGTATGCCAGCTTAAATCTCCCGCGAGCGTAGTCGTGATCAGCACGGGCAGATCCGCGTCGATATTGGCCCTTATCGTGGAGGCTTTCGGAAACAGCGTCCAGTTCAGTTCTATCCCGCGGTCGATCCCCTCCGTGCTCTCCAGATAGTGACGGAAAGGCACCGTGATCTTATCCCCGTAGCTTACGGCCCGCATGTCGCATTTTTCGACCAGATATCTGTGAAACGAATATGTCCCGGGATAATCGGCCCTGATCTGCAGCGCGCCTGTGGGTATCGCGGCTTTTCGCGGCTGCGACATCCATTTTTCCGGCACAAATCCGCGCCCGAACCTGAGGCTCAGGTAGTTCAGCGCCATAGCCGTAGAAATGGCCGAGCAGGTATTGTCGTCATTGTACCCGAATGCGAGTTTTTCGATATACTCGCGCGCATGCGTCACACGGTTTTCACTCATCCCATACTCTCCGCATTCTTCTGAGCCGCGTCCACGATCTCTTTGTCAAAGCCCAGCATGCCGAGCAGCCTGATCGCGTTGCGCGTCGTGGTCCTGCCCTCGTGGAGCAGATAGTCAAAGGTTACCTCATCGTCGCTCACCTGCTCCTCGAAGTGATAATTCGCATAATACTCCTCAAGTTTGTAGGTAAGCTCGATATCGTGCGTGGCTACAAAACTCATGCCTGCAGCCACTGACAGTTTCTTAAGTATCTCGGTCGATGCCGCGATCCTCTCAACTGTATTCGTGCCCCTGAGTACCTCATCGATAAAGCACATCACAGGCACGGCGTCCTTTTCGGCCGTCGCGTCCAATATCCTTTTGAGCGATTTGATCTCAACAATGTAATAGCTCTCGGAAAGCGCGAGATTGTCCTGCAGCGCCATCGATGACATCACATGGTAAAACGCGGATGAGTACTTTTCGGCCCTCACCGTGAATATGCTCTGCGCGAGGATCGCGTTGATCGCCACCGCCTTAAGGAATGTGGACTTTCCCGAAGCATTCGAGCCGGTAAGCAGCACCGGACGCGCGGTCGAGAGTGAATTGACCACGGGCTCGGGGATCAGCGGATGCGACAGGCCCTCGAACTCTATGCATGCGCTCCTCTCACCATCACACATACGAAGCTCCGGCTCACAGGTGTCACCGGTCCATTCACGGTATGATGCCGCGGCCAGCATGCAGTCAAGGAATCCGAGATTCTCAAACAGGGCGTCGAACTCCTCCTGCCGGTCAAAAAACTTCGATACTGTAAGATTAAAAGCGATCAGATCGACATGAAACGCCATCCTGATGTAATCGAAGATCGTCTGGAGCAGATCGCCCGATCCGCCCGGATTCAGGAAAAACTGCGTGCCGCGCGTCGTCCGGGCCAGTTTTGCTGACGAACTGTGTATAACGTCCGTGTATGCCTTTAATTCTCCTGACTTGTCCGCCGCAGTTACCTTTCCGAGCTTTCCGGCGGTTCCCGCCATCTGCAGGATATACGAGAAGATCGAGAAATAGCACTCGATCTGCGATTTACGTTTGAAATACGAAATGATATTCGCGAAGAACATGCAGACGGTCAACACTATGCCGATCGTCGGGTTGTAAAAGATCAGTCCGATGCCCGCGGCCAGCAGCGCAGCCTGCAGGAAATGCTTCAGGTTGCTGTCGATATCTACATTCTTGAGCCTGCAGATATACTCATAGACCGAAATGTTCTTTATCCCGCCTATCGATGCGAGCAAAAAGCCGAGCTCCGTGCGCAGCTCCTTATTCCCGGCGAGCACACCGATGACTCTGCCCCTCTCCTTAAGGTCACTCAGCGAATCCGACGGGTTCCTCAGCAGATAGTAGAGATACTCGTCTCCGATCGCGGATTTGCAGTTGTTGAGCAGGTAGTAGATGCTGTCCATATCGAGGTCGTTCCATGTGATGTCATCGACCGGACAGCGGCTCCTGTCCCTGTTCCTGCAATAATAAGAGATGCTCTGCGCGCGGCCCTCATCGAGCTTTCGGTCAGCCTTTGAGCCGTATTCCCTGATAACGCGCGCGCGAAGCTTCCTGGCGTTGTTGTAGTTGTCGTAGATGCCCTTTCCCGCGAAAAAGATCAGACATCCGGCGATAATATAGATAACTTCCATAATTTTCAGTCGTCAAGCTCATTAAGAAGAGCGAATCTGTATCCGGCCTCCTCGAGAAGAGTCAGCACTGCGTCGAGTTCGTTGACATTCGAGGATGAGTCGTTGTGCATGAGAGCGATCGCGCCGTTGTGGTGATAGGTCGCGAAATGATCGGTAACATAGCCGGGCGCGGGCTGATTGTTCTTGTCATAGTCGCCGTAGGCTATGCTCCAGAATACGGTCTTGTAGCCGCAGTCGTTGATGAGCGTCAGCAGTCTCTTTGTATATGCGCCCGTGGGGGTTCTTAAGTAAGGCGCGAATTCGGTGCCTGTGATCTGGTAGAAATACTCGGCAACATCAAGTATCTCCGACGCTATCTTCTCGACCGACATGTTTGTGAGATCAACATGCGAAACCGTATGATTGCAGACCGCATGTCCCTCTTCGACCATACGTCTGGCATAATCCTGACACTCCTCAAGGTACATCTTCGTAACAAAGAAGTTTGCCTTCACGTTGTGAGCGGCAAGGATGTCGAGGATCTTCTCGGTATTCTTCGAAGGATAGCCGCAGTCAAAGGTCAGATAGATCTTTTTGTCGTCGTCGGTGACATTCTCATCCACATAGCAGGAATTGTAATCGGCGATCTTAAAGCTCTCATAGCTTCCCGACTGCGAATGGTCCTTCATGCGCTTGAAGCACCAGGTCTGATTGTTGTAATTATCGAGCGAATCGTAATAATCCTTGTTCGCGATCAGCTGCGCGCGGATATACTCCAGTTTGTCGATGGGATCCGTGATATCCGACGGGATCTCAAGCGAGCCCTTGTACGCAGGCGCCGGTTTGGGTGTCGGCGTAGGTTCGGGTGTGGGCATGGGCTCCGGTGTGGGCGTAGGCGCCTCGGTGGGTTCCTCTGTAGGCGCTTCGGTCGCAGGTGCCGCGGTCGCAGCAGGCTCCGAAGACTTATCCGTCGTATTGTCTGCGGGTGCCGCGGTCACATCGGTCCCGTAGTCGACCGGATCGCTGACAGTGGTCGGAACCGACGAAGAATCGACCAGTCCCGCTGTCGGAGCCGATGACGTGCCCTTTGATGAGGAGCAGCCTGCCGCCGTTCCCGCGATCATCGCGCAGATCAGCATAATGCATAATACTTTTGTTTTCATTTATCTCTCTCCCTGTCCCTTAAATAAATACAAAAAAGAGGCTGACCGTATCATGGCTCAGCCTCTTTTTCGGTATGCCGCAAGCGGGACTTGAACCCGCACGCTTTTGAGGGCGGTGGATTTTGAGTCCACTGCGTCTGCCATTCCGCCATTGCGGCATGCGGTCGCAAACAACCTAAAAAATAATATCATTTCCGACGTGCATTGTCAAACAAAATACTGTTACTGCTTCATCTGCTCGGCGAGCGGCTTCCTGATCTTTTTGCGCGTGATCTCGACGAGATTGAGCGCGGTCATGTCGATGACCTTTGTCGGGATGCGGTCCTTCTCGAGCATCTCGGACAGATGGCGCATCAGTTTCTTTTTATGTACCTCGGACTCCATGTCAATGAAATCCACGATTATGATGCCCGATAGGTTGCGCAGCCTGATCTGGCGCGCGATCTCCTCCGAGGCCTCTATGTTTACGCTGAAAAATGTGCCTTCGGTATCCGTCTTGCCCGAGATGGCCTTGCCGGTATTCACATCGATGACCGTGCAGGCCTCGGTCGGCTGTATCACGAGGAAGGCGCCGCTGTCGAGCCATACTTTCTCGTACAGGGCCTTTTTGATCTTTTCTTCGATGCCGTAGAGCTTTGCGAGGCTCAGCTCCCTGCCGTCGTATTTGACGAGCTTGGGCAGGTCCTCGGGCTGGAATATCTCCAGATAATCGCGGATCTCGCGGTAGAGCTCCTCATCGTCGGTCTTGATCTCGTCGATCTCGTCGTCATAGCTGTCGCGGATCTCGCCGATGTATGCGGGCGGAACGGAATAGAGCTTTGAAAAGCAGTTCCAGTGCACGCCGAAACCCACGATATTCTTGTAATCGCGCACGAGGCGCGCAACCTCCTGCTCGAGTACGGCATCGGGAGCCGAGGCCGCGTTGGTGCGCACGATAAACCCGAAATCCTCCCCGAGATAAGGCTTGATCAGCTCCTTCAAACGCTTTCTCTCTTCGGGATCGGATATCTTCTGGGAAATGCCGAGAGACTTGCGTCCGTGCACGAGCACGACATACTTGCCCGTCAGGTCGAATTCGGTGCTCGCGAGAGGAGCCTTGAGCTTCGTGTTCTCCTTTGTTACCTGCACGAGCAGCTCGTCACCCACGCGCAGCTTGCCCGGGTGCGACGAATCGGCAAACACCGGGTTCTTCATGTCGGTGAGCGACAGGTAGACCACCTGCCTGTTCTCGATCTCGACGAACGCCGCGTTGATATTTTTCACAATGTTCTGGACCTTGCCGAGATAGATATTGCCGAGCAGACTGCTCTTCTCCGCGTCCTCTGCCTGAACCTCGACCAGATCGTTCCCGTCGATCAGTCCGGATATTATCTTATTCTCATGCCTGATGAATACGAGCTTGCTTCCCATATGATCCCCCAAATATTCTTCCCGATGCGGTCCCCCGGCACCTATCCAAGGTACAGCATCATCCTGTGTACCTGAAACGCATGCGGGTTATATTCCAGCCCCAGAAATCCGCAAAAGGCCTCCATTACGGGTTCGGGCCGCAGATTCGCGATGCTGCCCGCCGCCGTCTTCATGAACACGCGCTGTCCGCTCTCATATCCGTCCGCGTGCGCGATGCCCGACAGATCGAAGTCTTCCGGCCCGCCGAAGCGGTAAATGAGCGGCTTTATATCGATTTCATTCTCGTTTTTCTTTGATTTCTTGATGGCTCTGATCTCCGGCTGCGCCATGAAATCGGCAAACCGCGCGAGAAACTCCTCAGCGTCCGCCAGTCCCAGCGAATATCCGTCCTTGAGCGATACCATGTAATCCGCCGCATTGACCAGCGACATGGCTTTATCGGTATGGACATTGGGCTTGGGCGGAGGGAGCAGCTTTACACCTAGTATCGCGAAACCCTCTCTTGTCTCCGAGCTCATGCCGTCAAAAACGTATTTCTCGAGAACAGGCGCGTCCTCTTTTCTCCATGTCAGGGCGGTCAGTCCGTTGCCGATATCAGTGCTGCCCGAAGGCGTAACTCCCGCGGCGTCGAACAGTGCCTCATCCTCGAAATCGACCTCCATGAACTCACCGTCGCTCGTGATGCCGACGCCCAGAGGCTGGGCAAAACTCATGATCTGGTGGGGATTGAAGCCCTTCGAATAGCAGACAGGCAGCTCGGACCGTCTGATCACCTTCTGAAAATATCTCATAACGTCAAGATGGCCGATGAACTTCACCACGCCGTACTTGGCGAATCTTATGCGAAATGTCATTATTGTTTTCCTTCCGTTTAACTCCGGGCACACGCTGCTGCCTTTCAGGCACTCGCAGTTTCGTCTTCGACGAATTCTGCTTGCCTACAGCTCCTGCGCCGTGCCGCTCTTCGGCTCGATGCAGACGCCGACGTTGAACTCGGTGCATCCGCAGCCGCCGCATGCCTGACGGCAGTTCGGCGTCACGATGCCTTTTTTCGCCCTGTCGTACTCACGGGCGAGGAACTTCTTCGTGATGCCGGTATCGATGTAATCCCAGGGCAGGATCTCATCGGTGCTGCGCTCGCGCAGTGTGTAGAAATCCATGTCTATCCCTGTTTTTGCTATCGCTTCGGTCCATTTTTTCTCATCGAAATAATCGGTCCAAGCGTCAAAGATGCCGCCGGCCTTATATACCTCGTATATGACCCTGCCGACTCTCCGGTCGCCGCGCGCGAGCAGGCCTTCGATGATCGAGGTGTTGCTGTCGTGCCAGTTGTATTTGATGCTCTTGAAATTAAGCTGCTGCTTCAAGGTCTCCATCAGCACGGATTTCCTGCGCAGATACTCGTCGGGAGATATCTGGGCAGCCCACTGGAAAGGAGTGAAAGGCTTCGGCACAAAATACGATGTACTAATCGTGATCTGGCACTTGCCGCGCCTGTTTTCCTTGGGGATCTCCGCGTAGAATGTCTTAGCCATCTCATTGGCAAGGATCGGGATGCCCCTTACATCGTCGTCGGTCTCGGTCGGCTGTCCGAGCATGAAATAGAGCTTGACCTTGTCCCAGCCGGCCCTGAAGGCATCCGTTGCGCCCTTCATGATCTGCTCCTCGGTAAGGCCCTTATTGATCACGTCCCTGAGCCGCTGCGTGCCCGCCTCAGGAGCAAAGGTAACGGATGATTTCTTAACGTCCTGCACCCTGCTCATCACGTCGATCGCGAAAGCGTCGATCCTGAGCGACGGCAGCGAGATATTGACCTTGCGGTCTCCCATCTCCGCTATGAGATAATCGAGCAGCTCTCCCAGATACGGATAATCGCTCGAGCTCAGCGAACTCAGTGTGATCTCCTCGTATCCGGTATTTTTGATGATGTCTATCGTGTTCTGCTTAAGTACTTCGAGAGACCTCGCCCTGATCGGACGGTAGATCATGCCTGCCTGGCAGAAACGGCAGCCTCTGATGCAGCCGCGCTGTATCTCGAGCACCGCGCGGTCCTGAACGGCCTTAAGGTACGGTACGATGGGCTTTCTCGGATAGAATGTGTCCGAGAGGTTCCCGACCACCTGGCGTTTTATCGTCGCGGGCACACCTTCCCTGCCCGTAAACGAAGCGATGGTACCGTCGTCATTGTATGTGACATCGTAAAATGCCGGCATGTACAGGCCTTCGATGTGTGAGAGCGCCAGCAGGATATCATGCCTCGACGCCTTTTTCGCCCGCAGCTCCTTATACAGATCGAGCATGTCGTAGTAAACGGTCTCGCCCTCGCCTATATAGATTATGTCGAAGAAATCCGCGATGGGCTCGGGATTGTAAGTGCAGGGGCCTCCGCCTATAACGATCGGATCGTCGTCCGTGCGGTCCTTTGAAAACAGCGGGATATGCGAGAGCTCAAGCACCTGCAGAACATTCGTATAGCACATCTCATACTGCAGCGTGATGCCGAGGAAATCGAAATCCTTTATCGGCTGCTGGCTCTCGAGCGCAAACAGCGGGATATCCTGTTCGCGCATGATCTTATCGAGATCGGGCCACGGCGAATAAACGCGCTCGCACCAGGTGTCCTCTCTCTGATTGAACATATCGTAGAGTATCTGTATCCCGAGATGGGACATGCCCACCTCATATACGTCGGGGAAACACATACAGAATCTTACGTCGATCTTCGAGAGGTCCTTCACGATCGCGTTGACCTCGTGCCCGATATAGCGCTCGGGCTTTTCTATCGAACTTAATATCTCATCCGATAATGCTAATTTTGTCATTTATACTCCAGATCAATTACTGTTTATTGCGGAATAACGGGCCGATGCCTCAGAACAGCTTACGCCCCGCTACCCATTTCGCGATGATCGAACCCGCATGACCGAGATACATGATGCGCTCGAGTCTCTGGGGTATGTTGAGCTCGAGCACCGTCCTTGCGGAGGAATCATCGATTATGAGGGCGTCAAACTCATAGCCGTCCTCAAAGCTGCCGACCTTGCCGAAGAACTCTCCGCCGCCCTTTGTGGCGAGGAAAAATGCCTCGGGGAATGTCAGCGCCCTCTCTGTGTCATCGACCAGTCTCCAGCGAAGCTTCGATACCTGGATCGAGTCGGTGACCGCCTTGAACATATTGATGGTCGAACCGCCGGCAACGTCGCTGGCAAGACCGCACTTAACTCCTCTGTTGAGGAATTTCCTCATGGGCGCGATGCCAGAGCGCAGGTTCTCGTTGGACTGCGGGGAATGAGCGACAAATACGCCCCTCTCCTTCATCAGCTCTATCTCGTCGTCACGCATATGGATGCAGTGCGCCATAACAGTTTTCCCGGAGGTTCCGAAGAGTCCGAACCTGTCATACGCATCCGCGTAGCCCTTTGAGTCGGGTGCCAGTTCATGTACCCAGTCTACCTCGCTTAAGTTTTCCGAAAGATGCGACTGTACGGGCAAATGCCGCTCGGCGGCGATCTCTCCGAGACGTCTCATGAGATCGTCCGTGCACGAGGGCACGAATCTGGGCGTGATGATCGGATGCACGTTGTCATATCTGCCCGTGACTTCATCGAGCCACCTGACGGTCTCCTCCGCGGACTCGGCTGTTTCCTCACGATAAATGTCGGGACTGTTGCGGTCCATGTTTACCTTGCCGATGTAGCCTGCCATACCCTCACGGTCAAAGGCTTCCATCAGATACTCCGTGGCCTGCCTGTGGATCGTCGCGAAAACGACCGCACGTGAGGTCGCGCTGTGCTTTATGTCATCGACAAATACGTCATATGCCTTTTTCGCGTATTCAATGTCCGCGTATCTGCTCTCCTGCGGAAATGTGATAGTATCGAGCCAGTCCAAAAGCTCCAGATCCATGCCGAGTCCCCTGTACGCGTACTGCGGCGCATGCAGATGTATGTCGGACATGCCCGGACATATCAGTTTGTCCGTGTAGTCAAATACCTCGATCCCGGCATATTTTTCGGGCAGCTCCCTGTATATGCCCGCTGCCTTGCCGTTCTCGCAGATCAGGTACGAATTCTCGTAAAACTCCAGCTCGGTAAGTGCCTTTGAGAAACAGATGTCTCCCTTTAAGGCAAACGTTTTATTCATATGTATCCCCCTTATTTACACGCTGCGCTCCCATAATCCGGACGGACCTTACTCCTCTGTATCCCCGGTCTCGTCCTCCCCGGTCCCTGCGGTCTCCTCTTGACCGAGCGTATCGTCAAAATGTGAATTATAGTAATCCTCGATCAGGTCGTCCGCGTAGCTCTCGTCGAGATCGGGATACTCGGCAAACAGCTTTGCGCGGATGATCTCCGTGCGGCGCAGGTAGAGCAGCTCTTCGCTCAGTTCCTCGCCTTCAAGCTCCGCAAACAGATCGTCCGTGATGTTCTCATCAAGCCACTTGTCGAGCGATGCGGTAAGCTTCTCTTCCTCAACCGACGCGATCTCGGCACGTCTCGAGCGCTTGATCGCATTGATGCCGACCAGACAGCAGCCGATGGCCATCGCTCCGATCAGGATCAGCGAAGGAGCGTTATTGAACAGTGTGATATAGTTGGTCGCGTTGAGCACCAGGAAAACCAGCAGCAGCACCGCAAATCCCAGGAAAGTGATCGCGGTCGAGAACATCTCCTTGCTCTCATCAGCCTTTTTTACATAAACTTCGGTGGGCTTATAGACCTTTTCTGCCATGAGTGCCTGGGCGATGGTCTCCTTCTCTTCGGCGCTCATCTCGCTCTCGGGTATTTCCTCGAGCAGTTCCTCATCGATGTCGATGTCCGAGCCTTCCTTCCATTTTTCCATTTTTTCGACAGCCTTTTCGATCTTCTCGCGCTGTTCCTTTGCCATGTTGGCCGACTCTACGTTGTAGAAGGCTCTGAAAGCGGTCTTTGCTTTGGCCAGATCCTCCTCTTCGACCGTCACCGCATAGCTCTCTTCGTCATCGCTGTATGCGCATTCCGCCGGAATATTTGAATACTCGAGATAGTCGACAAGCCTGCCGGCCAGCTCTTCCTCGGAAATAAAGGCTACCACGGCCCTTTCCTTTTCTTCGGGAAGCTCATCGACCAGCGTCGCTCCGCAGTCACTGCACACCTCTATTCCTTCCTGATATTCTGTTTTGCAATTAGGGCACCAGGGCATAATTGATTCCTCCAGGTTCATTATCTTAAGCATGCGTTTTTACGCGCAATACTACAGATATCATTATACTTTAAACTCACGATTTTTCAATCTCTCTCACGGATTTTTCACAAATGAAAAAGCGGGGCTGCCTTAAGCAGCCCCGCTACGCAATACTATCTCTTTAAGTTTTTGATTACCTTTACCGTACAGTAGAGCTTGCGTCCGTTAACGACTACATAAACCTGCGTGGTGCCAGTAGCCTTGGCGGTAACGTGTCCGTTGTTCATAACCGCGATGCTCTGGTTTCCGGTACCCCAGCGAACCGTCAGCTTATTGGCTGCTGCTCCGTCGAGCTGCAGGTCGAGCAGCAGCTCTTCGTACTGGTACAGGGTCACGTTGGTTTCGGAAAGACCTACGACATAGACCGCAACGGTTTGCTTCTTGCCGGAGTTCTTCGTCATCAGCGTGATGTTCGCGGTTCCGACTCTGTTCGCTATGATCCTGCCGTTCGAATCAACAGTCGCAACGTTCGGGTTATCGGTGCTCCAGCTGTAGCTCTCGGTGATATTGCCGGGCGAGAACGACGCTACAACCTGATGCGTCTCACCGGGTATCAGTACGAGCTCGTACTGGTCAAATGTGATGTTCGTAGCATTTACGGGATTGATTACCTTAACGACAACCGTGCCGGTGATCGTGGGATCGTCCGGTGCGGAAGCGATAACGGTCGTGGTTCCCGCCTTCAGCGCCGTGATCGTGCCCTTTGAGTTGACCATCGCGATCGAAGGATCGGAGGAGGTCCATACGGGAACGTTGGACGCATCGCCGGGTGTCATATCGTAGAGTACCGTTCTCTGATCTCCGACTACCATCTCAAGATAGCTCATCGTAGGATCGATCTCAATGCTCTCCGTTGCCTTAAATACGGTCAGTTCGCATTCCGCGGACTCTCCGCTGCCGTCAACAGCCGTAACCGTGATCATACAGGTACCGACCTTGACGCCCTTTACAACACCCTTGGAGTTAACCGTCGCGATGCTCGTATCCGAGCTGCTCCAGGTAACGTTCTTGTTGGTAGCGGTCTCGCCCGAAACCGTAGCCTCGAGCTTGAGCTTCTTGCCTACGCCGACGCTGGCCTCTTCCTGGATCTTGATCTCGGTAACATACTCGATAACGGTTACCAGGCAGTACGCCATCAGAGTGCCGTCGGTGTCGTCGGCCGCAGTCGCGGTGATCAGCGTGGTGCCGTTGCTGATACCCTTTACGACGCCGTTCTTGTCAACGGTCGCTGCCTTTGTATTTGTTGAAGCCCAGATGATCTCGGTATCCGAAACGTTCTTCGGAGTGAGCGTGGCTTCGAGTTCAACCTCTTCGTCCACATAAATGGTCATCGCCGATTCGTTGAGCGAAATGCCGGTAACCTGCTGGTTTACCGTAACATTTACATAAGCGGTGAGACCGTTGTTGGTTTTAACGAGAACTACGCAGTTGCCGCGTGCCTTCGCCGTGATCTTGCCCTTCTTGCCTACGGTAGCAACCTTTGTATTGCTGCTCTCATAGGAAACGGTGCTCGACGAAGTCGTGGGCGTGAGGGAAACCTCCAGCGTATATGTATCGCCGACATTGAGCGTCAGATCGGTAACATCGACCTTGATCGCGGTAGCGTTCTGCAGTACGTTGACCTTGACCATCGCCTCGACTCCGGAACCGTCCGTCGCCTTTGCGATAACGACCGTGGTACCGACATTCTTGGCGGTAACATAGCCCGAAGAATCAACGGTAGCGATCTTATTGTCGAGCGTGGTCCAGTTGAGTGTCACGTTGCTGGCGTTCGCGGGTTTGATGACATAAGTCAGTCTCTCCTTGTCGCCAGTGTAGAGCGTGATCTCCGTCTGGTCGAAGGTAATGCCGGTGATGCCCTGCAATACCGTGAAATTACACTGCGCTATAAGTCCGTTCTCGGTAACTACGGTGATAACCGCGCTGCCGGGCTTAACCAGAGTCACCTTACCGTTCTGATCGACGGTAACGACCTTTTTGTTCGATGAAGACCACTGCAGTGACTGCGACTCGGGAAGCTCGGGCTCACAGTAAGCGTAGAGCTGATAGAAGCCCGTTCCCAGTGAAAGCGTAACGTCCGTATCCGAAAGCGTCAGCTTTGTGATCTCCTGGATTACCTTTATGATCTTGGTCGCCACGATCGCATTTTCCTTATTGACCGCGGAAACGACTATCGTGCCTTCCTTAACGCCCGTGATGGTCATGGACAGATCCGAAGTATCCGCGATCGACGCTATCGAAGTATCCGATACCGACCATACGAGGGTGCTGCCCGCCAGCTTGGGCGAGATCGTAGCCGAGATCGTCAGATTGTCTCCGACGAGAACATAATCATATTTTGAAGTGAGCGTGATCTCCGCGACCGCCGCCACAACCTTGATCTTACATTTGGCCTGCTTTGTAACACCGCCGACCTTGATCCTTACGGTAACGGTGGCATCGCCGGGCTTAACAGCGGTAACCAGACCGTTCTCATCGACGGTGACTATCGATGTGTCGCTCGACTTCCATGTTATATCGCCCTCATACGGGTTCGGCGACGTAAGATACAGCTGCAGGTTCGCGCCCACAGGCAGCGTCTCCGAAGTATTGCTTATCGCAACACCGTTAACGACCGTAACATCGATATGATAGCCGCCGGTATTGAACTCTATCGCGCCCGCGGATGCGGCGTAATTGCCGAACAGCTTGCTGATGACCTTATTGTCGGTAACATTGATGATGACATTACAGTTGCCGATGCCGGTCGCCTCGACAACGCCGTCGGACGAGCCGACCTTTGCCACCGTCGTATCGGTCGATGTAAATCTGAACGATCCCGACAGCAGGTTCGAATCTCCCAGCAGGTCGTAGGAATCGTAAACATTGGCATTGTAATAGTTCAGTATCAGCGTGTCCGTAGGGAATCTGACGGGTACCACCAGGATAATGCCCAGATACTGGATATTCGCGGCGGTAACGTCATAAGTCGCCAGCACGTGGCTCGCGGTCGCGTCCTTTACAGGGATCGCTGTCAGGTAATAAACGCCTGCGGGAAGGTTGTTCAGAACAACACGTCCCGTCGAGGTGCTGATATCCATATTCGCGCCGTAAGTCTTGGTCACTTCCTTGGAAGCGGTGGCGTTGTCGCCCTGATAGAGCTTCCAGTCAAGCGATGACGCAAACTTCGCGTTCGACTGTACGATGATCTCTCTGTCGGTAGCGTTCGGAGTAACCGTGAACTTTGTCTGCATGTCGGTCGTGTAGTTGACGACATAGGCCTCCGGAACAACAACTACGTTAAACGAAAGCGATTCGCTCTGCTTCGTGGCCTCGTTGATGGTGTCCGTGGTTACCGTGATGCGCGCGAATCCGGAATTCACCGCAGTGATCACACCGGTTACCGAGTCGACATCAACTACCGTGGTATCGCTCGACTCCCATGAAACGGCCGCAACCGACTCCGTCAGATGCTCCGGATTGATATTACTCGGAACATACGCGGTGCTGTAATTGGACTCCGTCCCCGGGGCGAAGCCGTATTGGACGAATCTGATCTTACGAAGGAATGTATAACGGTTCGGATGATCCGCCGAATCCGATGTATACAGCTGAAGCGTCCGGACATCCCTGGCATTCGTGTAACTCTCGCCGTTCTGTGCTATCATCAGGCCGTAAGGGCTCGAAGGGGAAGCGAGGATGTTGGGGTTCTTTGTATCGTCATCGGTCCACTGCAGCGGAACATGTATGATACAGTAAGCTATCGATGCATAAACGATACCGTTGATCTTCAGCGAAACAGCCAGACCGGAATATCCGGGAGACTTGATCTCGAGCGTAACGCTGCAGGCATCGTCGTTCTGCGTCGCGATAGCAATGATATTGTCGTTGGAGGCGGTCCAGGTGATCGCCGTGCCCGAAGGGATACCGTCGTCGCTCTTTAAGATGATCTGAATGGTATTCAGACCGTCCTTATAGTCGTTGTACAGGATCTCGGCACCGTCATTGTACGTGGTACCGTTGTACATAAAGCTGTACGCCGACGTGGCCGCTTCGACCTTTTCAGGCTTAAAAGACAGCTTATTAAGCCATGACCCGTCATTGCCCAGCGGTTCAAGACCGCCGATCATCAGAGCCATAGCTACGATCAACGCAAACGCTTTAAGTATAGTTTTCTTCATAAGCAAAACCTCCCGTAAGAGTACAGTACGCCCTTATCAGTATGTTTATCGGCATTTCTTTAACAAGAGTTAACACTTGTTCGATAAATTAATGACCGCATTTCTCTTGTAGGGGTATGATACCGTGCGTATTTTTCAAAAGTGTGTCAGTTTTCCATCTCATTCATGTCTGTTTTCACCATTTGTAACTTTTCACGCATCTGCCATCCTTTTTTAGCAACTGGTTCCCTCCTCCAGTTCTTTTTGCTCCCCCTTTTCTCTCCCCATCACCTACCGGTGCGGCAGCCCCCGCTTTTTCACGCGAGACAATTATATATGTGCATGCAGCTACATCGGACAGTTTTTTTGCTCCTCACCGTAACCTCGTGTTTTTCTAGGCTTTCGCAGCTGATCTATCACCAAGTCACAGGGCCGCCGCCATTCGGCGTCCATGCCTCATGACGGCTAAAAATACATTCGTGTATTTTTGCCCTTGTGCCCCGGCGAAAGCCAAGAAAAACTACGATGTTACTTTACGGAGACAAAAAAGCCGTCCGGCAGGCATGCACTTATCCGACTTCCCCGAGCGTGAAAAAGCGCCGCCACGCCCGCGCCGCTGCCGCACCGATTGATGTCCGTCAAATAAAAGGAAAAACAGAACATCTCTGATAACATTTCAGATCGAAATTCTGACAGTTGCATATGCAGTACCGGACATTACTCGCCGATCATCGCATACAACAACCCGTTTTTTCCAGCGCAGCAAGCCCGTTCGGAAGAATTTTTAACTAACCGGGAAAAAGCCGAAGGGTATGTTACGGATGACATGAAAACGATAGCGAGCGACTGAGCTGCGCAAGCACTGTGCACGCTCGAAGGCGACCCTTATTTTCTTGCGTCGCCGAGAGAGCGTGACAATATGTGCGCAGCCCAGCGAAGGCAGCCGAGCGTGTTTTCAGTCGCCGTGACATACCCTCCGGCGTATACCGCCTACGATGAAACTCTACCTGCCCCGGGCAGCCGCACCGGCGCAAAAAAAGGCCGTCGCATGAATTTGCGACGGCCTGTATATAGCTGGTTTATTCTTTTTTCTTCGATCCGGCCTCGTCCTCACTGAAAAACTTATCGACGAGCTTACCGATCATCTGCTTTTTCATATGCACATCAAAGCAGAGCATGCTGACAAATGCGAACTTGCGGAGGATCTCCGCCTCTTCTTCGTCCTCGACATCGGCAAAGGAATTGCATGATTTCTCGTACTTGCGGATCACGTCCTTTGTGATGATAGAGCTCTGCTCCTTTTCGATCTTAAATATCTCGGCGTAGATGTCCTCGAGACTTATGCCCTCGCTCTCCTTTTTCCGGTCGGCCTTAAAGAAATGGGTCGTGAGCGGATTCAGGATAGCCTTGGTATCGCTGATCGACAGGATATTCTTCAGATAGTAGATGAACAGCAGGATGTAAATATGGTCCTTTGAGTACTTTTTCTTCTCGGGGGACGGAAGCAGACTGTTCTTCGTGTAATTGTTGATCATGGTCTTGGTCAGGAGCTTATCGTCGCTGTAACGCTTCGACGACTCGAGATACTCGTCCATAAAGGTCGTGACCTGATCCATGTAGAGATCGATGTTCGGCACGTCACCGGGCTGAACATAGTTGATCTCCTTCATCATCGCGATGAGCGTCTCTATGTAATGGTTTTCGTTAGACATCAGGCTTCGGTATCCTCTTCCTCTTCGTCAAAATCCTCTTCGTCGAAGTCATCAACATACTCGGGGAACATGAACTTATATACGCAGAACGCAATGCCTGCAACAGCGGCAACGGCACCGATAACAGCCAGGGCGATCACCCATCCGTTGGTCTTTTTCTCGGGCTTGGGCTCCTCCTTATGCAGGATCTCGTTGAGCTTAGTGGTCGCGAGAACATTGGTCACCACGTCGTTCATCTTCTCCAGGGCTGCATCCTTACCGCTTAAAACCTTCTCCAAATTCAACATACGAAAAACCTCCTATTCAGACGTTTGTAAGTATTCTATACTGCAAAAAAGTATAGCACACGCACTGTTAAAAGTAAATCACAAGTTTTTCAAAACCACGTTACGCGGTATGACATTCACAGTTTCTCAAGTTTGGCGAAAGATGCTTTCATTTTCCTGCTGACATTCCCGAAATCGACCGTTACTTCCCAGTCGTTATCGCCCTTTTCGAGCGCTGTCACGGTGCCTTCGCCGAACTTTACATGCCGTACCCTGTCGCCTACATCATACGTGGGCTTCTCGCTCGAGCCGCGCACACCCTTTGAGACGAGTCCGAGCAGATCCGCCATGCTCTTTTTGCCTGCGCCCGCAGACCTGTTGGAAGATCTGCCATACTCGGCGCCGCCGCGGTAAGCGCTCTCGCAGCCTCCCGAGAAACCGCCTCTACGCGATCCGCTGTCGAAATCGCTGCCGTATCCGCCCCTGCGCGATCCGCCGTCATAGCCACCATCATAGCCGCCTCTGCGCGAAGGACTCTCAAACGTCCCGCTCTCCTCACTGTACCTGCGTCTCATACCCTCGTCACGGTTGAGTCTGGAATTGAGCTGGGTGCCTGTCACCCTTACCATACCCTTGGGGATCTCATGCACAAAGCGCGAAACGCCGTTAAACTGCAGTTCGCCGCGCATCATCCTCTGCTTGCAGTAGGTAAGTGTCAGATGCTCGCGGGCACGCGTGATGCCTACGTAGCAGAGCCTCCTCTCCTCCTCGATCTCCTCCGCGGGATTGTCGGCGTTGATCGACATGTAGCCTGGGAATATGCCCTCTTCCATGCCTACCATATACACGTTCGGGAACTCGAGCCCCTTTGCGCTGTGCAGCGTCATCAGCAGCACGCGGTTCTCGTCGCCGTCGTAGCTGTCGATATCGGCAACCAGCGTCACCTCGTCGAGGAACCCGGCCAGAGTCGGAGCCTCTACCCCCTCCTCGAAGCTGTCCTCGTAGTCGGTGATCTTGGTGATCATTTCGTTGATATTCTCTATGCGCTCCTGTACTTTATCCTCATCGTCCTCCTCACCGAGATAATCGATGTACTGAGTGGCCTCGAGGATCTCGTCGATGATGTCGCGCAGCCTGAACTCTCCGTTCAGTTTTGCCTTAAGACCCTCGATCAGGCTCACGAATCTGTCGATCTTGGAGACAGCTCTCTCGATCCCCGGGATAAAAGGCGCTCTGGTGAGCGCGTCATAAAATGTGCAGTTGTTTTCCTCAGCGTAAGCGTCGAGCCTCTCGATAGTAGCCGTGCCGATACCGCGCCTCGGAACATTGATTATGCGCTTTACCGCAACGGAGTCCGAACCGCCCGCCATCGTGCGCAGGTACGCGAGGATATCCTTGATTTCCCTGCGCTGGTAGAAGTTCTGTCCGCCGATGATCCGGTATGGGATATTGCGATACACAAGTTTTTCCTCGAAGCTGCGTGACTGCGCGTTGGTCCTGTAGAGGATGGCAAAATCCTTATAGTCGTAGGTACCCTCACGGACTGCAGACGCAATGTCGCTGATGACGCCCGCAGCCTCTTCGTTGTCGTCCCTGCAGCAGCGCAGCTCGACTATACTGCCCTCGTCGTTCTGCGTCCACAGGCGCTTGTCCTTACGGCCGACATTGTTCGCGATAACGTCGTTCGCTACGTTTAGGATGTTCTTGGTGGAACGGTAATTCTCCTCGAGCCTGATGGTCCTGGCATCCGCGTAGGTCTGCTCGAAATCGAGGATGTTGCGGATATTGGCGCCGCGGAACTTATAGATACTCTGGTCATCGTCGCCGACCACGCACAGATTGCGCTCAACCTCACCGAAATCGTTGGGGTGCTGCGCGAGCAGGCGGATGAGCTCGAACTGCGCCGAGTTGGTATCCTGATACTCATCGACAAGAATGTACTCGAACCTGCGTCTGTAATATGCGAGCGCGTCACCGTTAGATCTGAACAGCTCGATAGTCTTAAATATCAGGTCGTCAAAGTCCAGGGCATTATTGGCCTTAAGCCGCCTCTGGTACTCCTTGTAGCAGGCCGCGTACAGGCGCATGCCCTTATCGCCGCCGGCCTGTATCTCGAAATCATCGGGACCGACCAGCTCGTCCTTCGCCGAGCTGATCACGCCGAGCACGGTTTTTTCTTTATGTTTTTTGGGATCGATGGCGAGGGTCCTGAACACGTCCTTCATGACGCTTTTCTGGTCGTCGGCATCGTAGATCGTAAAATCGCGTCCGTAGCCTATCGTGTCGATGAACCTGCGCAGTATGCGCACGCATGACGAATGAAAGGTGCTGACCCAGATGCTCTCGGCCCCGGGACCCACCAGCCGCGCAACACGCTCCTTCATCTCTCCCGCCGCCTTATTCGTAAAGGTCAGCGCTATGATGGAATACGGCGACACACCGCACTCCGCTATAAGATACGCGATCCTGTGCGTCAGCACGCGCGTCTTGCCCGAGCCCGCGCCGGCCAGGATCAGGAGCGGCCCCTTTCCGTACTCGACCGCCTCTCTCTGCATATCGTTAAGTCCGTCCAATAATTCACTCACAGTACAACCTCATAAGCTTTCAAAATCTGTTTACGAACATTATAATCGAAAATTTGTTCTATATCAATCGGAAAATTATTTTCTTCACATATAATGACAGAGCAAAAAGGTGCCTGTCACCAAAGAACGGTGACAGACACCTTTTAAAAGATATAGTGTGGAAGAGTATGAACTTATTTGGTTTCCTTCTTCATTCCGCCGAGGATCGCGTATACGATGATGCCGAGGATCAGAGCGGTCGCGATCGAGGTGATGGTGATCGCGCCGAAGTTGAGGGTAAGTCCGCCGATACCTGCGATCAGGATCACCGAAGCGGTGAAGAGGTTGCGGTTGTCGTTAAGGTCTACGGGCTGGAGCATCTTAAGACCGGATACTGCGATGAAGCCGTAGAGTGACATGCAAACGCCGCCCATTACGCAGGAAGGGATCGAGGAAAGGAATCCTACGATCGGGGTGATGAAGGAAATGATGATCGCGAGGCATGCGGTACATACGATGGTAAGTACCGAAGCATTGCCTGTGATCGCTACGCATGCGATCGACTCGCCGTATGTGGTATTAGGGCAGCCGCCGAAGAATGCGCCTGCGATCGAACCGATACCGTCGCCGAGAAGGGTTCTGTGGAGGCCGGGCTCATCGAGCAGGTCTCTTTCTATGATAGAGGAGATGTTCTTGTGGTCAGCAACATGCTCTGCGAATACTACGAACGCTACGGGAACGTATGCAGCGGCAACGGTTCCGATATAAGCGCCGGTCAGGTCGCCAAAGCCCTTGAACGCTGTAAGGAATGTGAAGTCGGGAACCGAGATGACCGAATTGATCGAAGTGATCTTGCCGAAATCGCAGATCATAAGAGCGGGGATATCCGCTGCGGTTCCGATAGCGGTGAAGATCGCCGCAAGAGCGTAACCGGCTAAGATACCGATGATGAAGGGGATGAGCTTGGCCATCTTCTTGCCGTATACCGAGCAAACCGTAACAACGATCAGGGTTGTGAGACCACAGAGGATAGCGATGAGCTCGTGACCGCCGGAGTTTGCCGTACGAAGGTCTCCTACCGCGTTGCCTGCAAGCGAAAGTCCGATGATCGCAACCGTGGGTCCGATGATAACGGGAGGCATGAGCTTGTTGAGCCAGTTAACGCCCGCGCTCTTTACGATGAGTGCGATGATGACATATACAAGTCCCGCGAACAGCGCGCCGAGGATAATCCCCGCGAAGCCTGCAGCTACGGAGATCGCGCCGGCGAATGCCGTTGACATCGAGCCTAAGAAAGCGAATGACGAGCCGAGGAAAACAGGGCTCTTTTTTGCTGTGAAAAGTACATATACGAGAGTTCCGACACCTGCTCCGAACAGAGCGGCGCCCATGCTCATGCTTACCTCGCCGACACCCTCATAGGTACCCGAGATGATCGCGGGAACTGCGATGGTTGCTGCCATAATGGCGAGAAGCTGCTGGAAAGCGAAGACGATCAGCTGGGAAAATTTCGGCTTGTCCTCGACCGTGTAAGTGAGTTTCATAACTTTTCTCCTCCTGGTTTTAAGTTGTGGGGTTTCAGCGCTCGTAGAGGGTTACTCTCGCGGGCGGTGCGTCGAAGGGCGGGATGTTGACCTTGACGAGCTCATTTCTCGATGTAGGGATGTTCTTGCCCACGTAATCGGGGCGGATCGGCAGTTCTCTGTGACCGCGGTCAACAAGTACCGCGAGCTGGATGGACGCGGGCCTGCCGAACGAGAACACGGCCTCGATGGCGGCGCGGGCTGTCCTGCCCGTGTAGATCACGTCATCCACCAGAACTATCCTTTTTCCTTCCACGGGGAAATCAAGCTCGGCTTTGCGCAGGGTGGGATCGTTGTTCTCATGACTCAAGTCGTCACGGTAAAACCTGATATCGAGCTCGCCGCAGGGAACCTGCACGCCCTCAATTTTCTCAATGTTGGCGCGGATCAGCTCCGAAAGCGGCTTGCCGCGGCTCATGATGCCTACGAGGCACAGGCCTTCGGTACCCTTGTTGCTCTCAACTATCTCATGAGATATACGGACGAGGGCGCGCCTTATGTCATTTTCGTCAAGGATATGTGCCTTCAGTTCCATAAAAAATACCTCCTGCTACGGTCCCGGCAGGAGGTTAGATGCATGCATATGAAACCTCGCAAAAAAATACCGCTCCTGCGAATGCTGCAGTGCGGAAACCTTTAAGCGAATGAATATAGTGGTCCTACATATCCAATGTATATAATCTTGCCGGTATCCCGTACCGTTCTTAAAGATCTCAACCATATTTATTGTAATCATATGTGCAGGGCGATGTCAATACCCAAATCAAAGGAGCCTGTCACCAATAATTAAGACATGGTGACAGGCTCCTCCGTATCAGATCTTATCCAGCGCCTGTTTAATATCCGCTATGATATCGTCGGGGTCCTCGAGGCCTACCGAGAAACGGATCAGGTCGGGAGCTACGCCCGCCTCGCGGAGCTGATCGTCGGTCAGCTGGCGGTGTGTGTGGCTCGCGGGATGCAGCAGGCCTGTTTTCGCATCTGCTACATGTGTGTCGATGAACGCGAGCTTCAGCGAATCCATAAATGTGATCGCCTTCTCTCTGCCGCCCTTTACCGCGAATGCGATAACGCCGCAGGTGCCCTTCGGGCAGTACTTCTGCTGGAGTGCGTGATGCGGATCGTCCTCAAGGTCGGAATAGTTGACCCAGGCGACCTTTTCCTGGGTCTTGAGCCATGCGGCGATCTTTTTGGCGCTCGAGCAGTGGCGCGCCATGCGCACGGCCAGCGATTCGAGAGATACGTTCAGATAGAACGCGTTCTGGGGCGAAGGTATCGAGCCGAAATCGCGCATGAGCTGTGATGTGGCCTTTGTGATGTATGCGGCCTTGCCGAACTTCTCGGCATAGATGAGCCCGTGATAGCTCTCGTCGGGAGTGGTGAGTCCCGGGAACTTATCCTTATGAGCCAGCCAGTCGAAGTTGCCGCTGTCTACGATCGCGCCGCCCACGCCTACTGAATGGCCGTCCATGTACTTGGTGGTGGAATGTGTCACGATATCGCAGCCGAACTTAAACGGATTGCAGTTGATCGGGGTCGCGAACGTATTGTCCATGATGAGCGGCACGCCGTGCTTATGCGCCGCCTGCGCAAATTTTTCTATATCGAAAATGGCAACGGTAGGATTCGTGATGGTCTCACCGAAAACGCACTTGGTGTTCGGACGGAACTCCTTATCGAGCTCCTCGGGTGTGATGTCATTGTCGACAAAGGTGCACTCGATGCCCATCTTCTTCATAGTGGTGCCGAACAGATTATAGGTGCCGCCGTAGATCGACGAAGACGCGATGAAATGGTCGCCGGCTTCGCAGATATTGAATACGGCAAAGAAATTGGCCGCCTGTCCCGAACTGGTCAGCATCGCCGCATAACCGCCCTCGAGCTCGCATATCTTTTTCGCGACATAATCGTTGGTGGGGTTCTGAAGTCTGGTGTAAAAATATCCGCTCGCCTCAAGGTCAAACAGCTTGCCCATCGCGTCGCTGGTATCATATCTGAATGTCGTGCTCTGATAGATCGGAACCTGTCTGGGCTCTCCCTGATGAGGTTCCCATCCTCCCGTAAGACAGATCGTATCCTTTGATAATGCCATTTTTCGTTCCTCCTCTTAAACAGCGGTTTCAGCCGCATGATCTTTCTTCAATATGTTAATGCGCTGACTTGTTCAAGTCAACTTAAATCTATAAAAATTCTGTACTTTTGTATTTTATTAAGGTATAATATTCGAGTGGGGCAGTTCTGCCCCCGCGCGTTTTTCAGCTAACAGGAACGGAGATGGATATATGGCAGTTACAACCGAATCATTTGGACAGACCAGTAAGGGAGAACCGGTCACTCTCTATAAGATCAGCAATACTTCCGGTATGACCGTCGGAATCATCGATTTCGGTGCGAATATCACATCGATATGCGTACCCGACAGAGACGGCAGATTTGACGACGTGGTGCTCGGCTTTGACGACGTTAAGGGCTACTCGGTCAACCCCAGCTTTTTCGGCAGCACGATCGGCCGAAACGCCAACCGCATAGGTGCCGCGCGTTTTACACTGAACGGCGTGACATACAATCTCGAGAAGAATGACGGAGAGAACAATCTCCACAGTCATTTTGACGAGTGCTACAACAAAAAGATGTTTAAGGGCTCGATCAATGAGGCGGATAATTCCGTAACGCTCTCGCTCTTCTCTCCCGACGGCGACCAGGGCTTCCCGGGCAATCTTAACGTTGAGATCACCTTCCGCGTTACCGAGTGCAGCGCCCTCGAGATCGAATACAAGGGCACGACCGATGCCGACACGGTATTCAATCTCACGAACCACAGCTACTTTAATCTCGCGGGACATACGGCAGGCACCGCCGCCGCGATGGACCAAAAGCTCTGGCTGAACGCGACGCACTACACGCCCACATTCCCCGGCAGCATCCCTACCGGAGAGGTTGCGACGGTTGCGGGCACACCCTTTGATTTCACCCAGCCCACACGCATAGGCGACCGCATCGACGCCCCGCATGAGCAGCTCAAGCTCGCCGGCGGCTACGATCATAACTGGGCTGTGGATACCTCGTGCACCAAACCCGAACAGATCGCGGTGCTCACCGATGAAAAGTCAGGCAGACGGATGTCCGTTTATACCGACCTTCCCGGCGTACAGTTCTACGCAGGCAACTTCATCGCGAACCAGACCGGTAAAGCCGGTACATCCTACGGCAAGCGCTGCGCGGTTTGTCTCGAGACACAGTTCTTCCCGAACGCGGTCAACATCCCTTCATTCAGGAGCCCCGTGCTCAAAGCGGGTGAGACCTTTAAGACCATTACGAAATATAAGTTTTCCACCGTTGAGTGATAAACTTTTGCAAAACATATAAGATTGGAGATTACAGACATGTATAAAAAAGCTGAAGATTATGTTAGGACTATTCCCGATTTCCCCGAGCCCGGTATCATGTTCCGCGATGTTACGAGCGTTCTGCAGGATCCCGACGGACTGCAGGTATCGATCAACGGTATCATAGATATGCTCAAGGACGTTGATTTTGATGTGGTTGTCGGCCCCGAGTCGCGCGGCTTCATCTTTGGCGTACCTGTAGCGTACGAGCTCAAAAAGGCATTCGTACCCGTCCGCAAAAAGGGCAAGCTCCCCTGCGAGACCATCGAGGCCACCTATGATCTCGAGTACGGCACAGCTACGATCGAGATGCACAAGGATTCCATCAAGCCCGGCCAGAAGGTTGTCATCATCGACGATCTGATAGCTACCGGCGGCACCATCGAAGCCATCACAAAGCTCGTTAAGCAGCTCGGCGGCGAAGTCGTTAAGATCTGCTTCCTTATGGAGCTCGAAGGCCTTGAGGGCCGCAAGAAGCTCGCAGGCTTTAATATCGATTCCGTTATTAAATATCCGGGCAAATAAGCCGATAAATAAAGTACCCGGGGAACCGCTTCGCGGTTTCGGGGCGAGTGTTTGAGATCATCGAGGAGGCAGGAGGTGCAGCTATGGATATTTCTTCAATCTCTCCCGAGAGTATTTCCGCTTTATCCGTTTTGTCCGCTCAGAACAAAACCATGGAACAGGCGGGGACCATGATGCTGGCCAAATCCCTGAACAATCAGGAGCAGGCCGGTGCAGCCCTGCTGGATATGATGAGGCGTTCGATGGAGCATTCCGTGAACCCTTCAGTCGGCGGAAATATCGATATCTCGATCTAAAATTAAAAGGTGCCTGTCACCATTGCTAATGCTAATGGTGACAGGCACCTTTTTCTTTTTATTCTTTCCACTCTTTGATACTCTTCATCGTCTCGAGCAGCGATTCCCTGGTCATGGGAAGCTGGGTCAGATACGTGTTCGGCTTGTTCATCTCCGCGAGCACGGCCGACGACATCAGGTCTCTGGTCAGCAGGATCACGGGGATCTTGAACTGTTCGGTCTTTTCCCTTACGCGGCTTAAGATGTATGCCGAATTGTCGAAATCTATGATCATGCAGCCCGGCATGAACTCCTCTATCTCATTGATGGTCTGCATCACGGCCTCACCGCGCCTTACCTCGTAGTCGTCCTTCAGGTAGCCGTGGATCAGCGTATACAGGAAATCGAACTCCTCGCACACAAATACCTTGTTGTTGGAATTCGGGTCCTTCTCGGGCGGATAGAGCGTCTCCTCGATCCTTTCGAGCAGTACCGGCTTCTGGATGGGCTTGATGACAAAGCCCGCAGCGCCGAGCTTAACGCACTCTCGCACGGTATTTATGCCTGCCATACCGGTCTGGAACAGGATCGGTATCTCGGCGCACGAACCGATGTCCCTGATCTGACGGAACAGCTCCTTGCCGTCCATGTCGGGCATCGCGATATCGAGCAGTATGATGTCCGGTGTCACGAGTTTGAGCTTCGCCAGCGCGTCGGCCGCCGAGTTCATCGCGAGAACCTTATATTTGGCACCGAGATAGAGCTTCATCAGATCGAGCACAACGGGGTCGTCGTCCACCACGAGTACCGTCTTTCTCTGCTCGGCGCTGGCAGCTCCGGTCGCCTTTGCCGCCCAGTCGAGCACCTCGCCGTTCCCCACGGGAACCACGAAATAATCGGTCAGTTTATCGTTCTCAAGCCTGTGTCTGTAAGTCTCCTCATCACCGGGACTGATGAACAGGAGCACCGGAACGTATTTCGAAGCCTGCATGTTCCTGATGCGCATCAGGACCTGCTCTCCGTCCATCCCCGGGTTGGTCATGTTAAGAGCAATGGCGTCCGGACTGATATGAATGATGCTGTTAAATGCCTGAAGCGGAGAATCCGCAACAGTAACCTCGAATTCATATCCGTCCGTAGATTGTATCCCGGCCTGAACATTCTTGTCATTTATTACCAGTAACTGAATCATAGCACCCTCCCCTAAACATTCTATCTCAGCTTTCTGACAATATCAAGTACGCCCGCCCAGTCCTGTGCGGCGGCAGCTTCTCTCATCGCTCCCACGGCATGCGCGACGACCGGAGGAAGGTCAAAGAACTCCAGCACTCCGAGCAGATCGTTCGTGTCCTCGTATCTGGCCTCTCCCAGCGCGTTCTCTATCTCCTCGAAAGTGCTGAGATACTCTTCGTCCGCGGCGCTCATGAAAGTCTGCTTGGCAGCCGTGTCTCCTGCTTCCTCACCGCTCATCTCGGCCTCGTAGTCCATGCATTTCTTAAGGTCATCCGCAAAAGCGGCATACTCGGTCAGGAACCCGTCGGTATCACGCTTAATGGTTTCGATATCTCCTGTTTTTCCGGCATCCTCAAGTGCCTTTGCCTTGTCCGCGAGCTTCATCGCCCCGACGGTCGCGGCATTGGACTTTAACGCGTGCACTTCGATCGTGTAACGCTGGTAATCCTCGTTTTTCAACAGCTCTTTTACCGTATCGAGCTTCTCATGAGCGTATTTGTATACGATACCGATGACCTCACGGTACTGCGCGATATCCTCGCCCGCATTGGTCATGCCTATGCTCTGGTCGACATAATCCGGCAGTTCGAGCACCGCCCTGTCGTTTTTCAATACACCCTTCATGTCTGAAACATCGCCGGTACCGTGCTCCTCGGCATTGATCGTATAGGTGCCCTTGGGCAGATATTTAGTCAGGAGATTCTCGAGAACCTTGATCGGCATGGGCTTTGACGCATAGTCCGTAAAGCCCTCCGAGATCAGCAGGTTCCTGGTTCCCGCGATCGCGTTGGCGGTAAGTGCTATGATCGGCATCTTCTCGACATAGCTGCTGCCGAGCGCCCTGATACGCTTCATCGCTTCGACACCGTCCATCTCGGGCATCATCTGATCCATGAAAATGATATCGTACTGTTTCTTAGCGGCCATCGATACGGCCTTGGCTCCGCCGTCCGCTGTATCGGGAATGATCCTGTACTGCTTCAGATAATTGTTCATGAGCTCGAGATTGACCTTATTATCGTCGACTACGAGGATCTTCGCGTCGGGCGCCGCAAAAGTCTTCGAGGAGATATGGCTCTCACGCTCCGCTTTTTCGGCGCGTTTCGCGGCCGGCTCCGGACTGATGATCCTTTGTCTGATGGTGATGGTGACAGACGTTCCGACACCGTATTCGCTCGTAATGTCGATGCTGCCGCCCATCATCTCGAGCAGGCTCTTTGAGATGACCAGACCGAGTCCGGTGCCGGGCTTGGTCATCGTGCTGCGTATATCAACCTGTTCGAACTCATTGAACAGCTTGTTCATATTTTCGGAGGCAATACCTATGCCTGTGTCCGTGACCGTTATCGACAGTTCCGCGCGCCCGTCGGGCGTCTTATGCCATTCCGCGGCCAGTTTAACGGTTCCTACGTCGGTAAACTTAACCGCGTTGCCCGTGATATTTAAGAGTACCTGTTTGATCCTGACCTTGTCGCCGTAGAGCACCGAAGGTATGTCGGGATCGATCAGGCTCACGAATTTGAGCCCCTTCTTTTCCGACTGCATCCGCGTAATATGCCCTACTTCGGCGAACAGAGCCTCGGGCTCGTATTCTTCTTCCATGATCTCGAGTTTGCCCTGCTCGATCTTTGAGAAATCCAGGATATCGTTGATTATGTGCAGCAGCGAGTTCGAACTGCTCCTGATCTCATCCGCGTACATCCTGCCTTCCTTTGACAGTTTCTCGCGCGAGAGCAGCTCAACATAGCCCACGATCGCGTTCATGGGCGTCCTGATCTCATGCGACATGTTCGCGAGGAAACTGCTCTTTGCCTCGTTTGCGATATCCGCGCTGCGCTTGAGCTCGCGCATCTCCACCATCAGTTTGTGCGCGGGCGAAACATCGGTGATAACGAGTCCGTAGCCGTATATCTGACCCTCACGGAGGATCGGTACGAAACGTCTCTCGAAATGCCTGCCCTCATGCGTAAATCCGATCACCTCATCGTAATCGTCGAGCAGGAACGCATACTGGTCCGGCAGCGAGCTGCCTATGCGTCCGCCGATCTCGGAGAACAGCTCGGGTGTGGTACGGTTCATATCCACGATCATGAAATCATGGTCAAGTATGATGACCGCGTCGGGCAGGCTCTCGATCAGTGTGTCGCGGGGACTGTAAATACGCGTAACGATCGAGTTCTCAAGCAGCATGACAAGTATGAAAAATGCAACGGCGCCCATATAGTACGGCAGCGGCTCGGCTGCCTGCCAGGGCAGGAAGAACTCCGATATCAGAACGATGATATACAGTATGCAGAAAACGAAAATGAAGAACTGATATCTGATCTTCCGTATCTCAGGCTCGCGGGTATCGCGGTTTTGCGTCTCGTTGAACCAGCGAAGGAAGATAAAAACGGCATAGAATGTGACAAACGCATCGACAAACGCGGTAACGATCGCACCGAGCTTAAACTCGCAGTTAAACGTCGCGAAGCCGTTCACATTTGCGTAATCGGAAATGACGGTAAACCATCCGCGCTCGTAAAAAACGGTGGCCGAGAGTATCGCGAGCACACTGAATATGCAGATCAGTACGGTAAAGGCCGTATTGACCTTTTTTCCGGTCACCCGGAACACAAAAGACAGGAAAATAAGACAGGGTATGGTATACCCCAGATAAATAAATTTACTAGCGGTAATGACCGAGCCGATATCGGGTGCCCGAAATCTTAAGACCGCGCCGAAATTGCATAAAAAGAAGCATATGAACGCCGCGGTCAGCAGACCCTGCTCTGAAGACGCCTTGCGGTGGATCAGATAGAGCAGGCCTGCGATCGATATCAGCAGAAACAGTATCTGGAATATGTAAGCCACTACCATTACCATTATCGGTTACCTCTTTTTTTGATAGGTACAGAAGGTATAGACCAGGTCATAACAGGTCTGCTCCTCAGACTCCTCGATCAGTTCCCATTCGGGGTCCTCGTCGAGATTGGGCAGGAAGCTGTCGGCCTCATAGGTGTAGTCGATCTTGGTGATATAGGCCGTATCGCAGTAAGGGAGCAGCTGGGAATAAACGCTCGCTCCGCCTATAACAAAAACGTCGTCGGTGTCCGTATCTCCGAGTGCCTTAAACAGCTCGTCAACGCTGTTGACCACCTCGGCGTCGTGGATCTTATAGGTCCTGTCACGGGTCAGGATAATGTTCCTGCGCTCGCGCAGCGGTCTGCCGGCAGGGAATGTATCGAGTGTCTTGCGGCCGAGTACGACCGTTTTACCGGTAGTAAGCCTTTTAAAATTGCGCAGGTCCCCGGGGATGCTCACGAGCAGTGAGCCCTTATTGCCGATACCCCAGTTGTGGTCCGCGGATGCTATCATTTTCATATACGTGTCCTCCCCTTGTTGCTCATCTCGCGAGCAAAGCTCGCTCGATGTACGTTTGCTCGGCACTCAGCCCGTACTTCGTACTCCTGTCGTACGTCCCGGCACGTTCGCAAGCCTTTGGCTTGCACCGTGTCGCACGTCACCGGCACGTTCGCAAGCCTTTGGCTTGCACCGTGTCGCACGTCACCGGCACGTTCGCAAGCCTTCGGCTTGCACCGTGTCGGTGACGTGCGACACGGCTCCGCCGGCTGAGTGCTCTCGCTATTCGCTCATATCGCTACCGGTATATTTTTGATCTGCTCACCGTACCGGTAATTGTCAAGTCTTACGTCATCCTTTATAAAATCGTAGAAGCTGTGCTTTTCCGGGTTAAGCCAGAAATCGGGTGCCGGATACGTGGGTCTGGCGATGAGCTCCTTTATCGTCTCGACATGCCTGTCGTAGATATGAGCGTCGGCGATAACATGAACGAACTCTCCCACCTGCATGTCGCACTCGCGTGCGAGCATGTGAGTCAGCACCGCGTACTGGGCAACATTCCATGCGTTTGCCGCAAGTATGTCCTGCGAGCGCTGGTTCAGTATCGAGTTAAGTACGAGTTTGCCGCCGTTCCTGGGCTTCGTTACGTTAAAGGTCATGCTGTACGCGCAGGGATAGAGCATCATCTCCGAAAGGTCCGCGTGCACATAGATGTTTGTCATGATACGGCGGCTGAACGGGTTGTTTTTCAGATCGTAGATGACCCTGTCGACCTGGTCGAACATGCCCTCTTTGTATTTGTGCTTAACGCTCATCTGATAGCCGTAAGCCTTGCCGATCGTGCCGTTTTCATCCTGCCACTGGTCCCATACATGTGTGGAGAGATCTGCCACCCGGTTCGACTTTTTCTGCCATATCCAGAGCATCTCCTCGGTGCATGACTTGATCGGTACTTTTCGTAAGGTGATCGCGGGGAACTCCTTTGACAGGTCGTAACGGTTCACAACTCCGAACTGCTTGATGGTATAGGCGGGCGTGCCGTCCTCCCAGTGAGGCCTGACTTTTTCGTCCTCCGTGCTCGTTCCGTTCTCCAGGATGTCTCTGCACATGTTGATAAAACAGGTATCCGCGTAACTCATGCTATCTTACCTCCCCGATCTGTTTTTTGAAGCACCTTCTTCTCTTGGTATGACGCTTGTTGAAATGCTTTAAGAGATTCTGCATCTTGAAGTTGTCCTCAAGTATGAGGTTGGTCTCCAGGTAATCGAGCCCGGCCTCGCGGATCCTCTCTACCAGCATTCCTATCATAATGGCAATAATACCCTTTGAATTGTACTCGGGCAGCACTCCGATGAGCCCGAGGTCCATCACCTTCGGATGTCTCTTGTCCCTAAGGAAACGGTACAGAAATCCCGGTGTGATGTGTCCGTTCGATGAGCGCACGGCCTCCGATATCGAAGGAAATACGATCGCAACGGCAACCGTCCTGCCGTTCTTGTCAAACAGCGCGCCGATATCCTGCGGACGGACGATCGATTTGAAATCCTTAATGTAGTTGTTGACGGTCTCCTCATTGAGCGGAACGGTGCCGTACAACGGCGAATAAGCCTGTTCAACAACACCCAGGATATCGTAGATATGACCGTCGAGCAGCTCCGACATGGTCTTTGCCTGCCAGAAAGTCAGCTCGTATCGCTCCATGAGCTTATTGCCGAGTGCCTTAAGCTTTTCCGGCTCCTCATCCGAACCGTATATCTGAAACTCCAGCCAGTCGGTATCCTTGGCATACCCCGAAGCCTCGATCAGCCTCTGATAGTAGGGGTAGTTATACTGCTCCTCATAGGTCTGGGGCTCCTCAAAGCCCTCGATCAGCAGACCCTCTCTCTCGAAATCGGAGAACCCGAGCGGTCCCACGATCTCTGTCATGCCGAGTCCCGCGGCCCATTTGTCGAGATACGCGAACAGCGCCGAGGAAACCTCCTCATCGTCTATAGCGTCAAAACGCGTAAATCTGGCCTGCTTACAGCCCCATTTCTTATTTGCGTCATGCTGTACGATACCCTGAACGCGTCCGACCACTTCGCCGTCCCTGTAAGCTAACAGGCAGATCGTATCGCAGATCTTGTTGAAGGGATAATCGGGGCTGAATATGTCAAATTCTCCTGCGTAAAGCATCGGAACATAGTACTTATTGCCTTTGTACAGTTTCAGCGGAAAGCGCACGAACGCTCTCTGCTCCTTCTTTGTTGCAACTTCCCTTATCGTTACCATAAAAACTACTCCAAACCCTAAAATATCTCACATAAATTGTACCATAAAACAAATTTGTACACAACAAATGAAACTGTCAATGATCGCCAATTTATGCTCAAAAAAAGCTGCGGGCCGAAACCGGTCCGCAGCCTGTGGTGATCATGTCCTGAATTATCGCGGAACTCCTGCTTAAACCGTTGCAGTCACTGTTTCCGCAAATCTCTTGATATTCGATGCGTTAGCATACTTGGTCCTGGTGCCGTCCTTTAATACCACGAGTGTGGGAGCTGCCATGATGCCCCATTCACGGGCAAGATCGGCTTCATCCTCCGCATCGATCACCGTGTAATCAATGCCCTCGAGGTACTGCTTTGCGAGCTTGCAGTTCGGGCAGGTCTTTGTGGTGAAGAGATACAGTCCGTCGGTAAGCTCACCTGCCATAACCTCCTCGGAAGCGATGGGCTCGGTGTTCTTATCGAGTGAAAGCGTGATCTCATCGGTAGCGCCTGTATTGCAGCAGCCCGATCCGAGAGTGAATCTGTTCATGTACTTCTCGGGCTTATACTCGGTACGGTTCTTGTACTCCTGGGCCTTACCCGCGTTCCAGTTCTTAACGGGACGGTAGTAACCCGTGATACGTGAGTAAACCTCAGCCTCGGCGCCGCAGATAGGGCACTTGAACTGCTCGCCGGTCAGATAACCGTGGTCGCGGCAGATCGAGTAGGTCGGAGACATCGTGTAGTAAGGCAGCTTGTAGTTCTCTGCGATCGTACGAACAAGCTTGGCCGCCGACTCCCAGCTCGGAAGCTTCTCTCCGAGGAATGCGTGGAATACGGTTCCCGAAGTATAAAGTGTCTGGAGTCTGTCCTGGATATCGAGTGCCGCGAAGATGTCCTCGCTGAACTCAACGGGCAGGTGGCTCGAGTTGGTGTAGTAAGGTGTGTCGCCTCTCGCTCCTGCGGTCTTGATATCGGGCCAGCGCTTGCGGTCATGCTTCGCAAGACGGTACGATGTGGACTCTGCGGGAGTAGCCTCGAGGTTGTAAAGGTCGCCGTACTCTTCCTGATAATCGGAAAGGCGCTCTCTCATATGGTTCAGAACCTTGATGGTGAACTCCTGTGATCTGGGGTCGGTCAGATCCCTGCCGATCCAGTTCGCATTCAGACATGCCTCATTCATGCCGACAAGTCCGATGGTCGAGAAGTGGTTCGCAAAGGTTCCGAGATATCTCTTTGTGTAAGGGTAGAGACCCTCGTTGAGGAGCTTGGTGATGATCTCACGCTTAACCTTAAGTGAGCGTGCCGCGATATCCATCATCCTGTCGAGACGCTTGAAGAACTCGTCCTCATTGTTCGACTGATATGCGATGCGGGGGATGTTGATCGTAACAACACCTACCGAGCCTGTCGACTCGCCGCTGCCGAAGAAACCGCCTGATTTCTTACGGAGCTCGCGAAGGTCGAGACGAAGTCTGCAGCACATCGAACGTACATCCGAAGGCTCCATGTCGGAGTTGATATAGTTCGAGAAATAAGGTGTGCCGTACTTTGCGGTCATCTCGAAGAGGAGACGGTTGTTCTCGGTGTCGCTCCAGTCGAAATCACGAGTGATCGAATATGTGGGGATGGGATACTGGAAGCCGCGGCCGTTTGCGTCGCCCTCGATCATGATCTCGAGGAAGGCCTTGTTGACCATATCCATCTCTTTCTTGCAGTCCTTGTAGCAGAAATCAACCTCTTTGCCGCCGATGATGCAGGGAAGCTCTGCCAGGTCGTTCGGAACGGTCCAGTCAAGGGTTATGTTCGAGAAAGGAGCCTGGGTGCCCCATCTGCTGGGTGTATTTACACCGTAAACAAAGCACTGGATGCACTGCTTAACCTCTTCGTAGTCGAGGTTATCTATCTTAACGAAAGGTGCGAGGTAGGTATCAAACGATGAGAAAGCCTGTGCGCCCGCCCACTCATTCTGCATGATGCCGAGGAAGTTGACCATCTGGTTGCAGAGTGTCGAAAGATGCTTTGCGGGTGAGGAAGTGATCTTGCCGGGAATACCGCCGAGACCCTCCTTGATGAGCTGCTTCAGCGACCAGCCCGCGCAGTAGCCCGTAAGCATGCTGAGGTCATGGATATGGATGTCCGCATTGCGGTGAGCGCTCGCGATCTCGTCGTCGTAGATCTCGCTCAGCCAGTAGTTTGCGGTAACAGAGCCCGAATTGTGCAGGATGAGTCCGCCGACGGAGTATGTAACGGTAGAGTTCTCCTTAACTCTCCAGTCCTCCTCCTTAACATAGCTGTCCACGATCTCCTTATAGTCAAGGATGGTGGACTTCATGTTGCGCAGTTTCTCTCTCTGCTTACGATAAAGGATATAAGCCTTTGCGACCTCATTGTATCCTGCCTGGTTAAGGGTCTCCTCAACACAGTCCTGGATATCCTCGACGCTGATGGTCCCGTCCTTTACCTTGGACTGGAACATGGCGGTAACCCTGAGGGCAAGGAGATTGATGATGTCATCATTGTAGAGATTCTCCGTTGCATTAAAGGCCTTCTTGATAGCTCCCGAGATCTTATCAAGATTAAACTCCGCGATCGCCCCGTCGCGCTTCATTACTTTAAAATTTTCCATAAGAACTTTCGTACCTCTCCTCTTTCACCGTATGCCCGGAACAAGACAAAACCGGCGTTTTTCTGCGGTCCGGCGAAGCACTTCCGGTGCCTCGCACAACCTTAGTTCAAGTGTAGCATTTAAAAGAAACAGTGTCAACAAATTCTACTAGATATATTTTTCAAAAAAACAACGACCACTAGATATTGTGGTCGTTCTATACTTGTATTATGTGTGAAAAGGTCTCATTCTACGGTTGTGGACTAGCGGATTTAAAGGTTTTTCACTCCCCGAGCCCGAGCCGGTTTCCGAGGTAATCCATCTCCTTTAAGGCATATTTGTCGTCGGGACAATGGTTAAGATATACACCCAAAAGGTTATATGCGACTTCCATCTTTCCCCGCCTCTCGGCGATGATGACTTTGTACTTTAAAGCCTCATTTTCGGTAATCTGGGATTCGTTGGCTTTAGCGATAAAATCCTCAGCGATCGTGAAATAATCCTCACTGCTCCGGGTCCATTCCGTATAGGCCGCAACGTCCGCGGCGTCGAACACAACAGTGAGTATCCGGCGGTAATCCGAAACGTACGAGGAATGTCCGGTCATGTAGCCGATGATCTCGTCCGCGAGCTGCAGGCGGGGCTCCTTCTCGCCTGCCGCAACCGACATTGAATACAGCTCAAAGTACTCATCCGCCGCAAAAGTCTTTATATCGATCAGATTCTTAAGCTGTTTCTTAAGCCCCTGCGCGTCGCCGTCCCTCCTGCAGATATCGGCGCGTATCAGCGCCGCCTGCGTACGGAAGCTCTCCGCCGCAGCGGGATCGTTCAGCCTTCCCGCGAGCTCGTCGCAGACTCTGGCCGCTCCGGCCTTATTGTCTTCTGCAATATAGATATCGAGTATGGTCCTGCGTACCGCCTCTGTCACATTCGGATCGGTGAAACTGTCCTGCAGCGCGATCAGCTCATCGAGCGCGTTGGCCGTATCTCCGAGCTCGATCATGTTGTAGGCGTGTCCGAGCCTTACGGTATCGTCTCCCGCGCCGCCGTCGAGCGCAGCCACGAAATACGGCTCCGCCTCCGTAAAGCGCCCCTCACCGTAGAGCTTTACCGCCATCGAGTACGCGGATTTTTCGGCCGACGAGCAGCCCGAAAAAAGGGTACAGAAAACGGACAGCATTATTACTGTCATAAAAATGCGTCCGTTTCTCATGGTCTTATCCCCCGCTTTTTATTTGCCCGCGCTCTCCGCGTCCGCCTTGCGGATCTGCGCGCGCTTGATCTTGCCGCCGAGCGTCTTGGGAAGCTCATCGACATATTCGATGATCCTCGGGTATTTGTAAGGCGCCGTATTGGTCTTAACGTGGTTCTGGAGCTCCTTGGTGAGCTCGTCCGAAGGAGTGTAGCCCTTCGCGAGAACAACGGTAGCCTTAACGACCTGGCCTCTGATCGGGTCGGGTGCTGCGGTTATCGCGCACTCCACAACCGCGGGATGCGTGATCAGCGCGCTCTCTACCTCGAAGGGACCTATCCTGTAGCCCGAGCACTTGATAACGTCGTCATGACGTCCGACGAACCAGAGATAGCCGTCCGGATCGCGCCACGCAACGTCCTTAAGATTGTATTTGCCGGAGCCTATCGCCTCATCGGTCAGCTCCTTGCTCTTGTAGTAGCCGACAAAGAGACCTACCGGATACTCCTTGTCGAGATTGCAGATCGTGATCTCGCCTTCTTCACCGTCCTCGGCGATATTGCCCTCAGAGTTGATCAGCTGCAGATCGTAGATCGGCGAAGGCTTGCCCATGGAGCCTGCTTTGGGCTCAAACCACGGGAAGTTCGCAGCGAGTACGGTACCCTCGGTCTGTCCGAAGCCCTCCGCGATAGTATATCCGGTGAACTCCTTCCATTTCCTGACGACCTCGGGGTTAAGAGGCTCGCCTGCGGTGCACCAGCGCTGTACCGAAGACAGATCGTATGCCGCGACATCCTCCTGCAGCATGAAACGGTACATAGTGGGCGGCGCACAGAAGGTGGTGAGCTTGTAATCCTGGATCTTCTGCAAAAGGTTGGTCGGGATGAATTTCTTCATGTCATAGCAGAAAACGGTGGCTCCGGCGATCCACTGGCCGTAGATCTTGCCCCATCCGAACTTTGCCCAGCCCGAATCGGAAACGCTCATGTGAAGCTTGTTTTCCTGCACGCACTGCCAGTATTTGGCGGTAACGATATGTCCGAGAGGATGCAGATAATTGTGGGTTACCATCTTGGGCATGCCTGTGGTACCCGAAGTGAAATAGATCTGCATGATATCATGATTATGTGTGGCTTCGTCGCCGGTAGGGCGCTCGAGCACGTCGCTCTGCGCGTCCATGCCGTCATGAAGGTTCAGCCAGCCCTCACGGTGACCGTTCGCCAGCATGATGTTCTTAACGGTGGGTGCCTCGGGCAGAGTGTTCTGTATCTGGGTAACGACAAAATCATCGTCAAGCGCGATGAACATCTCGATGCTCGCCGCGTTCGCGCGGTAAACGAGATCGTGGGTCGTCAGCTGCAGTGTGCCCGGGATGATGATCGCGCCGAGCTTGATGAGAGCGCTCGCGCAGATCCAGTATTCGTAGCGGCGGCGCAGGATCATCATAACTACGCTGCCCTTATGTATGCCGAGAGTTTTGAAATAGTTCGCGGCCTTATTAGAGAGCCTGCTCATGTCTGCAAAGGTGAACACCCTCTCCTCGCCGTTGTCGTCACACCATACGAGCGCGCGGTTTTCGGGCTTTTCCTTGGCCCAGCCGTCAACTATGTCCCAGCCGAAATTAAAGTTTTCGGGGATCGTAACCTTATAGTTCGCTTTGAAGTCCTCGTAGGAGTCGAACTCCGTACGGGGCAGGAATTTCTCTAACATAATCTTTACTTCCTTATTTCTTTTTTATGCGTTTATATGCGAATAGCGCAGCTATTCGCATATAAACGTAATAAATGTTCCTGGTTTATCTCCTCCGCATCTTTGTCCGTGCGGGATGTGGGGATCGAAGTAGATGCTGTCGCCCTCTTCGAGGAGGATCTCCTTATTGCCGAGCGTTACGATGATCGAGCCTTCGGTCACGAGGTTGAACTCCTCGCCGCCGTGGGTAACCAGCTCGGCGGGCTTGTCCGAAGGAGCGATCGTTACCTGCAGGGGCTGCATCTTTTTCTTGGTGAACCTGAATGCCAGGTCCTTAAACACGTAGCCGGGTATTCTCTCGATGATCTGTCCCTGTCCCTTACGGACGACGTGATAGGTGTCGAGCTTTGCCGCTTCGCCTGTGAGTATCTCGGCAAAATCGACGTTGCACTTGCGCGAGATCTCGTAGATCACGCTGATCGGGATATTCTTGCCCGACTCCTCATATTCCTTATAGACATCGGGCGCAATGCCGAGCATGCCGGCAAATTCTTCCTGCGTATAACCGCACGCATCGCGAAGGCCCGCTATTCTTTCGGCTATTTCTTTGATCTCATCAACCATATGAAAATCTCCTCTTTTTTAAGAAACGATTTTTCACTTTACTACAATAAAGTAGAGTATATCGCATTGTAACCGTTTTTGCAAGCGGTTACTGTTTTCAGTTTAATCCGTGCCGCCCCAAAACGCAAGTGTCCGGCTTAAGGCGGGAGCGTCACAGCAGCGCAGCGGCCACGATTCCCGCAAAAACAAGTCCTGCGCATACCAGCTTGTGCAGGAGGCCCTCTTCCTTAAAGAACAGCCTGCCTCCGAGTATGGTAACTATGCAGCTGCTCTGCTTGATAAGAGTCATAACGGTGACCTTGCTCTCGGGATACCCGTTCGCTATGAACAGGCAGCGGTCCGCGACCACAAAAAGTATCGCGAGCACCCATATCCATCCGTTTTTAAGAGATTCCTTCCAGCGTATGCCGGGTCTGCGGATGATAATGTAGAGCAGGTAATAGACCACCAGAAAAAGCATGTACCAGAACTGCAGCTGACCGTCGGACAGATCGTCTCCCGACATCAGTATCTTGTCGAGCAGTCCGGAAAGAGCGTTGAAAAAGCAGGATATCACGACAAGTATCACATATTTTGCCGAGGTCCGCTTATCCGCATCCTCTTTGGCATTCCACAGACGCAGGAGCAGGAGTCCCGCGATAACGAGCACCAGTCCGATCACCTGTCCCGCGCCCATTTTTTCATGCAGTACGAGAACTCCGAGGAGCATCGCGAAAATCAGGCGCATCTGGTCGAGCAGGCCGTACACTCCCACCGGCAGATTCTTGACCGCAGTAAATCCCGCGATCCACGCGACGAAAATGATCAGCGACTTGACCGCTATCAGCGCGAGCGTGCGGGCGGGCACTCCCCCGGCGCCGCGTATCTCCGGCGATACCAGCAGAAATGAAATAAAAGTGTATAAAAAAAGAACCTCAATCGTGGTCGAGGTCTCCAGCGCCTTTTTCTTGAAAACCTCGCGCAGTCCCTTGCTGATACCGTAGATCAGCACCAATAATATCCAAACCATTTTACTTACCGCCAAAACCGTCCCGGGGGGATGACGTATCAGCCATCCCCCCGTAGATCGTTATGCCCATTCATCCTGATCTTTTGATTTCCTGATGCTTACAAGCACACCGCGGTAATCGTTTACAAACCATTCGCCGGTCGACTTCTTGCCGCGCAGGAAAATGGGTCTTAACCCGTCTGCGCCGCCCGACTCGAGATACAGTGTGATGTATCCGTCATCGTAGTTTTCCTTGCTGTATTTGGTCTCGGTAACCTCGATCTTGTAAGGTGTAGAAGGCGTGTAATTATTCTCGGGTGTAGCGCCCTCGAAATAAGAACGCGCGATATAGTTGCGTCCCTCGGAGAACTGGCCTCTGATGAACTGTCTGTCGCTCTCGGAGAAGGTGTTGGGGCCGTTTAAGAAATCAAGCATCCTCTCGCCTTCCGCGAAATTCGTCGAGCATACGTCGAGCGCGATAACAGCCAGTGCCGCAGTCGCATAGTAGTCGGTAAGCTTAGCCTCGGGCATAGCCTGCAGCTCCTCGAGAGTGGTCGGAAGCTTATCGAACTTGAACTTTTTGGTCTTGTTGTCGACAGCGTTCTTGATGCCCTGCTTTGCCTTGTTCGCAATGTCGTTAACGGCGTGATTGATCGTCTGGTTCACGCTGCCTTTTGCGTTGCTCACGGAACCGTTGATAGCATTGGAAACCCCATTTTTCGCCGCTTTTTTGATAATGTCCAGAATACCCATTCTATACCTCCTGTCCGGCTCCGGTCACGAACCGAAACCGCTCTTTTATAACGTCAGTACTTTTCGTAAGCGCACGATACCCTGCGCCTCAAAAGCCTGCCGTAACCGGCCTCGCCCCTGAACTCTCCGTCCTCGTATACCACGCTGCCGCGCGACATCGTAAGTACCGGATAGCCCTTGAGCTTCATGCCCTCATATATAGTATAATCAATGTTTGAGTGCATTTTGTCAACCGTAATCGTAAACTCCTTCTTGGGATCGTAGAGCACGATATCGGCGTCCAGTCCGGGCAGGACCGCTCCCTTTGTGTCGCATCCGAATATCCGCGAGGGATTGTATGAACACAGTTCAACCGCGCGCTCAAATGAGATCATGCCCTTATTCGCCGCATTGAGCATATAGGGGTACATATTCTCGATGCCCATCACGCCGCAGGGCGCCAGGGTAAAGTCGTCCTTGCCCCAGTCCTTTTCAAAGGTCTGTGCCGGACAATGATCTGTCGCCACGGTATCGATGACTCCGCGGCTGATGCCTTCCCAGAGCGCGATCTGGCTCTCCTTGCCCTTCATCGGCGGCGAGCAGATGAATCTGATGCCGTCGGGGCGCTTGAACACTTCGTTGGTAAACGCCAGATAATGCGGGCAGGTCTCGGCATACACCGGAATGCCCTCCGCGCGCGCCTTTGCGATATACCGCTCTCCGGCTTCGCTGCCGAGATGCACGATATAGATCGGTGCTCCTGCTGCCCTGGCGAGCGTTACGGCGCGTATGTCGGCCTCCTCCTCCGCTATCTCGGGGCGTGAAAGATAATGATACCAGACATCCGTGAGGCCCTCTTTCTTAAACTCCGCACGGTTTGCCTCGACGATGCCGTGGCTCTCCGCATGAACGGTGATCAGCACGCGTTCTTTTGCGGCACGCTGCAGCAGCTCGTACAGTGCCTTGTCGTCGAGTCCGAAAGCGTAGGTCATATATGCCTTTATGCTCGGGAATCCCTGTTTTGCCATGTCGGCGATCTCGTTAAGCCGGTCGGCGTTTACCTCGCTGATACCGCCGTGGAATGCGTAGTCGACGCATGCCGCGGGCTCCGCCAGACGGTTCCTGTCGGCGATCTCCTCCAGCATCGGCTTGCCGTTTTCCTGAAGCGTATAGTCAAAAACCGTCGTGGTCCCGCCGCATGCCGCTGCCCTCGTGCCCGATTCGTATCCGTCGGCGCTCACGGTCTTGCCCATCATAGGCATCTCCAGATGCGTATGGACATCGATAGCGCCCGGCAGCACGTACAGTCCCGAAGCGTCGATGGTCTTCGAAGCCGTCTTTGCGTCCAGAGCTTTTCCGACCGCCGCGATCTTTCCGTTCCTTACGAGCACATCTCCCTTAAAGGAGCCTCCCGCATTGACGATCTTACCGTTTTTGATAAGTATCTCCACAAAAACACCTCCCCTGAATATGTAAACCCGTATTTTTGCAGCGCTTACTTCCCGGCTTCCTCCGCCGGAAGCAGCGCGTCTTTCGTATAAACTATGCCGGCGTTCCAGAGCAGCCACCCCGAATAGCCGGAATCATATACCGCCTGTATCTGGTCGCGCACCTCTTTTTTGCCGTAGTCCAGATGATGCCTTACCCATGAAGCCGTGAAATCCTGCAGCCAGGGGCGTACCTGGGCCTTGTTGCCGACCGTGTCGTCGATCATGTAGAGGACCTTCCTCGAATCGAGCATAGCGTTGTAGACCAGCTCGTAAGGGTGACAGTCCGGATAGTCCAGATTATAGTAGCCGTTCGCGTAGTGGGACGGATATACCATGGGGCAGAGATAATCGAGGTACTGCGCCATCCTGTAGTAGCTCTGTCCTACGATCTTTGCGTCGATCGAGCTCGTGATAACGGCACCGAACAGGTCGCACGAAACGAAGCATCCGAGCGGCTTGACCTCCTCGCAGAGCTTCTTGATGCCGTTCGAGATTGCGTCGATCTTTGAGACTTCGTTGACTATATCGCCGTAATCGTAGCTCTCCGCGCCGAGATTTCCTTTGTCGGTAGGGAAACGGATATAGTCGAGATTGACCTCGTCAAAGCCGTCCTCAGCGCAGCATTTGCATACCTCGATGATGTAGTCCCAGGCCTCCTCGTTGTAAGGGTTCAGCCAGGTGTAGCCGGTATTGTCCTTGTAGAGCTGACCGTCGGTCTTAAATATGCACAGGTCGGGTCTCGATTTGCTGATCACGGGATCCTTCATGGTTACGACGCGGGCAATGACGTAGATGCCCATCCCGTGCAGGCGCTCGATGAATTTCCCGACATCGGGGATAGTCCACGAAAGTGCCTTTGCCTCCTTCGCTATCGGAGAATTCATCTGATAGGAAATGGAGCCGTAGTCGGATTTGATATCCACGACTATCGTATTGAGCTCGGTCTGCTCGACCAGCTTCAGCGCGTCCTCAAGCTTTGAGTTGAACTTCTGCGCCGAAAGATATATGCCTCTCGAATCGACACGGGTCCTCGTGTCCACAAAGTCCGCCATCCAGACCTCTCCGTCGAGGTCATCGTAGATCGAACCGCCGTCATCGGCCTCTTCTTTGGGACTGTACCAGAGGCCGTAAATGCCGGTCTCTGCCGCCGCCCCGGTAAGATCCGCGTCACCGTCGCCGGCCATGGCCTCGGCGAATGAGGTCGGAGTCGGCGTCCCCGCTGCATCGGGCTCCTGTTCCTTCATGACGCCCGAATAATACTTTGCCGCGATATAGCCTCCGAAGCCTATGCCGCAGGCGAGTACGACAACGAGTATTATCGCGAGTATCCGCCCGAACGAGGGCGGACGTCCCCCGCGGCCGCTGCCGTAATCTATATACATGTCGCTCTTTCTCATGTATTATCTTCTTCCTTCCATTGCATCGTAATTAGGCGTGCTGGTCCTGCCCACCAAATTCTCGCCGGCCGATTCATGCTTGAGATGCTTTTCCAGCCTGCAGAAAATATTGACCACATCGGGATCGAAGCTCTTTCCGCTCTCTGCCCTGATGATCTCTATGGCAACCTCATGCGTGTATCCGGGCTTGTAGCAGCGTTCGCTCACGATCGCGTCGTAAGTGTCCACCACAGCCATTATGCGCGCCGCGAGGGGGATGTCGGTCCCCGCCAGGCCGCAAGGATAGCCGCTGCCGTCCCATTTCTCATGGTGATGATAAGCTATGTCTATCGCCATCTTGATAAAGCCGTTCTGTGAGTTCTTCGCGTAAATGCCGTTCAGCGTCTCGACTCCGGCCACCGTGTGCATCATCATGATCGATCTTTCGCGTCCGGTCAGATGACCCTCCTTTAAGAGTATCTTGTCCGGGATAGCCATTTTGCCGATATCGTGCAGCTTTGACGCGATCTCTATCGTGCTGATGAACTCGCTGGTTATCAGCTTTTCGTATTTGTGTGTGAGCGAAAGCCCCGTCGCGATAAGGCGGCAGTTTCGCGAGATATTCACCAGATGCATGCCGGTACCGTCGTCTCTGTCCTCGGCCAGGGCAGCGATCGCGAGAGCCATATTTTTGCGCTCGTCCTCGATCTGGTGCAGCTGCTGGTTTACGAGCCTGTGCAGCTTTTTGTTGTTGATCAGCAGCTCCTTCTGCAGCTCGAAATTATGCAGATGGGTCTTCAGGCTCATCAGCACGTCCGTGCGCTCGAAGGGTTTTGTTATATAATCCACCGCTCCGCTCTCGTAACCCTTTATGCGGTCGGCGGGCGCGGAAAGGCCCGATACGAATATTACGGGTATGTCTCGTGTCTTGACGTCCTTTTTGAGGAGCCTGCAGTATTCGTATCCGTTCATCTGCGGCATCGTGATATCCATAAGGATGATGTCGGGCAGCTCGGCCTCCACGGCCTTCATCGCGAGCTCGACCGCGGGCACCGGGCGCGCGATATATCCCGCTTCCCTCACGATATCCGCCAGCGTCATAAGATTGGATACCACATCGTCCAATATCAGGACATTCTCCGTATCTTTTCTCTTAAACTCCATATATGCTCCCAAGCTCCTTGATAAGCTCCATTGCCTGATCGTATTTTTCCTTGCGGACATTCAGCAGCAGCGAAAATGCCTTGTTCTTGCGCTCCGGATCGTTCTGCGAGATATAATTCCTGATCGTCGTCGCGAAATTCTCCGCTTTTTCCCAGCTCCCGAGCTCGATGCAGATCATGAGTTTTTCCAGATTGATCTTAAGCAGGCCGAGGTCTCCCTCCGACTCGGCATCCTCGCCGGCAAAAGAACGGTCGTCGGGCATATCCATGGAAACCGAAGTCAGCGCGCTGCCCGAAAGATCGTAATCACCGACGCTGATATCCTCCTTTGAGGCTACCGGGAGCGCCTTTGAGAACTCAAAACTGCCCTCGGGGAACGCCACGGGGTCCGCTGCCTTCTTGTCGCTCTCCTGTACCTTTACCGTAAACGAGAACGTGCTGCCCTTGCCCTTTTCGCTGTCCATACTGATGGTCCCGCCCATCAGAGTGACCAGCTGCTTTGTGATCGCCAGTCCCAGTCCGGTCCCGCCGTAACGCCTGGTGATCGAGCCGTCCACCTGCGAAAAGCTCTTGAACAGCTTGTCCTTTTCCTCGTCGGAAATGCCTATGCCGCTGTCCATTACCATAAAGAACAGCTCGGTCTGCCCATCTTCGAGTTTGTTTGCGGTAAGCTCGATGGCGATCTGTCCCTGCGCGGTGAACTTGATCGCGTTCGAGAACAGATTGTTGAGCACCTGTCCGAGCCTCAGCTCGTCTCCGATCACATAGTCCGGCACGTTCCTGCTGATGTTTACGATCAATTTAAGGCCCTTTTCGTTTATCTTAACACTGTGGAATGCCAGCTGGTCGTTCATGAATTTCTTCAGAGAGAACTCGGCGTTGACTATCTCGATCTTGCCTGCCTCGATCTTGGAGAAATCAAGGATATCGTTGATGATCTGCGTCATGTTGCTGCAGCAGTGCAGGATGATGCCTACGGTCTCCTCCTGCTGGGGCGTCATCTCCGTGTTCATAAGGCCCTCGGCCATGCCCTTTATGCCGTTGATGGGTGTTCTGAGCTCATGCGTAATGTTCGCGGTGAACTCGTTTTTCATTTTATTCGCGGCCTCGACGTCCTCCATCGCCTTGCGGTGATTGCGGACCGCGTTGTATCTTTCGGAATCGTTGACCGCGAGAGCCGCGATCTGCTCACCCTCGGTCGCATCCACAAAATAGCATGTCAGTTTTACCGGATAACAGGTCTTGTTCTGACGGTACGCAAAGGTCTGCATGTACTCGCCGCTCTGCCAGGTCACGCCGTTGTGCCCGCGGTGTATGGCCATCGGGAATATCTCGGTGATGTTGACCTCGGAAAAGTCCTGATATTCGGTCTCCCTGTATGCCGTATCATTTGCATAAACAATACGCCCGCTCCGATCAAAAAGGAAGATCGACTCGCGCGTTTTCTTCACAACCTCGGCCAAAATACCGAGTATCCGTTCTCCGTTATCCGTTGTCATCCGCAGTTGCTCCTAATAAGGTAAAGCTTTCGTTTACAGTATACTTCATGCTCCGTCATTATTCAACTTCCCGCTTTCGACGTTTTCTTTGTTCACGTCAAAAAAGAAAAGCAAGTTCAGAATTTTTGATTTTTCGGTTGACATTTCACATTATTGCGATGTATAATCACTATAAAAGATAAATACGAATATGTGATTGTTTAGTACGAACTATTACAGGAGGTCCATAATGAATTTTAACGTACGTTTAAAGCAGCTCAGACAGAAGAATAAGCTCACGCAGAGTGAACTTGCCGATATCCTGGGATTAAAGCCCACCGCTATCTCGAACTATGAGTCTAAGAGAAACGAGCCTTCTTTCGATAAGCTCATCGCTCTTTCCAAATACTTTGACGTATCCTGCGACTACCTGCTCGGTATTTCCGATGCTTATCTTCCGATCGTCGGAGAGGTTCTCGATAAGGATATCGTTGAGTTCTTCAATCTGTACCAGCAGCTTAACTCTGCCAGCGCCGAGGAGGCCCGCAACTACGTGAGCTACCTCATCTACAAGCAGGAGAACATGTAATCAACTGCGTCAGCCGGACGCATGCGATAAAATCTATAACCCGATAACCCGACCGCTGCGGATGAGTCCGCAGCGGTCTTCTTTTGTCATTTTCTGTATTTCTTGTAGATCCTGTTGTATACGATCGGGAGCAGCGGCACTCCGAGCGCGCATCCCGCGATGAGTACTATCCCCGCCGCCGATATGTTTCCGAGTCCCAGGAATGTCGATGTCCAGAAGATCAACGAGAACGCGATCCACATTATGCCGTTGGCGCGGTTGTACGCGGGTATGTCCGATATCTCTTCTTCCTTTACCGTACTGCCGCTCCAGAACCACATGGGTTTCTTTCTCCGGATCGCGTAAATTCCGAGTCCCGTAAGCAACGCGCTGCAAGGTACCATGATGATCAGCCAGATGATGATTCTGCCCATAGTTTTCCCTCCTTAATCCTGCTTCTTTTCATCCTTATTCCTGTTTGCGAGCTTATAGACCAGCTGCAGCAGATATATGATCACCGGCACAACGAATGTGCAGTAGATAGCCAGCCTGAAGATCGCCTGCGCGTTCTCCGATTTCCCGAGTGCCGCAACGATCGCTACCAGATACATGCCGACCAGCAGCACGATGCCGATGATCGCCGCGATCTGTCTTATCTTTTTAAACTTCTTTTCGTCCATGTTTTCTCCTTCCGCTTTTCCGGTGATGCTGTATCATTCCTTCGCCTCGCGGCGTATCTTCTCCATGTATTCCTTTAACTGTTTTTCGAGTCCCAGGTCTCCGGGGAAATAGAACTTTTTCCCTACCAGTGCGTCCGGCAGATACTGCTGGTCGCAGTAATGGTTCGGGTAGTCGTGCGAATACCTGTATCCGTCGCCGTGGCCGAGCTTTGCCGCGCCCTTGTAATGCGCGTCCATCAGATGGCCCGGGATGGGCGGAGTCTTTGATGTCTCGACCTCTCTCATCGCGTCAAATATCGCATTGACGGCGGAATTGCTCTTGGGAGCGCAGGCCACGTAAGCGGCCGCCTGGGCAAGTATTATCTGCGACTCCGGCATGCCTATGCGCTCCACGGCCTCAAACGCGGAGGTCGCGACTACCAGCGCCATCGGATCGGCGTTCGACACATCCTCGGCCGCGCAGATCACTATCCTCCTGGCGATGAATTTGATATCCTCGCCCGCATAGAGCATCCTTGCCAGATAGTAGATCGCGGCGTCAGGATCCGACCCCCTCATGCTCTTGATGAACGCCGAGATCGTGTCGTAATGGTTGTCCCCGCTCTTGTCATACCTTAATACTCTCTTCTGTATGCACTCCGAAGCTGTCGCGAGGTCTATATGTATCAGCCCGTCGTCGCTGCGCGCGGTCGTGAGCACTCCGAGTTCGAGCGCGTTCAGCGCAGCCCTGGCGTCACCGTTCGCGGCATCGGCAAGGAAATCGAGCGCGTCGTCGTCGATCGAGGCTTTGTAACTGCCCATACCCTTTTCGGCATCGTTAACCGCTCTGATCAGCAGCTTCCTGATATCGTCCGCCGAAAGCGCCTTAAGCTCAAATATCACGGAACGCGAAAGCAGAGCTCCGTTGACCTCAAAATAAGGGTTCTCGGTGGTCGCGCCGATCAGGATGATCGTACCGTCCTCGACGAACGGTAGCAGATAGTCCTGCTGCCCCTTGTTGAAACGGTGTATCTCATCGATAAAGAGCATCGTGCGGCGCCCGTACCCTCCGAGCGTGGTCTTCGCTTCCGCTACCACGTCCTCCATGTCCTTTTTGCCGGCCGCGGTCGCGTTGATCTGGCGGAACTCGCAGCTCGTCGAAGCCGCGATCACGCGCGCCAGCGATGTTTTTCCGGTGCCGGGCGGTCCGTAGAAAATAACGGAGCTCAGCCTGTCTGCCTTTATCGCGCGGTAGAGCAGCCTGTCCTTGCCCACTATATGCTCCTGTCCCACTACCTCCTCGAGGGTGGTCGGACGCATGCGGGAGGCTAAGGGAGACTCCTTTTCCGTATTTTTTTCCTTCATGTATTCAAAAAGATCCATATCCTCAATCGTACATCGCGTGTACGCCCGAAATAAGTCTCGCAGCTTCGGCGGAAAGCGTCCTGCCGCTGCGGTAGATTATATAAAAGCATCTCTCTTCCCCGAGGGAAAGCGGATAGCAGTACAGCCTGCCTTCTTTTTCCATATCCTTCGCGGCATGGTACGACATCACCGAAACCCCCGCGCCCTCGGCCACCATTCGCTTTATGGCCTCCTGGTTGTTGCTGCGGATGATGATGTTGAGCGCCTTGTCGGAATGCTCCTCAAGAATAGAATCGGCCGCTTTTTGCGTGCCCGAGCCCTCTTCCCTGAGTATGAGGGGTTCCTCGAGCAGTCGCTTCGTACCGGCTTTGCTCTTACGAAGTTTAGTATAATATGCATTGACCGGTGTTACAAGTACCAGGGTGTCTTTACAGAGCAATTCGCCCTCAATCCCCTTCAGCTGCGGCTCGCGTCCGATAATGCCGGCCTCGACCGTGCCGTCGGCCACCATTTCCTCGACCTCGGCGCTGTTGCCCTGGCTCACCCTGACGCGCACGCCTCCGTTCACCGACAGCTCCGCTATCACAGGCGGCAGCAGATAGGTCGCGGGGATCGTCGATGCTCCGAGACAGACGCTTTTCTCCCCTCTGCCCTTCGTCTCTTCTTCGATGCTGTTCTTCAGTGCGACCATCCTCGCAGCCAGCGGATAAACGTTTCTTCCGTCCTCGGTCAGGCGCAGGGACTTTGTCGTCCGCTCAAACAGCCTGCAGCCGAGATCCTTTTCCAGCTGCGCTATATGCGCGCTGACGGTCGGCTGGGTCAGATACAGGTTCTTCGCGGCTTTTGAGAAACTCAGATTATCAGCGACGCTCACAAAGCTTTCCAATTGCTTCAATTCCATGATCTGTCTCCTCTTCGGTATTAAAATACCCGAACGAGAACCTTACGGTTCCCTCAGGGAAAGTGCCCAGGCTCCTGTGGGCCGCGGGCGCGCAGTGCAGTCCGACACGGGTCAGTATCCCGTATCCGTCCTCGAGCATAAAAGCCGCGCGTGCCGCGTCCATCCCGTCAAATACGAGCGAAACGACTGCGGTATACCGCTCGTCCCGATCGTGCGAGGGGCAGTCGCCGCAGGGCTCTTCGGAACACGAAAAACCTTCGGTATCCCTTCCGACGATCCTTACTCCCGGGATGTCCTTTATTCCGCTGATGAACCTCTCGCAAAGCGCATTCTCACGCTCCCTGATGTTCTTTATCCCTGTCTTTTCAATGAACTCAAGTCCCGCCGAAAGCCCGTATATCCCGGGGAGGTTGAGTGTCCCGGGCTCAAACCTGTCGGGCAGGATATCGGGCATGACCTCCAGATGCGAGGCGCTCCCCGTGCCGCCCTCGAGCACCGTATCCATCAGGCCCTCCGCTCTCTTTCCTATGCAGAATCCGCCCGTTCCCTGCGGGCCCATGAGGCCCTTATGCCCGGTAAAGCACAGAACATCTATGCACATTTTTTCCATGTCGATGTCGAGTACGCCGGCCGTCTGGGCAGTGTCAACGATAAACAGGATATCCCTTTGTCTGCACAGCCTCCCGATCTCGGCGATGGGCTGGACCGCGCCGTTAACGTTGGAGGCGTGCGTCATTACCACGGCTCTCGTATCCGGCTTCAGGAACTTTCCAAAGCTCATCGCGGAGGTTACGCCGTACGCGTCGCAGGGCACCCTGTCAAACGTAACGATCCCCTTCTCCTTAAGCGCCGTAAGCGGCCTCATCACCGCGTTATGCTCCATTGAGGAAGTGAGCACATGGTCTCCTTTCCCCAGCAGCCCTTTAAGGACCATGTTAAGGCTCACGGTCACATTCGGCGCAAAGATAACGTTTCTCTCATCGGGCGCGTTAAACAGCCTTTTGAGCTGCCCCCTGACCTCGAGCACCTTATCTCCGGCATCGTAGGCGGACGCGTAGCTGCTGCGGTTTACATTGCTCCCGACCTCTTTTATGTAGCGGCAGACCTCGTCCGCGACCGTACCGGGCTTCGGGAACGATGTCGCCGCATTGTCAAAATAAACAGTTTCTCTCTTCATGGCTTCTCCGTAGTATTCGACTTTACATTCATTTTAGTCCATTTATAGGTTTTTTCAATATATCATGTAAAAAAACGTAATAATTCTATTTTTGTTTCGTGTTCATGAATGCTAAAATATTTGTAGGGGGATGCAAAAGTTTTGTTCCCCGAATAATAACATAATAACAAGGATGGGTTGTATTATGCAAACAAAAGACAAAAAAGAGATCCTTGCGATCGCGATATGCGGACTGATAACCGGCGCGATCGCCGTAGCCCTGGTGGCCTTCGGAAATCCCGCCAACATGGGCTTCTGTATCGCATGTTTCCTGCGTGACACGGCGGGCGCGTTAAAGCTCCACAACGCGGGAGTCGTTCAGTACATCAGGCCCGAGATCATCGGCCTCGTACTCGGTTCACTCGCGATGGCTCTCATCAAAAGAGAGTTCGCCCCCAAGGGCGGTTCCGCTCCTCTCACACGCTTTGTGCTCGGCTTCTTCGTAATGATTGGCTGCCTCGCTTTCCTCGGCTGCCCCTTCAGAATGATCCTGAGACTCTCTGCCGGCGACCTTAACGCTCTTGTCGCTCTGGTCGGCTTCGTATGCGGTATCCTGACCGGTATTTTCTTCTTAAAGCGCGGCTTCTCTCTGGGACGCTCCTATAAGCAGCCTGTTACCGACGGCATCTCGTTCTCCGTTATCCAGGTCATCCTTCTCGTTCTCCTGATCGCGGCTCCCGCTTTCATCGCATTCTCGGAGAGCGGCCCCGGCTCAAAGCATGCGGCTGTCGCCATCTCGCTCGCTGCCGGACTTGCGGTAGGATGCATGGCACAGCGCACACGTCTCTGCATGGTAGGCGCTACGCGTGATCTCGTTCTCTTCGGAGAAAAGAAGCTCTTCATCGGTTTTGCCGCTATCTTTGTTGCAGCTCTCATCGGAAATATCGCAACCAGCCGCTTCCACCTCGGTTTTGAGCAGATCGGCATGGTTGCTCATTCGGATCATGTATGGAACTTCCTCGGCCTCTATCTTGCAGGCTTCGGCTGCGTACTTCTGGGCGGCTGCCCTCTCCGCCAGCTGATCCTCGCCGGCGAAGGCAATTCGGATTCGGCTGTAACTGTTCTCGGCCTCGTTATCGGCGCAGCATTTTCGCATAACTTCGGTCTTGCGGGCGCTGCCGCATCAAAGGCTGAAGACGGCACCATCAAGGCAGGCGGCGTAAGCACCGCGGGCAGAGCTGCCGTCATCATCGGTATCGCGGTCGTTCTCCTGATCGCCGTGATCAATACATTCCTTAAGAAAAACGCTAAGAAGGAGGCATAAAAATGCTGGACGCAAGTGGACTTTCCTGCCCTGAGCCTGTTATAATGATACAGCAGGCTATCAGATCAAACGAAAAAACCTATGAGATAATGGTCGACAACCGCACCTCCGTCGAGAACATCACACGTTTCGGCGAGCATCAGGGCTTTACCGTAACGGTAAGCGAAAAAGACGGCGACTATACTCTCAGACTTACCAGATAATGGACTATACAGCTACTTTTTATTCGCACTTCGGTGCCATGAGATTTAAAAAAGAGATTGAAGAGGCGGGCGGAAATGCCCGCCTCATGCCTGTTCCGCGCTTTTTGAGCTCTTCGTGCGGAACCTGCTGCGCGTTTGCGGCGGATGCGCTCCCCACACCCTCGCATCCCGATGAGATCGAGCAGATCGTGAAAATGACGGGTGATGACAGCTATGAGATTGTTTTTTCAAATCTATGATCCGTCCGAGGGCCGGATCGTTACAGGAGAGATAAGGATATGAGCGAAGACGTAAGACTCACCAGACTGGCAAAATGCGCCGGCTGCGGCGCGAAGGTAGGCGCGGGAACACTGGCAAAGATACTCACCGAGCTGCCCGTAAAGAGCGACCCCGCTCTGCTCGTAGGCTTCGATACCAGCGATGACGCATGCGTATATAAGCTGGACGACCATACCGCGGTCATACAGACTCTCGATTTCTTCCCGCCGATCGTGGACGATCCGCGCATGTTCGGCCAGATCGCGGCCTGCAATGCTCTCTCCGACATCTATGCGATGGGCGGTGAGCCAAAAATCGCTCTCAATATCATGACCGTCACAAAGACCATGTCCGAGGATACGGTGCGGGATATACTGCGCGGCGGCTATGAGAAGGCCTACGAGGCGGATACGATCATCTGCGGCGGCCACACGATCCACGATGAGTCGCCCAAATACGGCCTGTCAGTAACCGGCTTTGCCGATCCCGCGCGTATCCTTAAGAATTCCACCGCACGTCCCGGAGACGTACTGATCCTTACAAAGCCTCTCGGCATCGGGATACTTACCACCGCGGCAAAGGCAGGGCTCGTCGATGCCCCCGTGATCGACAGGATCACAAAGCAGATGGCCACACTGAACAGGGCTTCACGCGACAACATGGTCAGATACGAGATCCACTCCTGTACCGACGTGACCGGTTTTTCTCTCATGGGTCACAGCTACGAGATGGCCGCGGGCAGCGGGACCACGCTGCACATCAAAGCAGATTCGGTAAAATTCCATCCTGAGGCTTTCGAGCCCGCGCATATGGGATTCATACCCGACGGCGCATATAAGAACAGGGATTATGTCGGCGATCATTTTGCCACCGCAAAACCTGTTGACCGCGCTCTGCTGGATATCTTCTTCGATCCGCAGACCTCGGGCGGACTGCTGATCTCTGCCGCAGAAAAAGACGCCGGCAGCCTGCTCACAGACCTTCTGTACCATACCGATGCCGCGATCATCGGCTATGTCAGCGAAAAACAGGATACCGACCTGATAATAGAATAATTCGATATGCATAATCACGAAAAAGGGGGACGAAAAACGTCCCCCTTTGGTTTATACTGATCGTACCGGATCAAAGCTTAGGATCGAGCGGCTGCAGCTTATACTGGATGCCGATGTCCTTTTTCATGTACTTGCGGTAGAATGCGGATGATATCCTCTTCATGATCATCTCAACATTCTCATAGGATGCCGTCGGAAGCAGGATAACGTACTGGCTCATGCTGTATCTGGCCAGAACATCGCCGCGTCTTAATGTCTCGTTGATCGCGAACTGCAGATCCTCCATGGCCCTGTTCATGACCTTAAGGGGAGCGTCCTCGTCAGTGGTCGACGAAAGCGTGATGAGACAGAGATAGATGGAGTCGCCGCTTCGCGCGCAGGCTCTGGCTTCGAGCTGATAAACATCCTTAAAGAACTCATACTCGCAGAAGAACGCGCCCTGCGCCTCACCCTGCTCACAGAGGTCCTCCTTGATGATGCCTATATCGGTCTCTATGCTCTTGGTCGTTTTAACGATGGTCTTGTACAGGCTCTTAAGCTCGGGCGAAGGCGTGATTCCGAAACGCTTATAGAACATGTCGGTGGAATCACTGTACTGCTTCAGTGCCTCGGCCTGCTGGCCCGACTTATACAATGCGTTGATAAGGTCAAAATAGAGGCTCTCGTCGAGCTTTTCGACCGTCAGCGCCTTACGGCATACATTAATGATCTCCTCATAGCGCTGGCCCTCGTAATACAGGGCGATCAGCTCTCTGACGGCGTTCATGTAGATCTTATGATAGTAGGAAGATATCGGGATGACCCAGCCCTCGTTGTTCCTGGGGAGGAAGTCTCCCTTATAGAGCGCGAGTGCCTCCGAATACAGGTCGATCCTCTCCTCCTTGGGGAGTGACTTGACCGATGCACGGTTGCAGAGGAGCTCGAACTCGTCGGTGTCAACCCTGGTAACCACATCATGGTTCCAGGAATACTCTCCGCGCTTTAAGACGATAAGATCATCGCCGTCCTCGGTCATGATCGGCTCGAGGCTCTTACGCGCGCGGTGCAGGAGCACCTTCAGCGCTCCGGAAGGGTTATCGCTCTCGCTGTCGTCCCACAAAAGGTCCGTCAGCTCCTCCTGCGATACCGTCCTATCACGGTTCGCCATAAGGTATTCTATAAGGTTCCAGGGCTTTTTGGAACGGTTGCTCTGATCATAGATCTTCTTGTTCTTGAAAGAGATCGTGAACTCACCGAGCATTGTAACATAGTATTCCTGCTTCATAAAATGACCCCCCAATGTAGGAATTAATCCTCTATATTTAATTATATATATCCGTTTTTCGTCTGTCTACCATTATTTTCGCTTTTTTGCATATTTTTTGTAACCGCGCGACCCGAAAAAACCTTTTTTGTTCGTTTTCTCATTTTCGTATGGTTACAAATTGCCTGTAATACCGCTGTTTAAATCTGTAACCGCAGATAGATACCGTTTGTATCGATATCATTTATCGTGAAAAAAACGGTCACTTTATTCGAAAGAACAAAACGATGGATTTATCGCAAATATGTATTTTTCTTGACATTTTTCCGTTTTTGTTATATTATATTTAAACTGGTGTATATCCGTGCTTTATCTTGCACTATCGGGCATTTCAGACACCAAATATTGTATTGGGAGGGGTAAAACAGTGAAAACGATACTCGTTGTGGACGATAACAGTGTTGCGCTCAATCTGGCAAAGAGCATCCTGTCGGACACATACAGCGTTGTTACAGCCATTTCCGGCGAAGAATGCATCAGCATTCTCAGCAAAGCCAGCTGTGATCTGATACTCCTCGATATACGCATGCCCAATCTCAACGGCGTGGAAACCCTGAAAAAACTCAAAGAGAACGAGCTCACCGCCGAGATCCCGATCATCTTCCTGACCGGAGATACCGATCCCGAGATGGAGCGCGAGTGCTTTGAGCTGGGCGCCTATGACGTTATCAGAAAGCCTTTCCAGAAGACCACTCTCAAGGTCCGCATCAGCCGTACCCTCGAGCTGATCGAACTGCAGAAGGATCTTAAGGGCCAGCTTCTCGAAAAGACCAAGGAGATCACCAGGATTTCGCTGAAATCCATGATGATGATCGCCAACACCGTAGATAAAAAGGACCCTCTCGCCGCAAATCACTCCACCAACGTTGCGTGGTTCGCGGTTGAGATTGCGAAGCGTATGGGCTGGAACAGCGATGAGCTCTTCAACCTCCAGAACCTCGCTCTGGTCCATGATATAGGCAATATCTGTGTTTCCGACAATATCATCCGCAAGAACGGACCGCTGACATCCAACGAATACGAGGCCGTCAAAAAGCACACCTCGCTCGGACGCAGCATACTGCAGGATCTTACAGTTATTCGCAAGGCCGCGGAGGTGGCGGAGACACATCACGAGCATTATGACGGCACCGGTTATCCGAACGGTCTCGCGGGAGACGCCATCCCGATCGAGTCCCGCATAATCGCCGTTGCCGACGCTCTCGATTCGATGACCTCCGACCGTTCCTTCAGGAAAAGACTGGATAATCCCACGATCCTCCATCAGCTTCAGAACGGACGCGGTACGCAGTTCGATCCCGCGATGGCAGACATAGCCATCTCACTTGTCAAAGAAAATAAGATAGCCCCGATACCTTCGGAGCTCGAGCCCGAGGTCGACCTTGCCAGCGAGAGCAGCAAGCTCCTGCAGAAGGTCCTTCAGGAATACACCAAAGAGGTTAAGACCGACGCGCAGAAGGATGCGCTCACAGGCCTCTGGAACAGAGCCTACACGATCGATTTCCTCAACGAGTTCCTTGTGGACAAGCGCCACTGCGGCTGCTTTTTCATGATCGATATCGACGGCTTTAAGCATATCAACGATACATACGGCCACATCACAGGCGACAGCATCATCGTGAAGCTGGCCGACACCCTTAAAAAGATAGTCAGATCGGACGATATCGTCTGCCGTATCGGCGGCGATGAGTTCATCGTATTCTTCAAAGGCGTGGCATCCCGCGAGTTCGCTTCCTCAAAGGCCGAGGAGATCATCCTCACCCTTGACCGCGACAAAAACGAGTACCATATTTCGGTTTCCATCGGCATCGCGACCGCTCCTTACGACGGCAACGATTTCGTGACCCTCTACAATAAGGCCGACAAGGCTCTGTACCATGTCAAGGAGAACGGAAAGCACAGCTATCACTTCTACAGTGATGTTATCGGCCACGTCCGCTCCACGGCCAAGAGCACGCAGATCGACCTTGAGTACCTGCGCCGCTTCATCAGCGAGCCCGGCAGCAGTCCGATCGGAGCCTACCAGGTTAAGTACGATACGTTCAAAAAGATATATAATTACATGCTCCGTGCCCAGAAACGCAGCAAGACTCCTCTCCTGCTGCTTCTGCTGACACTCAGCGGAGCCGGCGACGAGACGCTCGAGAGCGATATCCTCGACTCGGCGCTTGCCTGCCTGAAGGAATCGGTCACCACCTCACTCAGATGCGGCGATGTGGCCACCAATTATTCCTCCAGCCAGTTTATAGTTATCCTGACCGATGCGAACGAGGCAAACGGCTACACGATCGCGGAGCGTATCCGCAGCCGTTTCTATAAGAGCATCGATAATCCTTCGGTCAAGCTCAACTATGTTATCGATTCGTCTCCCGAGGCTATCTCGCACAGCTCGTTCGAAGACCGCGATTTCGATGTGGATTCCGACGACAGCTTCATTGTGGGACGGGAAAATAACGGCGAAGAGACCTTTAACTGATAAGTATTTTATCGATTCGGTATTGACGTAACAACCATTGCCGTGTATCCTTTTTCGAGGATACACGGTATTATTTTGTAAGGAAATAACAGATATGAACAAAAGAACAAAAGCAATGATAGCAGCGATCTCGGTCATGTCACTCGCCACGGTCGCGCTTGTGGTTTTTCTCATCACCAGGATCGGCGCGGATAAAAACGCCGGCCCCGCAGACACAGCTCCGACTCAGACCGCATCGGGCACGGCCTCAAATGTGACAGGCACCCCCGACGCGGCATCATCTCCCATCGGCACGGATACTCAGGATCCCGAACCCGTCAGCGCAGCACCGACCGCGGGAGCCGAGTCAACCGATACTCCCGCTCCCACCGAGCCCGCAGCCACCGCGACACCCACTCCGGCGATCACCGACGATCCGAACTCGCCGATCAGGGCTAACGCCACGGTAAACGCATCCGAGCTCAACGTACGTACCGGAGCCGGGACCGATCACTCAAAGCTGACCGTCGACGGAAAGGATGTATCGCTCGTCAGGAACAACCGGGTACAGATCGTCGAGGCAGTCGGCGACTGGTTCCGCATCATGGTGGCTGTCGGCGACCGGGCTGTGGAGGGCTACTCCTACGCTCCCTACATCACTCCCGACAAGGATTCGGGCTTTAAGGGTGTTTCGGCGATCGCGGGTGCAGTCGATATCGAATCCGAAAGATATAAGGATTACGACAATATCCTCAGAGAATGGTGGTACGACCGCAATTCCACCCATACCATCCCCAGACCCGGATACGCGAACGATATCTCGGCCAGATTTAAGGATTATGACGCATACTACGCCAACACAGACGTTTCCCCGGACGACAAGGTCATCTATATAACCTTCGATGCCGGCTACGAGAACGGATATACCAACCAGATCCTCGATACCCTGAAAAAGCATAACGTAAAGGTCTGCTTCTTTGTGACCACGGGATTTGTCAAAGAGGCCCCCGAGACCGCGAAGCGCATGAAGGATGAAGGTCATCTGGTCGGAAACCATACAAAAAATCATCCTGTCCTGCCCAACAAGACCGATGAGCAGGTCGAGGATGAATTAAGATCGGTTGAAACAGTATTTAAAGAAAAGACGGGCTATGAGCTCGACCGCTATATCCGTCCCCCTCAGGGAGACTTCAGCGAGAGAACCCTGAAGATCCAGCAGGATATGGGCTACAAGACCATATTCTGGAGCCTGGCGATCCCGAACGACTGGGATAACAACAAACAGGATCAGGTGGACTCGCTCGGCCGGTTCAAGGCCGATCACCACAGTGGATGCATAGCGCTGGTTCATGCAAATTCCAGCGCCAACGCAAAAGCTCTCGACAGCATACTTACATTCCTCGAAGGCGAGGGCTACCGTTTCGGTACGCTCGACGAGCTGAAATGAAGCTAAAAAACGGCGGGACTGTCATTCAGGCAGCCCCGCCGTTATTCATATCCGGCTTATACTCTCTTCTTTGCTTCTTCGAGCGCTGCGATCACACGGTCGCACCACTCGTCAAACTCAGGGTCTTCCTTCTGGCATTCCTCCGGATGGGAAAGAACATAATCGAGAGCGATCTTTACGCCCATGTCAAATCTGACATTCGTTCTCATATCGGGAACGACGCGCTTCAGTTTCGAATTGTCAAATATCACGGATACGGACTTGTCGCCGAGCAGGGCTCCCGTAAAGTCATAGCCGTACTTGTCTCCGACCGCTCTTAAGAAATCCGTGGAAACATGATATGCATTCAGTTTGACTCCGAGTACATCCGCTATCGTATTATAAATCTGGTCCCAGGTCAGAGCTTCGTCCGATGTGATCTGGAAAGCCTCGCCGATCGCGTGCCTGTTGCCCATGAGTCCTGTATATCCGATCGCGAAATCCGCGTTCCATGTCAGTGTCCACAGGCTCGAACCGTCGCCCTGTATGATGACGGGCTTACCCTCGCGCATTCTCTTGATGACCTGCCAGAAGCCGTTCTTTCCGTGAACTCCGAGCGGTACGTTGCGCTCGTCGTAGGTATGGCTCGGACGAACGATCGTTACGGGGAAACCTTCTTCCCTGTATTTCTTCATCAGGAACTCCTCGCAGGTGATCTTGTCGCGGGAGTACTGCCAGTAGGGATTCGCGAGCGTCGTGCCCTCGGTGATGATGTAGTTTGCCGCAGGCTTGTTGTAAGCCGACGCCGAACTGATATAGATATACTGTTTTGTTTTTCCGGCAAAAAGCCTGTAGTCGCGCTCAACCTGCGATACATGGAACCCTATGAACTCACCGACAACGTCAAAGGTCATATCGCTGAGCTTTTCGATGACCGCTGCCTCGTCATTGATATCAACCGTGATCCTGTGAACAGCCTCAGGCAGCACATGGTCACGGTTGCCCCTGTTCAGTACCCATACTTCCCAGTCCAGTTCATTAACAAGTCTCTTAACGATAGCGGTGCTGATGGTACCTGTTCCGCCGATAAATAATGCTCTCTTCTTCATGTAAAACCCCCATTCTGCGCGTTGATCGCCGTTCAAATCTGTTCATCTTCCCATACGAAGCTGCTTATTACGCCGGGCATCAGGATAACCTCGGCAATGTATTCGGTAACTGTCTCGAAATCCTCGCGGAAGGTGATCTTCCGCGCAGGGATCGTACGTCCGCTCACCATATCGCGGAGTGCCTGCACCTGCTGCCTCGTATGAAGCACAACACGGGTGGAATGAACATTGCCCTTCACATATCTGTACAGGATCATCGAACCGTCGTCATAGGTAAACAGCGAGGTGTCCCTGCCGCTCGCGTATGTTGTATTGCCTTCGCCGTTCAGTACGCGGCGGTAAACATCCATCGTGGCACCCGGGAGCTTGTACAGATCGGCGTCATTCTCGGGTATAGACAGGATAAATACTCTTCCCTTGCCGTAAGTGCTGCGAAGTACCATCGTTGTGTGCAGATCTCCGTCTCCGCCGTTCAGCAGCGACCACGAAGCATTGTTTCCGTGTACGATCTCGGGGAACAGCAGCGGTGCGCGGTTGTCAATATATCCCGCAAAATCTCCTGTTATCCCGTAGCGTGTCACATTAAACTTCCTGCTGGTCAGCCATGCCTCGGTCAGGCCTGCTGCCCTCAGCTCATCTCCTGCCCTGCGCAGGAAACCGGTCGTGATCACTGCGTCTCCGCCTGCCTCAACGTAGCTCTTAAGCTTTGATACTATATCGGGATCTCCCGCGGCAGTCTCCGTGAGCAGCATTCTTGCTGCCTTTTCCGGGAACACGGGCGTGGTCTCGATCGGAAGACCGAGCATTCCGAGCCTCATCTCGAGATGATTCTCACCGCAGGCCTCATGCGGGATATATGTCGGGATTCCGGTGGGTATTCCCACTCCGTCTATGATCTTATCTATCTTGCCGAGCTGGAGCCCCATCGCGCAGACAAAAGGATTGTCCACGAGGTCGCTCCACATGAAATGCATGAGCTCCTTAGCCTTGGCGAACGCGGTCAGATACGCCTGCTCGATGTATCTGTCCATTGACCAGCATTGATAGGTGTCAAACCAGCCTCCGCCGCATCTTCCGGGCCATGCGTTCTCGAGGAACCTCACGAGCGAATAGCTCAGATACTCGGGCAGATGCTGGTCCGCGTACGCGGGGCTTCTGGTCTCCGTGCCGATGTAGGTCGCGTCGAATATCGTGTCCTGAACTCCGGGAAGGTAACCGTCGAAATGGAACGACTCCCTCCAGTTCGGATACTTGATTATCATCTTAACCCGCGGATTTACTGCCTTAGCAGGACCTACAATCAGATTCTTCGAGACATCCGTCATCAGCTCGCGCCTGAAGGTCACCCAGTCGCGGTCGCCCTTTTCCTTGATGCAGCGTTCGCAGGTGCAGTTTGTGAAATAGAAATCGTCGAGGATTATCTCGTTGAACATCGATGCGGCGAACTCGGAAATCTCCTTAAGCCTCGCGCGCATCGCGGGATCCGTATAGCAGAAAGTGTTGAAAAGCCTGCGTTTCCCGGTCTCAGCGCCCTCAAAATCATCGATCGTCGTGGTGATCGCGCCCGAAACCTCTACGCCCTTTTCCTCAAGAAATGTCCTGATCATAGAAAGCTGCTCTTTCTTGACATCGCAGCCTCCCCTGTGGGACTCAAGATAGACCTTATCGAGCCCGATGTACTTCTCGATGAAGGAATAGTCCTTCTCAAGCCTTTCGGGCGTCAGTCC
>JAEEGK010000479.1_pt1 | contig 100744 bp, 83 predicted proteins | sample 8958771 | NCBI WGS metagenome assembly JAEEGK01 (sample SAMN16246547, study PRJNA631951) | gut metagenome | biome: gut microbiome; feature: rumen; material: SC-attached | host: Bos | place: Iran: Karaj | collected 2018-10 | reverse complement strand
GGAAGAAACAAAACAAAAAAACAGAACAAAGAAACAGAATAAAAAAACAGAGCAGTACGTCGGACAGGAAAGAAACTGTCATAAATGAGGATAAAGAAATGATCTTAAACAGAAAAGGTATTGAAGACAGAAGTGCATGGAAGGGATACCGCCTTCCTGAATTCGATATAGAGAAGATGCGTGCAAAGACCGCAGAGAATCCCGTGTGGCTTCACTTCGGCTCGGGTAACATCTTCAGAGCGTTCCTCTGCAGCGCGGCTCAGAGTCTCTTAAACAGTGGCGACCTCGAGGTGGGGATCGTTGCTGCCGAGAGCCATGGAACCGAGATCATCACGGAATGCTACAGACCTCATGACGATCTTTGTGTGAATGTCACACTCAATCCTGACGGGACAACCGACAAGGAAGTCCTTGCAAGTGTGGGAGAGTCGCTCACCACAGAGTATGATTTTGCGAGGATTGCTGAGATCTTCGACAAGCCGTCGCTTCAGATGGTCTCGTTCACCATCACGGAGAAGGGATATGCGCTTGCGGATGCGAAAGGAAATATGTTCCCGACGGTTACCGCAGATATGGCTTCTTCGCCCGACGAGATCCTTGCCGACATGAAGCGCAGGGCAGAGGGTCCTGACCACAGCGTGACCGCACATCACCTTATGGCGGTGATCGCTTCGCTCACTATCATGAGGGGACGAAACAGCGGAACACCGCTTGCACTCGTTTCGATGGATAACTGCTCGCATAACGGAGAGAAGATCGAGAAGGCTGTGATCGGTATCGCGGAAGGCTGGTTTAAGGCCGGCAAGATCACATCGGCAGACCTTGCATACCTTAAGGAAAAGGTTTCATACCCCTGGAGCATGATCGACAAGATCACCCCGAGACCCGATTCTAAGGTTGAAGAAGAACTCGCAAAGGACGGCATCGATGATATCAGACCGTTCGTAACTCCAAACGGAACATATATCGCAGCATTTGTTAATGCAGAGAAGCCCCAGTACCTCATCATTGAGGATGATTTCCCGAACGGAAGACCCGCACTTGACAAGGCACGCGGCGTTATCTTTACCGACAGGGATACAGTCAACAAAACAGAGAGGATGAAGGTCTGCACATGTCTCAATCCCCTGCACACGGCGCTTGCTATCTTTGGATGTCTGCTCGGATTCACATCGATAGCAGCCGAGATGAAGGACAGGGAGCTTCGCACCCTCATCGATAAGATGAGTGCAAAGGAAGGCATGCCTGTTGTTGAGAATCCCGGTATCATAGATCCCAAGGACTTCCTCAGAGAGTGTCTTGAAGAGCGCTTCCCCAATCCTTTCATGCCCGACACTCCCCAGCGTATCGCGACAGACACTTCACAGAAGCTTCCGATCCGCTACGGAGAGAACTTCAAAGCACACATCGAAAAGGGTGACGTGAGTGACCTCGTATACATGCCTCTTGTGATCGCGGGGTGGCTTAGGTACCTCCTCGGAGTAAATGACGCAGGAGAGACCTTCGAACCCTCGAGTGATCCGATGCTTGCAACTGCACAGGAGCTTCTCGGAAGTGTGTCCTTCGGAAAGCCCGCTACTGAGTCCGAACTCGAGCAGATACTCCGCAACGAAACGTTCTTCGGGACGGATCTGGTGGCAGCGGGGCTGCTGCCGAAGATCACGGGCTACTTCAATGAACTTAATGCGGGAAAAGGTGCTGTGAGGGCTACGCTGCAGAAGTATACACAGTGAATAGATAAATGCACCGGAGAGTGTACAGTGTGATAAAAACCCGGAACCTTAGATTACGTCGCCGGCGGTTCAGTCGAAACTGCCGGCGTTTTTTTCATGGCTACGTACCGCGACATATGAACCATGGATGGTGAATATGGCGCGGTACGAACTGACTTGCGGCATTTTGAATGCAGCTTCGCATGAACCTTCGGTTCCGTAGTCTGAGGCTTCGTGTTTTTTGCGGGCTGCATCCCGGTAAATTAACAGATTTAAAAAGTTGTATCATTGGCGCATAATGTGTTATGATGTAGGGTAGAGCAAAAATGGACGCATTATGAAGTTTCGGGAGGACTTTCGGATGGAGAGACGTGACAAGATCAACTACTACCTTGATCTGGCTGAAGTTGTTTCACAGAGGAGCACCTGTCTGCGCAGACATTACGGTGCTGTTATCGTCAAGAATGACGAAGTCATCTCTACAGGCTACGTTGGTGCGCCCAGAGGCCGCAAAAACTGCACAGACCTCGGGAAGTGTATCCGTGCGGAGCTTAACATCCCCAGAGGTGAGCGCTACGAGCTCTGCAGAAGCGTTCATGCCGAGGCCAATGCGATCATCAGCGCGTCGAGACGCGACATGCTCGGAGCTTCTCTTTTCCTGACGGGAGTCGAGGTTTCCACGGGCGAGTACATCAGCAACAGTAATTCGTGCTCCATGTGCAAGCGTATGATCATCAATTCGGGCATCGAGAAGGTTTACGTCCGTGATGACAAGGATAACTACCGCGTGATCGATGTTGAGTCATGGATAGAGGACGATGAGTCCCTGATAGGGAAATTTGGGTATTGAGGAAGGTACGAAGAACCTTCGAAGAAGGTTCGAAGAAGGTTCGAAGAAGGTTCGAAGAAGGTTCGAAGAAGGTTCGAAGAAGGTTTGAAGAAGGTTCGAAGTGTAATACTTTCGTAACAAACAATGAGTCGTAAAGGACAGCTTACTGTGCTAAAATACACAGATGCAATGAGACTTGAAATAAACCCGGCTGCTTCTGTGAAGCGTCCGGAGAGGAAATGGAGACGGTTTTTTATGTTTCCGAAGAAGAGGATAGATTTATGATCGACACCAGAAAAGTAAGGATCATGACCCGAATGTCCATCTACGAAAAGAACGAGGGCAGGGAAGATCTGAAGCTTAATAAGTATTTCAAGAGTGATTACGCCCGTCTTCAGGTGCTGAAGACGCTCGTGAGCATTTCTTTTGCGTATGCGATCGTTGTGGTCCTCGTGGTACTTTATCAGCTTGAATACCTTATAGACAACGCTCTTGTACTTGATTACCCCGAGCTCGGCAAGATGATCCTTGCGTACTACATCATAGTGATGGCGGTCTACCTTGTGGGAGCGCTTGTCGGGTACGGACTGAAGTACCAGTTCTCGCGAAAGCGACTCAAAAAGTACTACAAGCTTTTGAGATCGCTCAAAGAGATTTATAAAGAAGAAGACTCCTACAGATCGAATATGTAGGATTTAGAAAAAGCCTACAGCGCAAGTGGAGTGTACGGCGAGGAAACGCAGTCGAAAAGACCGACTGCAAAGAGGAGGATATCTTTTTATGCTCACAAAGTTGCTTGAGATAAGAAACATAGTGATCGATACATATCGCAAGGTGAGATTTTTCGTCAATCCGGTGATAAAGTTCATCATCGCACTTCTGGTGTTCAGTAACATCAACAGCGCGATCGGTTTCAACCCGGATTTCGCGAAGACCTCGATCGTATTGGTATTGTCACTCATCAGTGCGGTCACTCCCGGCGGAGTTATGGTATTCCTCGCGATGGTACTCGCACTTCTGCATGTGTACTTTGCGTCGGTTTTCCTTTCGGTCATAGTGCTTATGATATTCATAGTGCTGTATGCGGCACTCATGAGATTCTCGAACGGCAATGCCATCGTGGCTGTCCTCGTTCCGCTTCTCGCGCCGCTCAACCTGCACTTTGCGGTTCCGATGGTGCTCGGCTGTGTCGCAACACCCGTTTCCGTATTGCCCTGCGCATGCGGCGTTGTATTTTATTATCTGATCGACATTATCAAGACGGTTTCCGGCAAGGTTATCGAAGATATCAACCTTGACGAGATCATCACATATTACAAGGACATTCTCGACGTTATCATCGGCCAGAAAGAGATGTACATCGTGATCATCGTGTTCGCACTGGTGATCATTGTGGTATTCCTTCTGCGCAGACTGCCCTTCGATTACTCATTCCTTATCTCTGTCGGAGTGGGCGCAGCGGTCAATATCATCGGTCTGCTGGTCGGATCGTTAAAGTTCGACCTTTCGATCTCGGTGGGCTCGATAATCTTTATGTCCATAATCTGCGCCGTCATAACCATGGCGTCGGATTTCATGAAACGAGTCCTTGATTATACGGCTATAGAGCATGTCCAGTTTGAGGACGACGACTTCTACTACTACGTCAAGGCTGTTCCCAAGATCAAGATCAGCATGACGAACCATAATATCAGGGTTCTTTCACCGGGCGATGACGATGTTTCCGAGGGAGAAGCTTATCCCGACGATGAAGACTATGTTTCCGCCTACAGCGAGCAGGCACCGGGCTACGATCTGTACAGTGATTATGACGACGAGCCCGAACCCGAGCCTGAGAAAGAAAACCTTGCGATGCAATACGCCATGTCAGATGTAGAGGGCGACTACGAAGCCGACTACGAGGAAGACATGACAGATGAAACGGATTTCGACGAAACAGGTTACGACGAAGCCGGATACGATGACTCCGGTTACACCGAAACAGGTTACGACGACAGCGATTACGACAGGAACTGAAGCGGTAGACCGGACTCTTGGCGGTGAGACCGTGAAAGATCAGGGAAAGGAACGACATGGATACCATTAGGGAATTCTTTTCTAACTACGTGAGCCCCTTTATCTTGCTGAGGATCACGGTCATGGATGTGATCGAGATCCTTATCATCGCGTGTCTTGTTTATTATGTTATCAAGTGGGTCAAAAACACGAAGGCATGGGCGCTTCTTAAAGGAATCCTCGTACTTTTCGCCATATACGTTATAGCGGCTGTTCTCGGTTTCGATGCCATACTCTGGATCTTTGCGAACGGCGTCGGAGTTTCCATCACGGCCATCATCATCCTTTTCCAGCCCGAGCTCAGAAAAGCTCTTGAGACACTCGGAAAGAGAAACATCATGTCTCCTTTCCTTGATCCGAGGGAAGAGGGACTGATCTCCGACAAGTCCGTGAACGAGCTTGTCAGAGCCGCTGTCGAACTCGGAAAAGCCAAGACGGGAGCGCTGATCGTCATCGAAAGAAGCGTTAACCTCGACGAGTACGAAGCTACAGGTATCAAGATCGACTCGGTGATCACCGCCGAGCTTCTCATAAACATTTTCGAACATAACACACCGCTTCATGACGGTGCTGTCATCGTGCGCGGAGACAGACTTGCGGCTGCAACGTGTTATCTCCCTCTTTCGGAGAACACCAGGATCAGCAAGGAACTCGGAACAAGACACCGCGCTGCTGTCGGCATCAGTGAGGCCAGCGACAGCTTTACGATCGTTGTTTCGGAGCAGACCGGCGGCGTATCGATCGCAGAAAACGGTGAGTTATCGAGACGTGTCAGCAAAGAACAGCTTCGCGAGAGACTTCTCGTGTTCCAGAACAGTACAGCCGACAAGGAGAACAAGACCGGAAGGAGAAAGAAGTTCCTCCGCGGCATCCGAAAGGAGAAGGCGATATCAAGATGAAGAACCGTATCTTACACAACCTGGGACTTAAGATAGGATCGATCATAGTCGCTCTGCTCCTGTGGCTGACGATCACCAACATCGACGATCCCACCGTTACCCAGACATTCAAGAACATACCTGTTCAGATCCTCCATGACGAGGTTATCTCCTCGCGCGGATATGAGTACCTTGTTGAGGCGGGCGACACCGTTACCTTCAAGGTCAAGGGCAGAAGGTCCCTCGTGGACAACTTAAGGAATGAGGATTTTGAGGCGGTTGCCGACTTTAATAACCTCACGTCCATGAACATGGTGCCCATAAACGTTACATGCAACATAGAAAATTCCGACGAGATCAGTATCTCACTTCAGAACGAGAACATGGCGGTCAGATTTGAAGACCAGCTTACCCTGCCGTTCACGGTGCGCGTGATCACCAGCGGTAAGGTTCGTGAGGGCTACTACTGCACGGACAACAGTGTCAGCTCGAGCCTTATCCAGGTTACGGGGTCGACCTCTTCTGTCAACTCCGTACGGGAGATCGCTGTCAAGGTTGATCTTGAGGGAAGGATGACCTCGTTCACCGATCAGTACGAGCTTGTCGCTTATGATGCGGACGGCGAACCGATCGACCCCAGAAAGCTCACATTCAATCAGAACAGCGTGGAGGTTGCGACCGATATCTGTCCCGTCAAGACACTTCCGATAGAGGTTGTCACTACAGGCGTACCCGCTGAGGGTTATTATGTCGACAAGATCGAGTTTGCTCCTTCGAGCGTTTCGATAGCGGCACCTCAGTCGATGCTCTCAAGGCTTTCCAAGATCAACGTGAGTGTTGATACGAACGGAGCCGACCAGACCATCGAGAAGGCGATCGACCTGTCGGACTACCTCGGTGACCACTACAAGGGCACATTCCTTACCGAAGAAGGCGGGCAGAGCGTCGGAGTCATGATTACGATCAAGCCGCTCGCAGAGAAGAAGTTTGAGCTCACCGAGAATGATATCGAGATCAGGAACCTTTCCGACAAGCTCGAAGGTATCCTTTATTCACTGTGGAATGCCGATGTTACGATCAGCGGTTCCGAAGACGAGATCGCCGATGTGACCGTTTCGGATCTCGGGCTTTATATCGATGTTGCTGACTGTAACGAAGGAACATATACCAGACAGATGATGTATCAGTATGACGGCCCCGTAAAGGTTTCTGCGGGAAGCGTCATGGTGAGACTGAGTGCAAAGGAAGAGTATGAATAACGAGAGATATGCGGCTCTGCCCGCACCCGACATGAAAGGGGAGAGATCATGGCCGGGCAGAAGGCTCACAGAGGCTCCGGTCTGGTGCAGCGTTGACCTGCGTGACGGTAATCAGGCACTGACCGATCCCATGACGGTTGAGGGAAAGCTCGAATTCTTTAAACTCCTTGTGAAGCTCGGGTTTAAGGAGATCGAGGTGGGGTTCCCTTCGGCATCGGGTATAGAATTTGATTTTGTCCGTGAACTTCTGATCAGAAAGCTCGTTCCTTCGGACGTCAGGATCCAGGTACTCTCGCAGTGCAGAGAGCATCTGATAAGACGTACGTTTGAAGCGATCGAAGGTGCGGACAATATTATCTTTCACATATATAACAACACATCAGACATTCAAAGACATATCGTCTACGGCTTTTCGGACGGGGAGTCCCTTGAGATGGGGGCACAGGCGGCAGCTCTTGTCAAAGAGCTTGCGCGCGAAAAGGGGATCGGAAACATCACCCTGGAGTACTCGCCCGAAAGCTTCACGGAGTCGGATCCGGAGTTTGTCAGAAAGACTTATTCCAAAGTGATCGATGTTTGGAATCCGTCGAAAGACAACCCTATGATCCTTGATTTCCCGACCACAGTCGAAAATCTCATGCCCAACGAATTTGCCGACAGGATGGAGCTTATCGCTCGTGACATAAGCAGGTACGAAGGCATTACGCTGAGCATTCATCCACATAATGACCGCGGGACCGGTGTGGCCGCCGCGGAACTTGCCATGCTTGCGGGTGCGAAGCGTATCGAGGGTACACTGTTCGGAAACGGTGAGAGAGCCGGCAACGTTGATCTCATAAACATTGCATGCAATCTTCTTGCACGCGGTATCGACCCGAAGCTCGATCTTTCCGAGATCCTCGAGGTTCGTAAAAAGTACGAAAGCCTTACGGGGATGAGAGTTCCCGAGCGCTACCCTTATGCCGGGGATCTTGTGTTCACCGCATTCTCCGGTGGCCATCAGGATGCTATCAACAAGGTACTTGCATACAGAGAGAAGGAGCCTTCGAAGCACTGGGATATTCCGTATCTTCCCATAGATCCCGCCGATATAGGCAGGATCTACGAGCCGTTCGTCAGGATCAACAGCCTTTCGGGGCGCGGCGGCGTTGCTTATATCCTTGAGGTCTACCACGGCTTCAAGCTTCCTCGTGACATGCGCGGCGAGTTCTCGCAGATCATTCAGACCATCAGCGAGAGCGAGGGTGAGGTCGATCAGGAGCGCATCATGGCCGAGTTCAAGAAGAACTACATGGACATGAAGGAGCCCTACCATTTCAAGAGCATCAACACGACAGACGAGCCTACCGCGGCTTCAGACAATTTCCTGACAGTCGCAACGCTCACCTACACCGACCACGGCGAGATGAAGACGGTGACCGCCAAAGGAAACGGACCTATCGATGCTGCCAAGACGGCCATTTCTCATGACCTCAAGAGGTCACTGAGGATCCTCGACTACAGCGAGCATGCGCTGACGTCGGGGTCGAATGCGCAGGCAGCCGCATATATACATCTGTTTGACTGCGAAAGCGGAAGGACCGCTTATGGTGTCGGAGTGAGCTCGAGTACAACGCGTGCTTCCATAAGAGCGATCTTCAGTGCCCTTAACCGTATGCAGGCCGCTTCCGAAGAGGATACAGCCGGAAAGACCGGTTCCGTTACCACGCAAAAGGGGGAAACAGAATGCTGACCGCGATACGTAATTTCAGTAAGTTCAGGTACCTCCTTTACGAGCTGATCAAAAAAGACATCAAGCTGAAGTACCGCAGCTCCGTTCTGGGTGTTCTGTGGACACTGCTTGAACCGTTACTTACCATGATAGTCCTGACGGTTGTTTTCTCGGGACTCCTCGGAAAGGGAGACGACAACTTCCCTGTTTACATCCTCTGCGGAAGACTTCTGTACAGCTTCTTCTCCGCAGGAACCAAGACGGCACTCAAATCCATCAGGAAGAATTCTTCGACCATCAAGAAGGTTTATGTGCCCAAATACATGTATCCGCTCGCTTCCACGCTTTCGAGCTACATCATCTTTCTGATCTCGCTGATCGTACTGGTGGGAGTGGCTCTTTACGAACAGGTGAAGATCACAAACGCGATCTTCGGTGCGATCTTCCCGCTCATCATGATATTCTTCCTGACTCTCGGAGTCGGGCTTATCCTTTCGGTCCTCGACGTGTTCTTCCGTGACCTTGAATACCTCTGGACCGTAATACTGATGCTTATCATGTACACATGCGCGATCTTTTACAAGGTCGAATCTTTGAAGTCGGTCACGAACGAATGGATCTTCAAGATCAATCCGCTTTACTCGCTGATCGTTAACTTCCGGAATTCAATCTTCGGAAGACCTCTCGATATGTACCACTTCTGGTACGCACTCGGGTTCAGCGCAGCAGTTATGTTGTTTGGATGCTTCCTCTTCTTTAAGAAGCAGGACAGATTCATTCTGTACATATAACAAAACAGAAGCTGCGAAGCATCGTTAGTTACCGGGAAAAGCAGAAAGCTTTTTCGGGTGACATTCAAAGAGGAGAGATGGGATGACTGAAGTAAATAAGCCAGAAAATAATATATCCGAAAATATCCCGGTTGAAGAAACAGAAGCTGCCGAAGCAACGGAAGCGAAAACCGGAGAAGAAAAGAAAAAAAAGAAGAAAAAGCCTGCGAAAAAAGTCATCGAGATAGACGGCCTCGGGGTACGCTTCAACATGGCGGAGCAGAAGGTCGATTCGCTCAAGGAGTACTTTATCAGGCTTGTACACAGAAACCTCAAATACAAAGAATTCTGGGCGCTTAAGGATGTATCGTTCTCGATCCGCAAGGGTGACCGCGTCGGGATACTCGGACTTAACGGAGCAGGCAAGAGTACGCTCCTTAAGGTAATAGCGGGAGTCCTCAAGGCCACCGAAGGGACGGTGACCGTCAAAGAGAGTGTTGTACCGCTTCTTGAGCTCGGAGCCGGATTCGACAAGGACTACACGGGAGCCGAAAACATTTATCTCTATGGCAGCATGCTCGGCTACAAGCGTGATTTTATCCGTGAAAAGTTTGACGAGATAGTTAAGTTCTCGGAACTCGGAGACTTTATAAACGTACCCGTAAAGAATTACTCCTCGGGAATGAGGGCAAGGCTGGGTTTCTCGATCGCCACGATCGTTGATCCGCAGATCCTTATCCTCGACGAGGTTCTCTCGGTCGGAGATGCCAAGTTTAAAAAGAAGAGCGCAAACAAGCTCAAGAAGATGATGAAGAGCGGAGTTACCGTTCTGCTCGTATCGCATCAGAGCGATCAGGTCAGATCGATCTGCAACAAGGCGATCATCCTCGACCACGGCAGACTCATAGCTTCGGGCAAGGCCGAGGAGATCTGCGACCAATACGAAGAGATCTGCAACAAGGACAAACAGAACTGAAACCGGCAGGTCTGCGGCACGGATAACCGGGACACAAACCGGCATGTCCGCAACAGGAAACCGGAACTGATAAGCGTCAGCCGGTACGGCGGGGGTGGGAATGAAACTCAGCATCATCATACCTTACTACAGAGGTGAACAATATCTTCGCGACTGCCTTGACGGTATCGGGGAAGGCGGCTGCGAGGACGTTGAAGTGATAGTCAGCGACGACGACCCCATGGAACCGAGGGGCGTGGCCTTTGCGCGCAACAGCGGGATTGAGCGCTGTACGGGAGACTTTGTGATGTTCCTTGACAGCGATGACTTTTTTCTCCCCGGTGACATTGGACGCGCCATGGAAGCGGCAGAGAAGAACCCGGATTCCGTGACGGTCCTTGACCTTAAGGGCACCTATTACTGCAGAGACGCCGTTATCGATAAAAGAGTCCCGAAACCCTCTTTCGAGCTTGATCTCCCCATCGCGCAGAGAGTCGTCGGGCTCGTGATCCCGAAGAAACTGATCCCTAAGAAGAGATTCCCGGAGCGCTTCAGGTACTACAGCGAGCTGACGTTTATGACTGAGCTCCTTGAGAGTGCCGCATTTGTGAATGCGCCCGGGATAACATACTACAAAAGAATACATAATGACCCGATAAACTGCCCTTCGCTTTCACAGGAGGAGACCGGCACAGGATCTGAGATCGTACGGGAAACGGGATCGTTAGCGGAGACAGTGTATAAAGAGAAAACAGAGGGAAGGATAGCTCAGTTCTGCACATCGTTTGCGCTTGCGGCAGAAAGAGCTCGTTCCGTGGGAACTGCGAAGCTCGTCGAATGCGCCGGGGCGTTTTTTGAAAAGATCCTGACGGGTGACAATTCGCCCGCCGGACTCTATGCGTGTCCCGCTTTTACGGAGAGCGATGCGGCCGGAGCAAAGAAGGCGCTCGGGGCGGTTGACATAGGCGTTATAAAGAATGTCCCAGACAGGGGAAGACGCAGGATCCTGCTCGCGCTTGCGGACGGAGACCGCCGAAAGGCTCAGAAAGCGGCTCGGAAGATCAGGTTCAAAAAGAAAAAGAAGGGGCTCTTCGGTTCGAAGGATCAGTGGAGGCTCGCTTTTTACCGCAAGATCGCCTTGAGGACGCGCGTACGCAGGGACCTCGTGTTCTTCGAGAGCTTCAACGGCGACCTTTACGGAGACAGCTGCAGATACATCTACGAGTACTGGCTTGAGCACAACCCTGAGGGACGCAGGTTCGTCTGGAGCATCGGCAAGGCGGGCAGAGCGGCGATCCCCGGCAGGCACAGGAGTGTTAAGCCCGGGACTCTGCGATACATGCTCGCGCTCGCACGTGCGGGGATACTTGTGAGCAACATGCGCCAGCCCTCCTGGTATGTGAAGAGAAAAGGGCAGCTCTTCTTTGAGACATGGCACGGCACGCCCCTTAAAAGGCTTGTCTTCGATATGGATGACGTTTATACCGCAAGTCCGGGTTACAAGAAGATCTTTTACGATCAGTCCCGCAAGTGGGACTGGCTTCTGTCCGGAAATGAGTACTCGACGGGCGTTTTTGAGCGTGCATTCATGTTCCCGAGGGAGCGCATCGCAGAACTCGGATATCCCCGCAACGACAGGCTCAGAGCGGGCGCTGACGAACAGACAAAGAGGAGGCTGCGAGAGAAGCTCGGACTCCCCACCGACAAACGTGTGGTGCTCTACGCACCGACATGGCGTGACAACAGATTTAAGGGAAGCGGCAGCTACGAAATGGCGCTCCCGTTTGATAAAACATTTGCGGCGAAGGTGCCGGATACCTTCTTCATCTTCAGGATGCACTACTTTGTATCGGGGACGGAAGGGCTTAAGGAAACGTTCGGTGACAATGCCGTCGACATGAGCAGCTATGATGACATAAACGACCTCTATCTCGCGAGTGACGTGCTGATCACCGATTATTCGTCGGTATTCTTTGACTACGCGATACTCGGTCGCCCCATCATATTCTATGCATTTGACGAAGAAGAGTACGGGGGCGAGCTGCGCGGACTTTATTTTGACATGGAGAGCTACTGTCCCGGACCCGTCCTGAGAACCCAGGACGAGCTTGCCGAGGCGCTCGGAAAGGGAGATGACTATTTTTCGCCTTTCCTCGAGCGGTTTAACGCGATGGGTAGCTTCTTCGCGGGACCCGGTGACGCGCAGGCATCCAAAAGAGCGGTAGAGTTTATTGAGGAAAAAGCAGGGAAGATCTGAGAGAAACTGCGAAGATCTGAGAAGAGCGAATTTGCTCAAAGGAAAGCATGAACGAACAATGCGGAGAACATCTATGGTGAAAAGGATCGTGAAGGCCGCTGTTGTGGCCGTATACAGGTGTATGGCACACCTGATCCCCCGCAAAAAGGGACTGGTCGTCTATGACAGCTTCATGGGCAAGAGCTATTCGGGGTCGGTTCGCGCCGTGTACGAGTGGATGAGGGACCATAAGCGTGAGAAGCCTTATACCCCGGTGTGGGTCTTCACGAGGGAGGCGCTTCGCAAAGGGCTTCCCGAAATGCCGGATTGCCGCGTGGTCACATACGGAACGATCTCGTATTACATATTGATGTCGCGCGCGAGTGTCTGGGTCTTCGATACCCGCCACGAAGGATATCTGGTCAAGAAAAAGCATGTGGCTTACATTCAGACATGGCACGGAACACCTCTCAAAAAGCTCGGAGCCGACATAGAGACCTTCTCGATGAAGGCCGAAAAGCCTCATGAAAGAGGAAATGTTAAAACATCAGAAAGTGCGGCTGCCGACAGGGGAGCAGTGAAGGCACTTGAAAAGTACAGGAAAAAGGTCGCAGCGGAGAGTGCGAAGTGGGATGTTCTGCTTTCGGCTTCGCCATTTACGACGGAGGTTTTCAGACGTTGTTTCTCCTATGACGGGGAGATCCTCGAGTGCGGTTACCCCCGCAATGATGTGCTCTTTGCAGGGAAAGAAAGGGCGCAAAGCGGTTCAAAGGCAGACGACACCCACAAGAAGACGTTACTCTATGCGCCTACGTGGCGCGACGACATGCACAGCGGAGAGGGCTGGTGGTACGGCTACACACCGAACCTCGATATCGAAGCACTTGAAAAGGCTCTCGGCAGCGAATGGAAGCTCGTTGTGAAGCTTCACTACCTGGTAAAGTGCGACCCTGACGCGTTCCCCGCAGGCTGTATCGAAAGAGGTTTCCTGCGCGTGGCCGACAGCACGGAGGACATAGCGGGGCTTTTTGCGGAAGCGGACGCACTCATAACAGATTATTCTTCGGTCATGTTTGACTACGCGTTGCTCGACAGACCCATGTTCTTTTATACATATGACCTTGAGCGCTACAGGGATGAGCTCAGGGGATGGTATTTTGATTTTGAAAAGGAAGCCCCCGGACCGCTCTCAAAGGATACGGAGGGTCTGATAAAAGACATAAAGGCTCTTTCGGAGAATGGCCCCGAAACTCGTGGGTGGCAGGAAAAGAGAAGAGCCTTCAAGGAAAGGTACGCGGGATTTGAGGACGGACATGCATCCGAACGCACCGCAGAGAAGCTTGAGTCTTTCTTATGATCTTGCCGAAGTGACTGACAAGGGATCAAAGGCGCAGACTGAAAAAACCGAGCCAAAGAAAAGCTCAAATGAACCTTAAAGAGGGATATTGAATGAAAGAGGCATTTGTACGCGAACTTAAACGCAGGACACTTTCTCTGATGCACAACGCTCAGTATCTTGTGAGCAGACGCCGCATGGAGACTGTTTTTAACGGTTATGATGCAAGCACCGTGGAGAATCCTCCCATGAAAGGGATGAACACGATAGCGTTCGTGATCACAAGGATGGTACGCTTCCACGGCGGACAGACCTCGATCCTGAGGCTCGGGACAAGACTGGCAGAGAAAGGCATGAAGGTGCTTTATCTCGTTTACAAGCCCCAGAGTGTTGCCGAGATGAAGCTTTGCGCGGCGGCCAACCTGTCGGACTACAAGGGAAGCTTCGCATCATTTGACAGCTATGTCTCGGGGATCGGAAAGAAGTACGTGATGCCCGATATCGTGGTGGCATCCTCGTGGGACACCGTGTCCTACGCGAAGAAGCTCGATACCTACAGGATGTACTTTGTTCAGGACTATGAGCCTTACTTTTACAGCTTCGGCGAGGAGTTCCTCATGAGCCGCAGCACGTACGCTCAGGGCCTGCACATGGTCAGCCTCGGCGCATGGAACAAGATGATGATCGAGAGGGAGACGCAGCCCGTTTCACCGATCGATGTGATATCCTTCCCCTATGAGGCGAAGGAATACCGCGCAGCCGAAAGGGACTATGACAGCTACAGGGACAAAAAGAAGATCATTCTCGCGGTCTATGTCAAATACTACGGCAAGCGTCTTCCGAACCTTATCCCTTACATACTCGGCAACACGGCCGCAGAGCTTGAAAAGAAAGGGATCACGCTCGACGTGAGGTACTTCGGAGAAGCCGGGACATACAGGATTCCGGGAGGACGCAACCTCGGACAGCTCACTCACGAGGAACTGGCTGATCTTTACGGGGAGGCCGATTTCGGAATGGTGGCGTCGATGAGCAACATTTCGCTCGTACCTTACGAGATGCAGGCGACGGGCCTTCCGCTGATCGAGTTCAAGGAGGGAACATATCCGTTCTTCTTCCCCGAAAACACGGCACTTCTTGCATCGATCAACGACAGGGACATCTCGGAGCTTCTGCTTGAGGCACTCGAGGAGCCCGGGCGGCTTAAGAGTATGAACGACAAGGCAGCGGAATATATGAAGGAACTTTCGTGGGAAAGGACCGGTGACGAATTCTATGAGATCATTCATAAAGCGTATAACGCCGGAAGGGCTTAAAAAGCTCTACAGGAGCCTGAGAGGCAGGATCCTCGGAGCGGCTTTCGGGGCGTTTGGCAGACTTCCGATCAGACCGGACAGGGTCGTGCTCGAAAACGTCTGGGGTTACGGCGACAACCCCAAGAGTATAGCGCTGGCGCTCAGAAAGCAGAAGAAAAAGCTTGATATCATATTCATTGCGGGCGGAAACAGGCACGTCAAAGCGCCGAAAGGGATCAGACTTGTCCCCGCGGGGAGCCTGCGGGCAGTGTATTATCTTTCGACCGCGAGAGTATGGGTCGACTGCAATCATAAGCCTTATTACGTGAGAAAAAGAAACGGCCAGTTCTACATGCAGACCTGGCACGGCAGCCTTCCGCTCAAGAGGATCGAGAAAGATGCGAAGGGGCTCGACGCGGAATACCTCGAAGAGGCGGCTTTTGACACCGGACTGGCCGATGTCTTCCTTTCCGACAGTGAGTTCTGTAATGACGTATACAGACACGCATTCGGCTACAAGGGCCGGATCGCGATGACGGGATCGCCCCGTCTCGATACTCTTTTAAAGAATGCAAAACGAACCGGAGGTGTCGCGGGCACCGGTGCTTCAAAGCGCAGGACCGCTATCCTTTCGAGGCTCGGTCTCGGCTGCGATAAAGCGATCGCACTTTACGCTCCGACCTTCAGGGGCGGCGGTGAGGATGCGGGTCCTTTAAAGGCATTTGACGCGGGCGAAACCCTGAAGGCCCTGAAAGCCCGCTTCGGCAAGGACTTCGAGCTCCTTGTGAAGCTTCATCCGCTTGCCGTGTCACACGGATGCGGCGCGGAAGCTTTGGGAGGTGAGGCGAAGGACGTTTCCTCATACCCGAATATCTACGAGCTTCTTGAGGTCACGGATGTTCTCATCACCGACTATTCGAACACGATGTTTGAGTTCTCATATACCGGAAGACCGTGCTTTTTGTTCGCACCCGACAGTGACCGCTATGCACGGGAGAGGGGCATGTATTTTGTTTATGACAGGCTTCCGTTCCCGATCGCGCGTGACAGCGCGGGGCTGGCTCGCGAGATAAAAAGCTACGACTCCGAACGTTACGCAACACTCGGACAGGCCTTTTACAGAGACCTCGGCGTACGTGAGGACGGGCATGCGTCCCGGAGAGCGGCACGCATCATAATGAACGAGATAAATAAAGGACTGTGATATAATAGACATTTTTTCGGGAGGTACTCAAATGAAACGCGGACTAAAGATCGGCATCATATGCGGTGCTTCGGTGATCGGTGTTGCGATCATCACACTTGTTACGATCGCACTTATTAAGACTTCGTCCTTCAAGGACAGCCTGACGGATTTCACGGACAAGGCTGCCGCTGTAGCTTCGATGAAGGCTTATGAGAACGATTATCAGACACTTGTGAACGATGCGACGGACGCATCCGATTACTACAAGTTCTGGACCTACGGTGATTATGAGGACAAGTTTGCAGAGCTTCTCGGGCAGGCTGATGAGGCAGACCGAAAGACTACGGCTTTCCGGGGCAGTGTCGCAGAGCTCAAAACCAAGTTCGACGCGCTCTATTCACTCGGAAAGTACAAGAGTGACGTTGATTCGGAATTTACCCGGGCCGACGGCTACGCAAGAGACTTTAAGCTCGATATGTACGACAAATCATTAAAGAACCTCGAAACGCTTCTTGCAAGCGCTACAGATTTGAACAAGAAGATGGCCAAGTACGTTATCGCGTTCAAGGAAAGTACCGAAAAGCTGAACGGAAGTGCTTATATCCTCGGAGATCTTGAGGGTGAGTTTAACGAAGCGAAGAACGATGCAAAGAAAGCCATCGAAGAGTTCGATGAGTCCAAGGTTTCCAAGGCCGTCGCGAGGTACGCGCAGCTTATCGACCAAATCTTGGAGAATACTCAGGAACTCGTAACTACATACAAAGACAACGCGGATGATCTTGTCGATCACGCAATAGACTACGGCTATTCGGAATTTGATAAAACCATGGTCAACAACCTCCGTGACCGCGTCAAAGAGGCAGCCGAGTCCGAAGACTACGCAAGGATGGAAGAGGAGTACGCAAACCTGACGTCATGGATCGACGACACCGACGCCGCACTTTTCGGTTACGCCGAAAACACACTCAAGTGGGTTCAGGCCGACGTATCGGATGATGATTCCGTCAAGCTCTACATGAGCTCGACCGCCGATGATTCCTACGATCTGAAACTCGAGGACTTCGTCGTTTATGAGAACGACGGAGGTAACTGGAACGAACGCAAGGCGACCGACATATCGCAGATCAGGGGTATGATGAGTATCGACCTCGTGGCCGATGTCTCGAGCAGTATGTGGGACGACTTTTACACCATGCAGTGCGCGGTAGAGAGCTTCATCAACTCGACCTCGTCCGATACCAAGCTCGGCCTTTCAACGATCGGAACGATCTATGAGCGCCACCAGACCATGACAGGCAACAAAGAGATGATCCGTAACTCGCTCTGGTCACTTAACTGCGACGGACTTACGAGTCTTTACCAGTCACTTTACTCGTCGGTTGTCTACACCGCTTCGCAGACCGGTTCAAGATGCGTCGTTGCCTTCACCGACGGAGACAACGTTCCCTACGGAACAGGCTACGACTACAGCGCACAGGACGTTATCGATGTTTCGAAGTACTACCAGGTGCCCGTTTACATCATAGGCATCGGATACAATGTCAATTCCTATACCCTCAGGAATATCGCGGAATCAACAGGAGGACTTTACTTCGAGAACATAGGCGTTTCGAAGCTCGCTGACGTTTATGCCGAAATCTACGAGAAACTCGGCCGCCTCTATGCGCTCACATATCTGACGGATATGGCCAACGATGTGTCACGTACGATCTACGTGCGCTATACCGACATTGAGAACGGCATGAGTGCCGTCATAGACGGTGTGCTTGAAGCAGAGACTCTTCAGGACGCTTACCACGCTTCCGATATCGATGGAAGTGATGTGCTGAGTTACTACACCGAGACAAGCTACCTTTCGTCCGATGATCTCTTAAAGCTCGGTGACAGCCTTGATAAGCTGCAGACCATCATAAACATCTATTTCGCGCACTACGGCTACAAGTTCAGCACCGACGCCGCGCTTGACAAGATGATATCTCTCGGTGTCATTAAGAAGAACGGCAAGCTTGACAACGATTCCGTCCTCAAGAAGATGAAGAATGACAAGATCGTTTACCAGAATCTTTCGGCGCTTTTCAACTTCCGTTACGAGATGATCTTTAAGGTCGCTTCGCAGCTCTACTACAGCAACCCCGGAATCAGCTACGATCAGATGAGGGTGGCCGTTCATGAGCACTTCGGCGAGAGCAACCAAAACCGTTTCTCATACGACGTCAAAGCTGCATGGAGTGCACTCCACTGATAAGAAAAGAGGTACGTACCACGAGGGTGCGTACCTCTCTTCAGTCTGAGGGGAGATTTACCAATTGAAGTAAGGTATCATGTCTTCAAAGTCTTTGAAGGGATCGAAGTAATCGGGGATCTCTTCGGTTCCGTACTCACCGCCCTGAGGGGTCTGGGGAGTTTGCTCGGGGATTCCGTCCTTGGGAGAAGCCTTGGGAGAAGCCTTGGGAGCATTCTCATCGGGCTCTTCCGGAGTTCCTTCGCCGGGAGCAGCCTCTCCGGGTGTTGCGGGGCCGGGTTTTGCTGCCTCGGGCTCGTCCTCATCAGGTTCGTTACCGAGGACAACATCGATATCAAGCTCTTCGAAGCTGTTGTCCACAAGTCTCTGAACCGTGACGGTGATCTTGGTTCCGGCTCTGTAGGAGCTGACTGCCGTCTTGAGGTCGGTTGATGTGGTAACTGTTACCGAGTTGACACGTGTGATGATATCACCGATCTCGAGTCCTGCCTTGTCGGCTGCGAGTCCTTCATCGATCTCTGCGATATATACGCCGACGGGCCAGTTGTAAGCCTGTGCGATCGATGCGGTAACGGTCTGGATATGTATGCCCATGTAGCCCTTTTCTTCATGTGTGAGCGACTCACGGTTTCCGAGTTCATCGAGGATCTTCTCTGCTCTCGAGATGGGGATCGCAAATCCCATGCCTTCGATCAGGTTCGAAGCGAACTTGACCGAATTGATACCGATGACTTCGCCGCTGATGTTTATGAGTGCGCCGCCGCTGTTACCGGGATTGATGGCCGCATCGGTCTGGATGAGGATCATCTTGGTACCGTCGACTGTAACTTCTCGGTCTTTGGCGCTTATATAACCGACTGTGGTCGACTGGCCGTAGCCCATGGCGTTGCCGATGGCGATCGCCATCTGGCCGACCTTGATATCATCAGAGCTGCCGAGCTTGGCAACCGTGACGGAGTCGACAAAATCTTTGTCAAGTGTTGAGAGATCAACGGACACAACCGCAAGATCCGCAACGGAATCGGTTCCTTTGATAACGGCATCGGCTGTCGTACCGTCTGTAAATGTGATCTTGATGGATGCCGCACCTTCAACAACGTGGTTGTTGGTTGCGATAAGGAGTTCTTTGTCGGTCTTCCTCATTACGATACCCGAACCTGCGCCGGGAGTCTGGTATGAACCGAAATAGCTCGTGGTGTTGAACATACAATCGATCTGTACGATCGCGGGAGCAACCTTTTCAACAACTGCCGAAACATCCGGGGTCGAGGAGATGACTGTTTCGATCGTCTCAACCGTCTTCACGGGATCGGTCTTTTCAGCCTTGCTGTCGGCAGCGATCTGAACAACATTGTACTCTTCTGCCTGCTTGGGGAAGAAGTAACTGTAGAGGTAGTTGCATCCGATGAATGCCAGAGCTGCGACCACACCGAAGATCAGTGCTTCGACGATCTTGAAGGTGACGGGATGCTCTTTTCTTAAGCTGCGCTTCTCTTTCTTAGGTTCCGGAGCGGGAGCGGGTGCCATGTAAGGAGGCATCGTGCCCTGCATGGGAGGGGTTGCCGGTCCGTAGTAGCTTCCGTAGCCGTAAACCGGAGTCCCCTGATTGTAATTTCCGAAGGGAGCGGAAGGAGCGGGCTGCCATCCGGGGTAACCTGCGTAACCCTGATTCGGACCCGCGAACTGAGGCTGCGAATCTGCCTGTACCTTGGGTTGAGCTTCTGCCTGAACTTCTGCCTGAATTTCGGGCTGTGCCTCTGCCTGAATGTCTGTCTGAATCTCGGGCTGTGCCTCTGCCTGAATGTCTGTCTGAATCTCGGGCTGTGCCTCTGTCTGAGTTTCTGCCTGAACCTCTGCGGTCTGTCCGGGTACCTGCGACGCTGCCGGAGCTTCTGTCTGAACTTCAGCAACTACTTGCTCGGGGGCCTGAGCCTTAGGAGTTGTTTCTGTATTCTGTGTCAAAATCTCGTTGTAGTCTTCCATGAACAATTCACCTGTCTTTCGTTTGGATTATTGATGCAGTATTCGCGATATGCCGCATCGCAAAGCCTTTTTTGTTCGTTCTGTGATTACGAGTCTAACGTGAAAGTGTGATTAGACTGTGAAAAAACTGTAAAGAAAAATCGAAAAACATTGTACTAATGTCCTTCTTATTGTAGAATCGGAAAAAAGAGTGATACTGAAAGGAAAGCCACCGAAAGGAAGAAACCGAAAGAAACACATGAAAGACACACAGGCAGCCATCAACAGGCTTCATATAATAATAGACGGACTCCTTATCATAGGCGCGTACATGCTCACTTTTCCGTTGCGCTTCTATGTTTTGCCGTACGTATTCAAGTTCATGGCGCTCGCTCCGGGAGAGCGGTTTTACAGCTTTTCCCGCTACCTGCTGAACCTTTTCCCGCTTGTTCCGGGATATCTGATCATATATAACATCTGCGGGCTTTACAGACCGCGCCGGACACACAAGGTATTCAAGACAATAGGAAGCCTTATCGAGGCAAACCTCCTCGGTATATTCTACTTCTCCTTCATAATCTTTATTCAGAAGCAGTCGGATATATCAAGATGGTTTTACATAAGCTTCGGGATCATAAACGTTATATTCGGGATCATCTACAGGCTCCTAAGCTCCAAGATCTTCTCGCTCATGCGCAGAAAGGGCAAAAACCTGCGTCATGTTCTGCTGGTGGGTTTTTCGCCGTCGGCACAGAGTTATATCGACAGGATCAAAGCCAATCCCGAATGGGGATACAGGATCTTCGGTATCTTGGACGATGAGCCGGGCGGTGCGGTGAAGGATTGCGGCATCACATTCTGCGGAGAGATCTCCAAGCTCGAAGATGTTATAAATGAGAACATGATCGACGAGATCGTGGTCACACTCAATGTTGAAGAATACAAGAAGCTCGGAAAGATCGTCAGGATCTGCGAGAAGACAGGCGTGCACACCAAGTTCATACCGGACTACAACAACGTTGTTTCTTCCGTACCTGCGCTCGAAGATCTGGGCGGACTCCCGGTTATCAACATCCGTAACGTTCCGCTCAGCAACTTCTTCAATGCTTCGGTCAAGAGAGTGTCCGATGTTCTGCTCGGAATGATCGCGCTTTTGGTCTTTGCGATCCCCATGGGCGTGATCGCGCTGCTTATCAAATGCACTTCCAAGGGCCCCGTTATCTTCTCCCAGGTACGTGTCGGCCTTTCGGGTAAGGAATTCAAGATGTACAAGTTCCGCTCCATGAGAGTTCAGGACGAGGAGTCCGAAAAGAAGGAGTGGACGACCAAATCGGATAAGCGTGTGACGGGTATCGGACGCGTTATCCGCAAGACCAGTCTCGACGAACTGCCGCAGCTCTTTAACGTGCTGAAGGGTGACATGAGCCTTGTCGGCCCGCGTCCCGAACGTCCCCAGTTCGTTGACCGGTTCAAAGAGGAGATCCCGCGCTATATGATCAAGCACCAGGTTCGCCCCGGCATGACGGGGTGGGCTCAGATCAACGGCTTCCGCGGTGACACCTCGATCAGGGGAAGGATCGACCACGACCTCTTCTATATTGAGAACTGGAGTATATGGTTTGACCTTAAGATACTGTTCCTTACCATCTTTAAGGGATTTATTAACAAGAACGCGTATTGACGCAGGAGTGCGTACGCGCCGGAAAGCAAAGAGGGAATCCTGATGGACAATAACAACAATAACAACAATAACAATGACATCATCAAAAATGATGACAACAACAATTACGAAGACATCTGCTACATGTGCAGGAGACCCGAGAGTCAGGCGGGACGCCTGCTCAAGATGGCGGGTTCTTTCTGTGTGTGCGCGGACTGCATGCAAAAGACTTTTAATCTCATGAATGCCGGTGATATCCCCGGGTTCCCGATGGATTCGAACAAGAACAATCCTCTCGGGGCGAATCCCTTCGGATTTAATCTGGGATTCATCGGTGACATCCCCAAGAGTCAGCGCCTCAAGAAGAAGCCGGCTCCCGAAGAAGCACGTCAGAACGGCGAAGAGCCTGAGAACGTACTCGACTTCAGGAGACTTCCTCCGCCTCACAAGATCAAGGAATCTCTTGACGAATATGTGATCGGCCAGGAGAAAGCCAAGAAGGTTATATCGGTTGCTGTTTATAATCATTACAAGCGCGTTACAAAGGACGCTTCGGGCGACATCGAGATCGGCAAGTCCAACATGCTGATGATCGGACCTACCGGCTGCGGTAAGACATACCTTGTGCAGACTCTTGCACGCATTCTCAATGTTCCGCTTGCGATCACGGACGCCACCTCACTCACCGAGGCGGGATATATCGGTGACGACGTTGAGAGCGTTCTCTCAAAGCTCCTTATGGCTGCGGACAACGATGTTGAGCGCGCCGAGACGGGTATAGTCTTCATCGACGAGATCGACAAGATCGCCAAGAAAAAGAACACCACAAGCCGCGATGTAAGCGGTGAATCCGTACAGCAGGGACTCCTCCGTATCCTTGAGGGTGCCGAGGTTCAGGTGCCTGTGGGTGCGACCAGCAAGAATGCCATGGTGCCCATGACGACCATGAACACACGCAATATCCTCTTTATCTGCGGCGGTGCATTCCCTGAGCTCGACAAGATCATCAAAAAGAGGCTTCTTACCGGAAGCGGGATCGGATTTAACAGCGTCCTTTCGGACAAGTACGATGAAGAGGACGTCCTCTCACATGTCAACAACGAGGATCTTCGCGAGTTCGGTATGATCCCCGAGTTTATAGGACGTCTGCCTGTTATCTACACCCTGACAGGTCTTGACAGAGATATGCTCGTCAAGATCATGAGTGAGCCGAAGAATGCTATCCTCAAACAGTATCAAAAGCTGCTTGCGCTTGACGATGTGGATCTTCTCTTTGATGACGATGCGCTAGAAGCGATCGCTGAAAAGGCACTTGCAAAGGAAACCGGTGCGAGAGGTCTTCGCTCGATCATAGAAGAATTCATGCTCGATATCATGTACGAGATACCCAAGGACCGTTCGATCGGCAGAGTTACCATTACACGTGACTACATCGAATCGAAGGGTGGCCCGAGGATCGAGCTTCACGGCGCGGTCCCTGTTATCCCTCCCATGAGTGAGGGCGCTTCGAATTGATCGGAGCATTTGGACTGACGGTCGTAAGCTCATTAAAATGATCAAGAGGTACTACCCTGACGGTATGTACCTCTTTTCTTCGGCTTGAATTTTTATAACAGTTGGTGTATCATGAACCGAGGTTGACAGGGTAAGATCATGTAACTAAGGTTGTTTATGGCGTCTCTGCAGCATTTGTGGGACGCTTTTTACATATATTTTTTCAGGAGGAACCAGGAGCAATGATCGACATTAAGTTTTTGCGTGAGGAGCCTGATAAAGTCAGGCAGAATATCCGTAACAAGTTCCAGGAAGACAAGCTTCACCTTGTTGATGAAGTGATCGCCCTTGACGAGGACAGGCGTAAGACGCAGCAGGCGGCTGACGACCTTCGTCAGAGAAGAAACACGATCTCGAAGCAGATCGGTGCTTTGATGGGTCAGGGCAAAAAGGAAGAAGCTGAGGAGCTCAAAAAGCAGGTTGCCGAGTTCGGAGAGGAACTTGAGGCAGCGCAGAAGCGTCAGACAGAACTTGAAGAAGAAGTTAAGAAGAGGATGATGCTCATCCCCAATATCATCGATCCTTCCGTTCCCATCGGAAAAGACGATTCGTGCAATGTTGAGCTCGAGAGATTCGGTGAGCCCCTCGTTCCCGATTTTGAGATCCCTTATCACACCGACATCATGGAGAAGCTTCACGGCATCGACCTTGATGCTGCAAGACGTGTTGCGGGTAACGGCTTCTACTACCTCATCGGTGACATCGCACGTCTTCATTCGGCATGTCTCTCGTACGCACGTGATTTCATGATCGACAGAGGCTTCACATACGTGGTACCTCCTTTCATGATCAGAAGCAACGTCGTAACAGGCGTTATGAGCTTCGCAGAGATGGACGCCATGATGTACAAGATCGAGGGAGAGGATCTCTACCTCATCGGTACAAGCGAGCATTCGATGATCGGACGTTACATCGACACGATCGTCGGCGAGGACACGCTTCCTCACACACTTACAAGCTATTCACCCTGCTTCCGCAAGGAAAAAGGTGCACACGGCATAGAGGAGCGCGGAGTATACCGCATCCACCAGTTCGAAAAGCAGGAGATGATCGTTATCAGTAAGCCCGAAGAGAGCATGATCTGGTACGACAAGCTCTGGAAGAACACCGTAGACCTCTTCCGCAGCATGGACATCCCCGTACGTACACTTGAGTGCTGCTCGGGAGATCTTGCGGATCTTAAGGTTAAGTCCTGTGACGTCGAGGCATGGTCGCCTCGTCAGAAGAAGTACTTCGAGGTCGGCAGCTGCTCGAACCTCGGTGATGCTCAGGCTCGCCGCCTCGGGATCAGGGTTGCTGCGGCCGACGGACGCAAGTACTTCGCTCACACCCTCAACAACACCGTTGTTGCTCCTCCGAGAATGCTTATCGCACTCCTTGAGAACAACCTTAACGCTGACGGCTCGGTGCGCGTTCCTGAAGTCCTCCGTCCGTACATGGGTGGGAAGTCACTCATCACGCCTTGACAAACTGCATGACCGAGTCGTGTTCATCACGCCTTGACAGACTGCATGACCGAGTCTGATCTTGAGAATAAGACCCTCACTGCCATATGCACATGGTGGTGAGGGTTGATTTGTTTTTTGCTTTTTATGCTTGAAAAACGTGACTTGAAATATTTAAAGGCCCGGCGGCGGGGCGTATACATCATTTTTCTTGAAAACAACACGAAAACCAAGTATACTTTTAGAAGTGTGTTTTATACCCACAATAATAGAGGAGGAATTTTGGGATGAGCAGAGAAACACAAGAGATCATCGCGTTTGTGCTTTACCTTGTTGCGGTTTTGTGCGTCGGCGTGATCTTCTTCCTGAAGAGCAGGAAATCAATCGGAGGCGAGAAAGAGTACTTCCTCGGCGGACGTAAGCTTAACGGCTGGGTGGCAGCACTTTCAGCAGGCGCTTCCGACATGAGTGCATGGGTACTTATGGGTCTTCCCGGATCGATCTATCTTTACGGTATGGGTCAGGTCTGGATCTCGATCGGTCTTTTTATAGGTACGATCCTTGCATGGATCTTCGTCGCACCGAGGCTACGTAGATTCTCTATCGAATCAAACGATTCGATCACCATTCCGCAGTATCTCACAAACAGATTTAAGACAAATAATCGCGTATTGCTTGTTGTCTGCGCGATAATCTTCCTTGTTGCGTACTGCATCTACGCTGCATCGAGTATCGTTGCCTGCGGTGATCTTTTCAACACCGTTTTCGGTTTTGACAAAACATGGGCTATGGTCGGCGCGACGGCGATTATCCTCATTTATACATTCCTCGGCGGATTCAATGCGGTATGCTGGACGGACTTCATTCAGGGCATGCTCATGCTTGTAGCCCTCATGGCAGTTCCGATCATCGCGTGCTTTGCAATGGGCGCAGCTGATTTCGCTCCCGCTGCAGAAGTAGTTACAAGTGAGAACTACTACAACTTCCTTTCAAGCGGTAAGTTTGACTGGCAGAGCATCGCAGACATCCTTTCGGGTCTCGGCTGGGGTCTCGGATATTTCGGAATGCCTCATATTCTTGTAAGATACATGTCGATCCGTTCCGAGAAGGAAATGAAGAAGTCGAGAGTTATCGGTATCTTCTGGACGGGTCTCATCCTTCTTATGGCTTCCGTAGTTGCACTTGTTGCTCATGAATATCTCGGAAGTTCTCTTGCAGAAGGTTCGCAGAGCCTTGTGTTTATCCACATGGTCCGCAACCTTATGCCCGCATTCATCGGTGGACTTCTTCTTTCGGCAATCCTTGCGGCTTCTATGAGCACAGCCGATTCACAGCTTCTTACATCGGCATCGGCATTCTCGGCCGATGTATATAAGCCGATCCTTCGTAAGAACGCAAGCAACAAGGAGATGCTCCTTGTCGGCAGAATCGTTGTTGCCGTTATATCAGTGATCGCACTCGTTATCGCGATGGCTCCGGGAACCGGCGGGATCATGGATCTTGTATCTAACGCATGGGGTGCATTCGGCGCCGCATTCGGTCCCGTTATCCTCCTTTCGCTTTACTGGAAGCGCTTCTCGTATGCGGGAGCTCTTGCAGGTATCATTGCCGGATTTGCTGTTGATGTTATCTGGCTCATTTGCCTTTCGTCGACAGGGATCTATGAGATCATCCCCGGATTTATCGCAGGACTCTTTGTTGCTATCGTAGTGACACTCATTACCAAGAAGCCTTCGACTGAAGTTGAACAGCTCTTTGACAACGCTTGCGTTAAAAGAGAAGACTGATTAAAGATATGACAGATAAAGCCCGCATCCGCGCAGGTAAGCGCACAAAGAAGAACATGACACCCCTCGTGGTGACTCTTTGCACTCTTCTTGTCCTTGCCGCGGTGGTTGCGGGCTTCGTATTTGCGGGCGGTCTGATACAGGACACCCAAAGCCCCGCGGCGGGCAGTAAGGAAACCGACGAGCCTGCAACCGGAGCCGATATCCCGGAGTATGACAGTGAACTAATCTACGGGGTAACCCCCGAAACAGGGATCATTAATTCGCTTGTTCTCTGCAGGCTTGATTCAAAGAAGGGGAGCTTGCAGCTCAGTCTCATCGATCCTGCGATGAGTTACTCGATGTCGGGCAGTCTGTACAGTGAACTGAGTACTCTTAATATCAGGCTTCCGCAGGACGGACGGTTCGGCGGACTGCTCGGGTATTGCTCGGGTGACAGCGGTCTCGATGCGGGACGCAGGATCGCCGAAGAGATGCTTGCCGTCGAGATCGGTCATTACAGCAGTTTTGACAGCAGAGTGCTGGGAGAGTACATAAGCGTCAGCGGGAAAGAGGGAGAGAAAGAGCTTACGGTCAAGCTGTCTCCTTCCGATGCTAAGGGCGCAAAGTACGGAACGTCAGGGACTGTGATGGGGTTTGTGAAGGAATTCTTCGGCAAGGCGCTTGCTTCGGACAGAACAGTGGATGACAGGCTTGTCTATCTCGAAGTGTTCGATGCGCTCGGGGACGGTGACGTTACCGTGCAGTCCGTGCCCGTGACGGTACATAACGAAACTACGGAGCTTGATGTTTCGGGCTGGAACAAACTCAGGAAGGGCTGAGCGGGGACAATTTTGAGCCGGAGGTGACAGAAATGGTCAAAGACAAAAAAGTGATCTTTTGGATAAGAGCGGTGGTATTGCTTGCTGTGGCAGCAGCTGTATTCTTTGCGGGCAGAGAGGTCGGTGCGGCCTCGTCGCAGCCGGGAACCCAGTCTGATCCGCTTGTCACACTCAGCTACCTTGAGAAACGGCTTAAAGAAGGCGGAGTGACATCCGGATCCGCAGGAAGCGCTGCGTTTGAATCCGTATCGCTGTCATCGGGAGAAAAGCTGACACTTGCCGACGGAGCCGAAGTTGTTGTCGTCCGCGGAAACGGCACTGTTGTCGGAGGACTTATCAGCCTCACGGGCGGAGAAATGTTTGATAACGGAACGAGTGTTGTGCTCTATGCCGACTATCTTGCCGCAGGGACAGGATGTGGTATAAAAGCGACCGGAAGCATGAAGGTCTACGTTAAGGGAAGTTTTTCGACCACAAAGTAGTTTTTGATTAAAAAGTATATGTGCACTTTTCACAAAAACACGTGCTCATTTTTGTGAAAAACGACTATAGAGCGAAAAAACCGAATAGTGTAATATAGACGAAGATGTGTCTGACGTCACTTTATAAACGTATTTAATTTAAGGAGGAAGTAACACCATGGCAAGTTTGTCATTAAAGAACATCCAGAAAGTTTATCCCAACGGTTTCGTTGCGGTTAAGGATTTCAACCTCGAGATCGAGGACAAGGAATTTATCATTTTCGTAGGCCCTTCGGGTTGCGGAAAGTCAACAACACTTCGTATGATCGCAGGTCTTGAGGAGATCACCCAGGGTGAGCTCTGGATCGGCGACAAGATGATGAACGACGTTGAGCCTAAGGACAGAGATATCGCGATGGTATTCCAGAACTACGCTCTTTATCCTCACATGTCAGTTTATGATAACATGGCATTCGGACTTAAGCTTCGTAAGACTCCCAAGGCAGAGATCGAGAAGCTCGTTCATGAAGCAGCTAAGATCCTCGGTATCGAGAACCTCCTCGATCGTAAGCCCAAGGCTCTTTCCGGTGGACAGAGACAGCGTGTTGCCATGGGTCGTGCAATCGTTCGTAATCCTAAGGTATTCCTTATGGACGAGCCTCTTTCAAACCTCGATGCTAAGCTTCGTGTACAGATGCGTATCGAGATCTCAAAGCTTCACCAGAGACTTGAAACAACCATCATCTACGTTACACATGACCAGACAGAGGCTATGACACTCGGTACCCGTATCGTAGTTATGAAGGACGGTGTTATCCAGCAGGTTGACACACCTCAGAACCTCTACGATTCACCTCAGAACCTCTTCGTTGCAGGTTTCATGGGTTCACCTCAGATGAACTTCATCGACTGCGAAGTTGGTCCCGAAGGCAAGACTCTTACATTCGGTTCGAACACCATCCAGGTTCCCGAGCTCAAGGCAAAGAAGCTTGCTGATGCAGGTTACGCAGGAAAGACAGTTGTTCTCGGTATCCGTCCTGAGGATGTTAAGGATGAAGAGATGTTCATCAGCAACTCACAGGGCAGCACAATTGAGGTTATGGTTCGTGTATACGAGCTCCTCGGTGCCGAAGTATTCCTTTACCTCGATGTTGACCAGTTCGAGATCACAGCACGTGTTAATCCTCGTACTACCGCAAGACCCGGCGACAGCATCAAGGTTGCATTCGATCTTTCCAAGATCCACGTATTCGACAAAGAGACCGAGCAGATCATTACTCACTGATAAAAGATCATAATCACAAAGGGATGGACCCTAGGGGACGGGGGTTGTGGACCATGAATTCGATGGTCCACAACCCCCGTCCCCTAGGGTCCATCCTTTTTTACGAAGATAAATATTGCGAACAACGGGACGTTCTGCAATAATGTTAGTAATGAGTAATTCGCGAAGCAGATCGCGAGCTGAGCGAAGCAAGAAAAGGTTGGATTTCATATGGACAGATTTGATCTCTACCGGGCAGAGAACGAGATGATCGACCCGCCCGTTATACTGTGTGAAAACGTTACCAAAGACTACGTTGATGGGCTGCATGCCGTCAAGAACCTGAACCTACAGATCAGGAAGGGCGAGTTCGTCTTCATCGTCGGGAGCAGCGGATCGGGCAAATCGACTTTAATAAAGCTTCTGCTCAGAGAGATCACCCCTACATCGGGAATAATCATGGTTAACGGCCGCAACATCGTCAGGATGCGTTCCCGCGGTGTCTGCAAGCTGCGCAGGAGTATCGGTGTCGTGTTCCAGGACTTCCGTCTCCTTAAGGACCGCAATGTCTATGACAACGTTGCGTTCGCACAGCGTGTCACGCAGGTCCCCAAGAAACAGATAGCACGCGACGTACCGAGGATCCTTTCAATCGTCGGACTCGCAGACAAATACAAGAGCTTCCCCGACGAGCTTTCGGGTGGCGAACAGCAGCGTGTCGCTCTTGCAAGAGCACTCGTGAACAATCCTGTCATGCTGCTTGCAGACGAGCCTACCGGTAATCTTGACCCCAAGAATTCTCTTGAGATCATGAGGCTCCTCGAGGAAGTAAACAGACGCGGCACGACGGTTGTTGTGGTCACACACAACAAAGAGATCGTCGACATGATGCAGAAACGTGTCATTACCCTCAACAAGGGTGTTTTAAAGAGCGACAAAAAAGGCGGGTATTCACATGCGTAGGATCTCAACTTTCTTTTACGGGATCGGGCAGGGTTTCGCCGGTCTCGCAAGGAACAGGATGTTTTCACTGGCCTCGATAGCAACCATGGCCGCATGTCTGTTTCTTTTCGGAATCTTTTATATCGTGCTTTCAAACTTCAATCACATGGTACATGAGGCAGAAGGCAATGTCGGTCTTACCGTCTTCTTCGATGACGGGATCAGTTATACCGAGATCGAGTCAATCGGAGATAAGCTCCGTAAGCGTGCCGAGGTCAGCGAAGTGATCTTCACATCGGGTGACGAAGCCTGGGAAAAGTATAAGTCGGAGAAGCTCTCCCCCGAGATGATCGAAACTTTCGGAGACGACAACCCTCTCAAGGACTCGTCTTCATTCACGGTGTACATGAGTGATCCCGAGATGCAGAAGGATCTGGTCGCCTATGCCTCGGGACTTGAAGGTGTCCGCAAGATCAACGACACAACCGATATCTCAGAAGGGCTCACGGGCATCAACACCGTGCTCGCAACCGTCTCGATCATTATTATCGTTGTGCTCCTGTTGGTCGCCATCTTCCTTATCAGCATTACCATATCGACCGGCGTTTCGGTCAGAAAGCAGGAGATCTCGATCATGAAGCTGATCGGGGCGACCGATATCTTTATCAGGATCCCCTTCATAGTTGAGGGTATGCTGATCGGTCTTTTCGGGGCGGGCATTCCCTCTGCGGTATTCTTCTTTTTCTACGACAAAATGACAGGATTGCTCACCGACAAGTTCTCATCGGTCTTCAGCCTCGTTTCATTCCTTGAGCGCGGCGAAGTGATGAAGATATTGATCCCCGTGACGGCAGGGATCGGTCTTGGGATCGGTCTTATCGGAAGTAACATGACACTCAGACGACAGCTCAAAAAGATAGCGGTCAAGGAATAAACGAAAGCATCATATCGAAACAACACAGAGGCAGAGACATTCTGCTTATATGCTAATTACAGAGAGGAATACTTACATGAAAAAGCACAGCGCTTTCGAAAGGATCTCAGCCATCATACTGATGGTCCTTTTGGTGTGCTCATGTCTCTCACCTCTCAGTAATACGGGTGCCGACGAATCTTCGGATGCCAAGGCGGCCTACGAGGCCAAGCTCAAAGAGGCCAAAGAACGCAAGAAAGAGTACGAGGACGCCAAGAAAGAGGCCGAGGCCACGGTAGCCGAATTCAAGGAGAAAAAAGCTGACATCGAGTCATACATCATGGAACTTGATCTGAAGCTCAACGATATCTCCTTAAAGCTCTTTGATCTTCAGCAGGATATAGAGAAGACGAACAAAAAGCTTGATAAGACAAAGAAAGCACTCAAAAAGGCTACCGCAAGGAAAGACAGGCAGTACGATACGATGAAGGCCAGAGTCCGCTACCTCTATGAGAACGGTGAGCCCTCAATGCTCGATGTCATGCTCGAATCATCAAGCCTTTCCGATCTTTTGAACGGCGTGGAATACCTTACTGCGATCCACGAGTACGATAACTCTCTTTACGACGCGTACAAGGAATATGAACAGGAAGAAGCCGATCAGCAGGCTCTTCTCGAGGTCTCGCTTGAAGAACTGCATCACATGGAAGAAAGCGTGCTTGTTGAGCAGGGAACACTTGAAGAACTGATGGCTCTCAAACAGGCGGAGATTGAGAAGGTTACCGAGGATCTCGGCATCGCCGACGAAGTGCTTTTCAACTACATCGACATGATCGCCTCGGAAGAGCTCGAGATCGACCAGATCATCGAAGAGGAGCAAAAACGAGTAGAGGAAGAAGAGCGTAAGCGCAAAGAAGAGGAAGAACGCCTCCGCAAGGAAGCCGAAGCAAAGAAGCGTCAGCAGGATGCCGCAGCCGCAGCTGTTGCTCTCGAAGGCTACTCTGAAGAATATTCTAATATCGTCCTCACCGAAGAGACCGATTCTTTCAGCATGATCTGGCCTCTACCCGGTGATCACAGAACATATTCAAGATTCGGTTACAGAGTCGCTCCCAAAAAGGGTGCCTCGACTTACCACAAGGGCTGGGATATCGGTGGTGAGTTCGGTGCTCCGATCGTCGCTGTACTCGCAGGTGATGTCGTTGCGGCAAGCTACAACGCGTCGGGCGGAAACTACGTGAGGATCGATCACGGCAACGGCTTTATGACCGTCTACTGTCATGCATCCAAGCTCCTCGTCTCAGCAGGTGACCACGTCAAGCAGGGCCAGACGATCGCTCTGTGCGGTTCTACAGGAGTATCGACCGGACCTCACCTTCATTTCGGAGTGGTCTCAAACGATGTCTATATCGATCCCGAGCCTTATCTCGAGTGGCTGGGAACACAGGATATGAGGAAGTGAAAGTTTATATATCATAAGAATTATACAACCGTCAAATGTAAAATTTTTGTATATAAATGAAAGGAGAAATATTATGAAGAAATTTTACAAAACTATATCTATGGTGCTTGCAATTATTTTCATACTTGTACCCATTAGCAACATTGATGTATTTGCTGCAGATATATCACTTAACAAAACAACGATTACACTTGAAGAGGGAGCAACATTTAGACTTGATCTTAAAGGAACTTCTTCTTCTAAAACTCTATTTACCTGGGTCTCGGATAATAAAGAAATTGCTACAGTTAACCGTAATGGAGTAATTAGAGCTTTTAATTCTGGTGAAACATATATCAGAGTAACTGTCGATAAGAAAGAGCTTAAATGCAAAGTAAATGTTGTAAATTCATCTAAAATATTAACAAGTATAGATGTATATAACATTGCTATGCCAAGTGTAGTTCATATCACATATGCCAGCGGTGGTGGATCTGGATTCTTCATAGAAGATAATCAGATAGTTACAAATTACCATGTTATAAAAGATGCATTAGAGTCTATTAAGATTGTTGATATGAAGGGTAAGTCTTATAAAGCTATCAATGTTCTTGGCTATGATCAGTTAAGAGATATAGCTGTTGTTGAGACAAAAGAAAAGGGTACTCCTATTAAAAAGAATACACATAAACTTAGAGCAGGTGAAACTGTATATACATTAGGATGTCCTTTTGGTATTCCTTTTGTTATTGCTCAAGGTTTATTAGGAAAAACAGCTTGGGGAGTTGATGGAAAGAATACTATTATGCATACTGCTCCCATGTCAAGCGGTAATAGTGGAGGACCTCTTGTAAACTCTTATGGTGAAGTCATTGGTATTAATACTCTTTCTTCTAGTGGAGAAACAGCACAGTTATTAAATTATGCTGTTAATTTTGACGAGGTAAAAAATGTTGATTTAAACAATCCTATTCCTGTGGAAGATTTTAAGAACAGATTTAATTTACCTGTTAAAACAGTAAAGTCATCAGATGCTAAAATTGGTGACTATATTATTCTTGGAAAATATGAACAAGATAATGACAAGAATAATGGACCAGAAGACATTGAGTGGCTGGTTATTTCAGAAACTAAAGATAGCATTCTTGTAGTTAGCAGATACTGTCTTGATATTACTTGTTGGAATAGTAATAATGATTTTGTTTCGTGGAAAGATTCTGAACATAGGTCTTGGTTAAATGGCTCTTTCTATACTAATTCTTTTACAAGCTCAGAGAAAGATAAGATCTTATATGCCAATACAGATGAAGAGATTACTAGTGGTTTTTCTAGTTCATCAGGTTCTGGAACATTTGATAATGTATTCTTATTAAGTATCGAAGAAGTCTATGAATATATGGATAATGGTACTATTGATAAGAAAGCTAGTGCTTCAGAATACTGTAAATCAAAAGGTGCAGGTGATTTTGGAAAAACTGGATATACTTTCTGGAGTACAAGAAGCTATTCTACTGAAGATGGTATGTATTTAACAGTAGCTGAATTTGGAGATATTACAAGTGATCGTCCAGATGGTACAAGCATTGTTGGTCATATGACTACTAGACCTGCGATGTGGATTAAGAAGTAATTATACTTCTTAATCCAGATGAAGAGGAACATATGTTCCTCCTCGTGTTTCCTTACTCGTCCCATGTGACTATATTTATATATACGGCGCCTTCGCCGGAGGAATAAAGGGACTTTGCGGATACCCATCATACAAGTATTGTATATGGTTTTGTTAATTGGCGGAAAAGAAGAAAAAGTTGAAAAACTCTTCTTTTCTGCTATTCTTATAATAATAAGACTAAAAGATGCTCTGGCGGTTCACCGATATGATCATCAATATATAAAGCAAAAAGATAACCCACCACCTTTAGGTGGTGGGAGAAACTTTTCGCTGGTGCCGGGTTCAAGCCCGGTACCAGCAGGATCGCGAAGCGATCTGCTTTATAACGTGCAAATTGCGAAGCAATTCGCGAGTTTGATTACAGTCTTGAGGAGGTAACGACGTGGGAATCTATCTGAATCCCGGGAATGAAAACTTCAGAAGAACCCTTGCGGCAGACATTTATGTCGATAAAACCGGAATGATCGCAGAGATGAACAAGTTTATCGATAAGGGAAACAACTATGTCTGCATTTCCCGCCCTCGCCGCTTTGGAAAGACAATTGCAGGGAACATGCTCTCTGCTTATTACTCAAAGGGATGCGACTCCCGTGAGCTTTTTGCGCCTTTCAAGATTTCAAAGGATTCCCGCTTTGAGGAGAGACTCAATCAACTGAATGTCATAAAGCTCGACATGAACAGCGAATATCAGAATACGGTTGATAAGGCCGAATTGATAAAGCGGATCACCGGCAAGATCAAAGAAGAGATGAATTCTCAGTTTCCGACCGTTATTCTTCGGGAGGATGACTCACTGGCTGAATGTATCTTGAAGGTTTTTTCTGCAACCGGTGAAACGTTCGTCATAATCATGGATGAGTACGACGTCCTTGTCAGAGAAAAAGTATCGGAGACGCTTTTTGCGGAGTACCTTTCATTCCTCAACGGGCTCTTTAAGAGCGACACCTTAAGACCGGCTATATCCCTTGCCTATCTTACGGGTATTTTCCCTATTGTGCGTGACAAGATACAGTCGAAACTCAATAATTTTTATGAATACACAATTCTGGACGCGGAAGAACTGGCTGAATATATCGGTTTTACCGGAGAAGAGGTAAAAGAACTATGCAGAAAGTACGGAGTTAATTATGACGAATGTCAAATGTGGTATGACGGTTATAAGCAACACGGATTTGAAATATATAATCCCGAATCGGTTGTAAAATGCGTAAACAAGAATGAATTCGGCAACTTTTGGGGAAAGACATCGCGCTTTGATGTCATTTCCGATCGCCTTGATGAGAATTTTGAAGGAACAAAGGAAGATGTGATCAAAATGGTCAGCGGCGAAGAAGTAACAGTGGATCCGGATCTGTTTATGAATACGGTAACCGGTTTCAAAATGAAAGATGAGGTATTTACGTACCTTATTCATCTTGGATATTTAGCTTATGACCGAGAAAATGGAAAGTGCAGAATCCCCAATAAAGAGATTCGTAACGAATGGCTCAGAGCACTCAAAGTTGCTAAGGATTATGGGACAACAAACAAGATCATCTCAGATTCCATGAATCTGCTTGAAGCGACAATGGACGGAGATGAAGAAGCTGTCGCTCGCGCGCTTGACCGCAGTCACATAAACGTAACGAGCAACCGCAGCTACAACAACGAGGACGCTCTTCAGAGTGCGATCTATTTGGCATATATCTACGCACTCAACGAGTACACAGTCATCAAGGAAATGACCACCGGCAAGGGGTTTGCGGATGTTGTGTTTGTTCCTTTTAAAGAAAGCCGACCCGCTATGATAATCGAACTCAAACGCAACTCATGTACCGAAAGCGCCATTACTCAGATAAAAGAAAAGAAGTACTTCACGTCGCTCGGACACTACAACGGGAATCTTCTGTTTGTGGGCATCAACTATGACGAGAAGGAAAAGACACACACGTGTAAGATTGAAAGGTTTGATATAGGGTGATTATTGAGAGGAAGGACAAAACACGTTGTGATTAATGTCCCCTGATGTTATACTGAATCAGTAGGCGGCATTCAAGGGGTGATGATTCTGCTATAAATCTGTCGGTCCGGAGTAACCGATTTAATGCAAGTCTGATGTGGATATGCCGGCCATCGGTCGTATTAATAGGTGAGGGAGGAAATTACGGTGACGTTCGAGGAAGTATATAATGAGTATTTCTCATATGTATATAACATTATCTACGCCAGAACCCTGAACAGGGCGGAGACCGAGGATCTTGTCAGCGACGTTTTTTTCAGGGCCATGGAGAATTACGGTAAATTCAATCCCAAGAAGGCTTCGGTGAAGACATGGATCTGCACCATAGCCAGAAACAGGCTGATTGATTATTACAGGTCGGGAAACCGCACACGCAGTGTGCTCATGGCAGATGATGACATGAAGAACTTCCCGGTCGAGGATGAATACAGTGTAGAGCAGGACGACATCAACAAAGAGGTGCACAGGATCCTGTCTCTTCTGTCGGAAGAGGAGAGAGAACTCATATCGATGAGGTTCTTTATGGACCTGAAGAACACGGAAATAGCCGACAGGCTCGGAATTTCCTCCAAAGCGGTCTGTGAGAGGTTCAGACGTCTCCTGAAAAAATGCGAAGGTCTCACAGACAAAAATACGTTAAGTGAATTGCTGTCATAACAGGAAATACTCCGATAGAAATGAGTTGCAACGACTGACGGGAAAGGGGTCACACATGACTGATCTTGAGAAACTTTTTAGCAAAACGGATTTTTCAAAAGAAACAAATTTCAAGGAAACTCTGCGTGGCAGGCTTTTTTCCGGAGGAGGAGTGATAAAGGGCTCTTTTGGAAAGGAGCTTTCGGATGATGAACTCGGATTTGTAAATGCGGCCGGTACGGGGACCGTGGTACCCGGGGCTGAAGATGGGGACAAAGAGATCTGATACGTTGTTCATTGGGACCTGCGTAAAAAGCGCAGGTCTTTTTGAGTTTGGGACATAAGCGTCAGATCGCGGATGAAACTCTTTCTTATTGAAAAAAAGAGCCCGAACGCTTATAATCTCTGTTAAGGATTTCAAAAAACTCAAGAATATGAGCAAGTGCGAAGCGGATTGCGAATATCCTTGACTAACAAAACAGAAAGGATGCGGATCATGATTAAAGAGTTTAAAAAATTCATTACCCGCGGTAACATGATCGATCTTGCGGTCGGCATGATCATCGGTGCCGCTTTCAACAGTATCGTTACGTCGCTCGTAAACGATATTTTTATGCCTGTAGTCGGCCTGATCGTTGGCGATACAGACTTTTCGAACATGTATGTTGTTCTGAGTAACCCCGGGAATCTTCCCAAGCCCGCAACACTCGCGGAAGCCAAGGAACTCGGACTTGCAACACTCAACTACGGTAACTTCATCACGGCAGTCATCCACTTCCTTCTCATGGCTATCGTTGTGTTCCTGATCGTTAAGGCCATGAATAAGATGACCGACATCAGCAAGGGTCTTGTTAAGAAGAAGGGTGAGCCCGCTCCCGAGCCCACTACCAAGAAGTGCCCTTACTGCCTGAGCGAGATCCCGATCAAGGCCACCAAGTGTCCTCATTGTACTTCGGATGTTCCCGAGGAGCCCGTTGAGGAAAAGAAATAATCAGTAAGAGGATTTTTAGTAATGAACAGCACTGTCGATGAGATCAAAAGGAGAAGAACCTTTGCGATAATCTCACACCCCGACGCAGGAAAGACTACTCTCACGGAGAAGCTCCTGCTGTACGGCGGAGCCATTAATCTGGCAGGCTCCGTTAAAGCCAAAAAGACAGCCAGACACGCAGTCTCTGACTGGATGGAGATTGAGAAAGAAAGAGGCATTTCGGTTACATCGTCCGTCATGCAGTTCGATTACGACGGATATTGTATCAATATCCTTGATACACCGGGTCATCAGGATTTCTCCGAAGATACTTATCGAACACTCATGGCGGCCGATTCGGCCGTCATGGTCATTGATGGATCAAAGGGCGTTGAAGCCCAGACTATCAAGCTTTTCAAGGTATGTGTCATGAGACATATACCTATCTTTACATTTATAAACAAGATGGATCGTGAGGCGCGTGACACCTACGAGCTCCTTGACGAGATCGAGACTGTCCTCGGGATAAGAACTTGTCCCATGGACTGGCCGATCGGTTCCGGAAAGGGCTTTAAGGGCGTTTATGACCGTCAGACCCACATGATCAACCGCTACATGGCAGCCAATGCCGGCATGAAAGCTGTTGAAGGGATCGAAGCCGACATCTCGGATCCGAAGCTTGATGAGCTCATCGGTTCGGACGCAAGAAACAGGCTTCAGGAAGAGATCGAGCTCATCGAGGGCGCGACAGATACCTTCGATATCGAGAGAGTCAGGAAGGGTGATCTCACACCCGTGTTCTTCGGCTCGGCTCTCAACAACTTCGGTGTAGAGAACTTCCTTAAGTACTTCCTTTCCATGACTCCGCCTCCTTCAGCACGTGAGTCGACGTCAGGGACTGTCGATCCCATGAGTGAGAGCTTCTCGGCCTTCGTGTTCAAGATCCAGGCGAACATGAACAAGGCTCACCGCGACCGTATCGCGTTTATGAGGATCTGCTCGGGTCGTTTTGATGCGAACAAAGAAGTTTATCACGTGCAGGGTGAGAGAAAGCTGCGACTTTCACGTCCCCAGCAGCTGATGGCCGAAGAGAGAAAGGGCATTGACGAAGCTTATGCCGGTGACATCATCGGTGTGTTCGATCCCGGTATCTTTTCGATCGGCGATACTGTCTGCGACCCGTCGACAAAGGTCTGCTACGAAGGCATCCCGACTTTTGCACCCGAGCATTTTGCGAAGGTCAGACAGGTCGATACCATGAAGCGCAAGCAGTTCATGAAGGGCATCATGCAGATCGCACAGGAAGGCGCGATCCAGATCTTCCAGGAGTTCAATACCGGCATGGAAGAGATAATCGTCGGCGTTGTCGGCGTGCTCCAGTTCGACGTTCTCAAGTTCCGCCTCTCGTCGGAGTACGGCGTTGAGATCGCCATGGAGAACCTGCCTTATGAGTTCATCCGCTGGATCGGCAAGCTCGAAGGAACTGTCGGAGAGCTCTCGGTAACCTCCGACACAAAGAGAGTCAAGGACCTTAAGGGCAATCCTTTGCTGCTGTTTGCCCATGCATGGAGCATCAAGACGGTCCTCGAACGAAACAAAGGACTCGAGCTGCTCGAGTTTTCCAAGAACTGACGAAGTATTCTGCGTGACGGCGGGCTAAAACGGCTGCTGTGGCAGAAGAAAGAGCGTGCATTATCAAATGGCAGAAAAGAAATACGAGATAAATATGTGTGAGGGTGCGATCCTTCCGAAGATGCTGCGCTTTACGATTCCGCTCATGCTTTCGAGCGTGCTGCAGCTGCTCTTCAACGCGGCCGACGTCGTGATAGTCGGTCAGTTCGCGGGTGACGATTCGCTCGGAGCCGTGGGCTGTACGGGATCGCTCGTCAATCTCCTCACTAACCTGTTCATCGGCCTTTCGGTCGGATCGAACGTTATGGCCGCGCGACACTACGGTGCAAAACAAGATGACAGACTCGGCAGGACCGTGCACACATCCATGTGCGTGGCACTGATCGGAGGGATCATCCTGACGGCGGTCGGAGTCATCTTTTCGGGTGACCTTTTAACGCTTATGGACACGCCCCCGGAGCAGCTCGGCAAAGCCACGCTTTACCTGAGGATCTACTTTGCGGGTGCGACCGTGAGCCTTATATACAACTTCGGAAGCGCTCTTCTGAGGGCTGTCGGAGACACAAAGCGACCGATGATGTACCTCGCTTTTTCCGGAGTTGTGAATGTTGTACTTAATCTTATATTTGTTATAGTTTTCGAGATGGATGTCGCGGGCGTTGCGATAGCGACCGTTATCTCGCAGGCAGTGAGCGCGGTTCTTGTAGTAAGATGCCTGATGAAAGAGAAGGGCGCCTTTAAGCTCATCTTTTCAAAGCTGAGGATCGACACGAAAGAGCTTGCGATGATCCTCAAGGTCGGATTCCCGGCCGGGATACAGGGCTGCATCTTCTCGATGTCAAATGTTGTGATCCAGTCATCCGTGAACGGCTTTGGAAACATCGTGGTGGCAGGGAACTCCGCAGCCATGAACCTTGAAGGCTTCTGTTGGGTCTCCATGAACGCGTTCCACCATGCTACGCTTTCGTTCATGAGCCAGAACTACGGAGCCGGACGCTCTGACCGCATGGGAAGGATCTTGCGCTGCGGACTGATCTGCGTGACGGTGACGGGACTTGTGCTCGGACTCCTCGAAGTGATCTTCAGCAGACAGCTGCTTGGGATCTACACCTCGAGTCCCGAAGTCATCGAGGCCGGCATCAGGAGACTTATGTACATCGCTTCGATCTACTTCACCTGCGGTGTGATGGACGTTATGGTCGGTGCTCTTCGCGGAGTCGGTTACTCCGTGATGCCCATGATCGTGTCTCTTGTCGGAGTCTGCGGTGTGAGACTGGTTTGGATCGCCACGGTGTTCGGTATCGAACAGTACCACAGAGTCGAGACTGTTTATGTGTCTTATCCGATCTCGTGGATCGCGACTTTCCTTGTACATGTCATAACATACTTTGCGGTGCGAAAGAGGGTACTCGAACGCATGGCCGGAAGAGCGGCAGGCACCGGGGCGGCCGCTGAGACGAACTGATTTAGGGATTGCAGATGGAAAAGCTGGTAGTTATTGCCGGAACGAACGCTTCCGGGAAAAGCGATCTGGCGGTGAAGATCGCCCTCGCTGTGAACGGCGAAGTTATCTCCGCTGATTCAAGACAGGTCTATAAGGGACTTGACCTCGGAAGCGGCAAGATCACCGTCCCCGAGATGCAGGGAGTGCCTCATCATCTTTTGGATGTCGCGTATCCCGGTGATTATTTCTCACTCGCGCATTATCAGCGACTTGCCTACAAAGCTGTGGACGACGTTATCGCGAGAGGCAGGACCCCGCTTCTCACGGGAGGCACGGGACTCTACATAAACGCCGTGGCAGACGGCTACGAGCTCGAACCCGGCGAACCACGGAGTGATGTCCGGGGACGTGTGGAGGGGATGAACTGCGAGGAACTCCTCGGGGTCATAAAAGAGGCCGATCCCGAAGGAGCGGAAAGACTCGATCCTCACAACAAGCGCAGGCTCGAGCGTGCCGCGGAGAAGATACTGACAGGCAGGAAGCTTGAAAACAGATCACATAAGCGTTATGAGACTCTTATACTCGGCGTTACGTGGCCGAGGGAGGAGCTTTATGAGAGGATAAGAGTCAGGCTCGACAGGCGCCTTGAGGAAAATATGATAGGCGAGGTCGAGGGACTCAGAGCAGCCGGAGTCAGCGATGATTTTCTCTACAGGCTCGGGCTTGAATACAGGTACATCCTGCTTTATCTGCAGGGCAGGTTCGCTTCGTACGAAGCGTTTTACGAAGAACTTTTCAAAGAGATACGTCATCTCGCCAAGGAGCAGATGACATGGTTCAGAAAGAGGACGGACATAGTCTGGATCGACATGAAGGACGACCCTCTCGGAAATGCGCTTGAAAAGATAAACGCTTTTCTGGCGTGACGTGCGGATGCTTTTACGGGCCGAAACAAGCGGGGGGTGAAAGGAAGCGGATTATGAGACTGATAATCGTGACGGGTATGAGCGGCTCTGGCAAGACAAAAGCGCTCGACATACTTGAGGACAACGGCTTCTACTGTCTTGACAATCTCCCTGTCAAGATCCTGCCCGAGTTCATGAACATGATCCTGAGGCTTGACGATTTTTCAAACAAGGTCTGCATCACGGTGGATGTGCGTAACAGTGAGATGTCGGCGGGGGCTCTGCGGACGCTCACTTCGCTTTCAAAGCTCGTTTCACTCAAGATCATCTTCCTTGACTGCGACAATTCTGTCCTGATGAAGAGATACAAGGAGACCAGAAGGCTCCATCCCCTCATGATGACGGACAACAAGCTTGATCTTGCGCAGGCCATCGAACAGGAGCGTAAGATCCTCGAGCCCATCAAGTCGAAAGCGGATTATATCATCGATACTTCGCTTCTGACCACGGGAGACCTGAAGGCCAAGATCAACGAATTTCTCCCGGAGGGTGACAAGCCGGGACTTACACTTGCTTTTACGGCATTCGGATACAAATACGGGATACCGGCGGACTGCGACGTCGTTTTCGATGTGAGGTGTCTGCCCAATCCTTTCTATATCGAAGAACTGCGTACCAAGACGGGTCAGGATCATGAGGTGAGGGACTACGTTATGTCCTGCCCGGAGTCGCAGGAGCTTTTTGACAGGATCACAGCCTATCTTGACAGTGCGATCCCCATGTACGAGCGTGAGGGAAGGTCACAGCTCGTGGTAGGACTCGGCTGCACCGGAGGGCAGCACAGATCGCTCACATTTGCGATCCTTCTGGCCGAGAGGTACAAGGAGAAGGGCTTTGCCGCGAGTGCTTTCGCCCGCGACAGTGAGCGCAATGTCAGAAAATATCTTTGACGGAACGGGATACAGAGGTTTGTTGCGGAATATGCGGCATCACTACAGTTCAAAAGGGGTGGCTTGATGGAAGATACCGTAAAAAACGAACTCTTGAATTTTGCGTACAGGACCTTTACCGAGAAAGACGGTTACAAGGCCATTATGGAAGTTTTTGAGTGTGTCGGCGAGACACTCGATCTCGATACCCTGCTCACGTTCAGGACGAGTGAAACACCTTTCCTGCTTGAAACCGAGGAGGTTTGGGAGCGGACCCCGCTCGTCGGAGACCGCAGGCTCGTGATGGACTATCGTGACAACGAGAACTGGCTCAAGCTCAACCCGTACAGGGAAGACGTGCGTGTCTACCGTGTCGATGACACGACGGATCACGGACTTGAGACCATGAGCCGCGGGCTGGTTGAATCGACGGGTGTGACCGCTTTCGTGGCATGCGCCATGTCGAGCGGCAGGGACTACGTCGGTGAGCTCGTTTTTGCTTACAGGCGCGGACCCAGAGTCTGGGACGAGTCGGACATCACGTTCATGAAGCAGCTTGCAAGGATCCTTTATAAGATCGTGGCGAGGGACAAGAGGAACGAGGCCAGACGATTCATCCTTGCGGAGGCCGAGAACATGGTTTCCGAGGCCGGCAATGCCACCAGCCAGTTCCTTACAAACATTTCGCATGAGCTGAGAGCACCGATCAATTCCATCACGGGTATGTCATCGATCCTCAGACACAACATAGATAACCCCGAGATCGCGAACCAGTGCCTCGACCGCCTCGACAAGGCAGTCAGGCAGCTCATGGACAGCATGAGCAACTGCGTGGACACTTCGATAATCGACGGAGACAGGCTCCTTGTCGACATGTCGTGGTTCAAGCCCTCGGACCTTGAGGAGGATGTCAGAAAGGTCTACGGACCTCTCTGCGATGTCAAGAATCAGACTCTTGAATTTGAGTATGAGAGCGGCATGATCATATATTCGGATTTCACCAAGATCATGAGGATACTCGGGCATCTCATCTCGAATGCGAGCAAGTATTCGGATGAGGGCGGAAAGATCAAGGTCACGGTCACGATCGATGAGAACGCCAGAACGCGCAGCATGATCATGTTCCGCGTGCGCGACAACGGCTGCGGCATGGACGACGAGACGAGGAGGTTCATACTTGAACCCTACAACCCCAACAACGTGCGCAAGGGCGCGCCTCAGGGGCTCGGAACGTTTATAGCCAAGCACCTCATCCGCCTCATGCACGGAACGATGGATGTCTTTTCACAGGTCGGCAGCGGGACGGAATTTGTGTTCATAATCCCCGCGAGGATCAATGTCGATAAGCCTGCGGTTCAGGACAGGGAGGAGATCGAGCAGGCGAGTGAGGCAAGTGAGATGTATATCGGCAGAAGGATCCTTATCGCCGAGGACAATGTCCTCATGGGAGAGATCCTTGCCACCATGCTCGGGTACAGGGGGCTTGATTCGGACAGTGCGATCAACGGCCGTGAGGCTCTTGATATGTATATGTCCCACGATCCGTTTTATTATGATATGATACTTATGGATGTGCAGATGCCCGTCATGGACGGTATCGAAGCTTCAAGAAGGATCCGCGGCAGCGGAAGGACGGATGCGCAGATCATCCCGATCATCGCGCTTTCGGCCAACACTTCTCAGAGCGAGATCGAGCGCTCGACGCAGGGAGGCATGAATTCGCAGCTTCTCAAGCCGGTAGCGGAAAAAGAATTATTTGAAACGATCGGTCAGTTTATGATCTGACCGGGAAAGGACTAAAACAGACAAATGAATAGGGTGAAGTCACAGCAGAAGGCATTGGTCTCACTCGTTTCTGTCCTTATGGCGCTGATACTTGCGTACGGGACGATCGGAACGAGCGCGTGGGAACCGGTGAACACAGAAGCTGCGACCTATGAGAACGATCCGGCAGTGGCGGTGGAGGTTGAAACCGCGGTGCCGGAGGTACAGGGTGAAGAATCTGAGCCCGTCGGTACTCAAGATGTTCCGGACGAAAGCATTGTTGACGAGCCTGCGACCGAAGTCGCATTCGTCACAGGGGGTGATGTTTCCGTTACGGAAGAGGACGAGACGGAACCGGTGCAGCCCGAAGGGGAAACGGGAGAGGATTTGTTGGTTGAAGAGGGAACGGAAGAAGAACAAAAGGATGTCCCCGCAGATGTACCCGAAAAGGTCGCAAAGTTGCTTGTCACGAGCAGGCAGTACTATGATGAGGAGACAGTGGCAAATGCCCTGTCGATACCTCTCGAGAGTAACGACGCACGATACAACTTTATCACAGGAAGTGACTACAAGGTCTACACTATGACAGACAAGCCGGAGTGGTACCCGAGTGAGGGTGTCGCTTCGAAGCGCATGTCTACTTTTGACGTACCTTACTGGGTTATGGACAAGTCGGGAAACCGCACCGCCACAACCGGCAAGATCACGATCAACGAGGTGCTCGCTGACAGCGTGAAGTGCATCTTCAGCGATATCTTCCTGCTTGAGGAGCAGTTCCCGATCAATTATCTTGTGGGCTTTATGTACAGAAAGGTCGGCGGTGCCGGTCTTGTCAATTCACCGATCCTTTCGGCGCATTCGTTCGGTGTTGCGATCGATATCAACAACGGCGACTACGACAATGATCTTTATGTCGGAAAGGGCAACGACCTGCGTGACAAGAGCAATCCGTTCTGCATCTCCGATGAAGTGATAGAAGTGTTCAAGTCCTGGGGATGGAACTGGGGCGGAGAGTTTGATATCTGCTCCGACACCATGCATTTCCAGTATTTCGGACTTGAGTTTTTACAGTACGAGTCGGACGAGCCTTTCCCCGTGCTTGAGGTCGGAAAGACAGCCAAGGCGAACGTGGTGCAGAACCTCAGAGGTCGTCTCGTCAAACTCGGTTACCTGAAAAAACAGTCGGGCAAGAAGTATGACAACGACCTTGCGGAAGTCGTAAAGCAATTCCAGGCTGACAACGGACTCGAGCCCGACGGAATAGTTGATTACGAAACATGGGTACCCTTGATCAACCAGACACACGATATGTCATACGTATTCTAAAGATACAGGAGCCGGCCACATGAGCGAAAAGAAGAGCGGTAACGAAGCTAAAGAAGGCGCAAAGAAGTTGCGAATACCGACCAGCGTCATCGTTACCGTGTTCTTTTTGGCCACGGTGGCCGTTATGTTCATCATATTCTTAAATTATCTCACCTATGTCGACGACCCCGAGACAGAAAAGCTTTATGACAGATACTACGCGATGATAGTCCCCGACCGGGAATCTTCTTTCTGGAACGAGGTTTATGAAAGTGCGCACAAGATCGCCGAACAACAGGGGATCTATGTTGAGATGCTCGGCAAGAGCATGCTCAGGCAGTATTCGCGTGAGGACCAGCTCAGGATAGCCGTCGCAGAGTCGGTCGACGGGATCATAGTCGTTGCGGATGAAAGCGAGGAGATGCGTGAACTTATCTCTCTTGCGACCGAGAGCGGGATCCCTGTCGTGACGCTCATGTCGGACTGTCCCTCTTCGGATCGGTGCAGTTTTGTCGGTATCAGTAACTACAATATCGGCCGTGAGTACGGGAACCTGATCGTCAGGCTTGCGGGGCGCGCTCCGCAGTCCGAGGAACCCGTCAGAGTCGCCGTACTGGTTAACGGCTACACAGAGGCATCGGGTCAGAACATCCTGTGCATGGGGATCCAGGAAACCGTCGAGGCCGGAGTTTTGCAGGGATATACGGGTGACAGAAAGGTCGACATCTCACTTGTTCAGATCGATGACTCCAACGCTTTTTCAACTCAGGAAGGTGTAAGAGAGCTTGTTTTCGGCCCTGACGCCTATAACCCCGATATCATAGTCTGCCTCTCGGAGACCGAGACTACGGGCGCATATCAGACAGTAGTCGATTACAACAAGGTCGGTGTTATCACCGTGCTCGGGTATCATGATTCACCCGCGATCCTGAACGCTATCGACAGAAGTGTTATCGAAGCCACCATCTCCATAGACACCGAGCAGCTCGGAAGCTCCTGTGTGGAGGCACTTTCCGAGTATATCGAGTACGGACTCACGAGCCAGTATATTACGGCCGACTCACTGCTCATAGATTCTTTGAACGTTTCGAAGTATCTGAAGAAGGAGGTGCCTGATGAAAAGTGACAGCTTCCTTCGCAGGATCTCGCTCAAGAACAAGATGGTCGGCATCTCACTTCTGGCCAACGTGCTGATCCTTATTGTCAACGTGGTCCTGATGTTCGCCATCAACAACCTTTCGGACAGGATGGATGCGGTATTTAAGGACAATCTTTTCCTTGAAGAACTCATGGGCTCCATTACACGTGTTCAGGACAACATGACCGAGTACCTCAACAACAAGACAAGTGACACTCTGACCGAGTACTTCAGTAGCGAGCAGGAGTTCAGGGATCTCGTGGCGCAGCTCGACGACGACATCTCTTCTCTACCCTTTACCCGTATGGAGAGAAGTATCAAGAGGATGTGCCGGAAGTACATAGATGAGGTCAACTTGACCATTGAATATAAGCGTGGACGAAATGTTGAGAAGTACCGCCTCAAATATGAGAACGCCACGCGACTCTTTGACTACATCGAATCAGCGATATACAGCCTTAACAACGAACAGTTCGCCGAGAACTCCGACAACTACACCAAGCTGCTTTCGGCGTTCCGTCGTTTCGAGATGACGAGTAACCTTGTCCTTGCGCTTGTTATCGCCGGAAATATCATCGTCGTTACGAGACTTACGCTCGCTGTTATCAGGCCCCTCCAGAACCTTACGGAGAAGGCGGGCGAGGTGGGACGCGGAAACTTCGACATCTCTCCGCTCGAGGTTGTCAATAACGACGAGGTCGGTGTCGTTACGGAGGCCTTTAACCAGATGACGGTCAGCATCAGGGATTACATCGACAGGCTCAGGGAAAGCTCCGCGGCGGAGCGAAGACTCAGGGAGAACGAGCTGCTCATGCAGGCGCATCTTAAGGAGGCACAGCTCAAGTACCTTCAGGCGCAGATCAATCCGCACTTCCTCTTTAACACGCTGAACGCGGGAGCGCAGCTCGCGATGATGGAAGGCGCCGACAAGACGAACGGCTACATCGAACACGTGGCGAACTTCTTCCGTTACAATGTCAAGAAAGGATCGGAGATCGTTACGATCCGCGAAGAGGTTGAGCTCATTGACAACTACATCTACATTCTGAACGTTCGTTTCAGCGGTGATATCAAGTATGAAAAGAAGCTTGACGAGTCAGTGCTCGACACACCCATGCCGAGCATGATCCTTCAGCCGATCGTCGAGAACTGTGTCAACCACGGTATCAGGGAGATGCTCGGAGAAGGCAGGATCAGTCTCGAGGTATTCAGGATCGACGACATTGTCTGCGTGAGCATCAGTGACAACGGCAGGGGCCTTTCGCAGGAGACAATAAACGACATCCTCAACGGAAGCCTAAAGACCGACCCCAAGTCTTCGGGCGGCGGGATCGGACTCGACAATGTTATTGCCAGACTGAGGCTGTTTACGGGTGAGAGCGACCCTGTCTCGATAACGAGCGAGGGTGAAGGAAAAGGAACAAGATTCGACATTTATCTGGACGTATGACGGAACCGAACCGGAGAACAAGACAGCTCGACATTTCTCCGTATGTATGACGGAACCGAAAAAACACACTGTGAAAGAGGTTGTTATGTACAAGATAATGCTGGCGGATGACGAAGGGATCGTGATCGATTCACTCAGGTTCATCATCGAAAAGGAATTCGGAACGGAGTGCGAGATCGCAACCGCAAAGACGGGCAGGAGCGTTATCGAGCTTGCCGAGAGCTTCAGGCCCGATATCGCGATCATGGACATTCAGATGCCCGGTATCAACGGTATCGACGCGATGCGAGAGATCAGAAGGACGAATTCTTCGGTCATCTTTATCGTTATGTCCGCATACGATAAATTCGATTACGCTCAGGAAGCCATAAAGCTCGGAGTACTCGAGTACGTCACAAAGCCCATGAACAGGGAGAGAATGATCTCCATCCTGCATATGGCCATGGACCAGGTCAGCGACGAACGCCGCAAGAGAAGCGAGGACCTCATAATAAAAGAAAAGCTCGAGACGGTTGTGCCGATCCTCGAGAGCGGTCTTATATACAACATCCTTTTTAAAGAATACTTCGAGGAAGACATCGAAAGCTACAGGTCACTCCTCGATATCAAAACGGATCATGCGTTCATGATGGTCATCATCTGCGGTGACGATCAGGAAGGAAGTCACATGACGAACGCTGCCGGCAGCAGTGTCAGGATGCTCCGTAATTACAAGGAGATCCGCGACCTCCTCAAGGACACATTTGACTGCGCGGTCGGAACGGTGATGTCCAACAAGATCGCGGTGCTTGTACCCCACGAAGGCACAAAGGTGGAGTACAACGAGCGTACTTCCCTTATCGACAGGGTCAGAGAGATCGTTCACACCATCAGAAGAAAATTCGGGATCCGTCTGCGTATCGGCATCGGCGGAGTCAGGCCCATAAACATTATGTCCGATTCGTATAACGAGGCTGTCAAGGCGCTCCTTTTCACTACAGGAAGCGTGGCACATGCCGACGACCTGCCCATCGGATGCGATTACACGGACGACTACCCCGTCGAGACCGAGAACCGTCTTTTTGAAGAGATAAAACGCGGGAACAGGGACGGAGCTGTCAGAGAGGCGGACAATTTCTTTGAATGGATGAAGGAGGCCGACATCAACGACATCAGGCTCAAGATCATCGAGTTCGTCCTCTTTGCCGAGAAACTTGCCTATGAGAACGGCGGTATGACATACCGCTTTGAATCGAGACACGATTACCTCCCCGAGGTACTTGAGACGGATCATGTCGAGAAACTCAGGGAATGGTTCGTGCACAAGATCGGCGAAGCATGTGTCAACATCGAGAACAAGCGTGTCGAGAAAACCCTGAGCGTGGTCGACATGGCCAAGGACTATATCCGTGACAACTACAGCCGCAACATCTCGCTTGAGGACGTATCGAGAGCGGTTGATATAAGCCCTTACTACTTCAGCAGACTCTTTAAGGAGGAAACGGGCGAGAACTTCATCGAATACCTCACGGGTGTCAGGATGGAGCATGCAAGAGAGCTGCTCTTGAATCCCAGGTACAGCATGAAGGAGATCTGTTCGATGATAGGATACCAGGACCCCAATTATTTCAGCCGGTCCTTTAAGAAGAACATCGGTGTCACACCCACCGAGTACAGAGAGGGGAAGACGTCATGAAACGGATTATCGCGCTTCTGATAGCTGCCGCCCTTTGCCTTACGGGCTGCGGCAAACCCGAGACGCCCGTGGAGGAATCGGACAACAAAAAGGAAGACTCCGTGAAGATCGGAATGAGCTTTGACTCTTTCGTTATCGAACGCTGGCAGCGTGACAGGGATGTCTTTGTTTCGACAGCCAAGGAGCTCGGAGCACAGGTCAATGTCCAGAGTGCCAACGGCGACGTTGACAAGCAGAAAGAGCAGATAGAGTACTTTATCGAGTCGGGGATGGATGTTATCGTCATCATCTGTATCGATTCGGGCAGCCTTTCGGAGGTAGTGGCCGATGCCCGCAAGGCCGGCATCAAGGTCATCGCTTACGACAGACTCTTAAATGATTCGGCGGTCGATCTCTACATCTCATTCGATAACGAAAAGGTAGGCCGTATGATGGCAGAAGCGTTGTACGGCGCGATGTCCCCGCCGCTCGGAAGTGTCGTGATGCTCGGCGGATCACCCAAGGACAACAACGTTTCGCTTCTTGAAACGGGATTCCTTGATGTCTGCGAAGAAAAGGGTATCACGGTCGAGGGCCGGATGCATGCCGACAACTGGAAGGCGGAGCTTGCATCGGAGTACGTCTACAACAACGAGCCGCTCATTAAGAATGCTTCCGGTATCATGTGCGGAAACGATACGATCGCGGGAGCGGTGATCCCCGTACTTGCCGAGATGAGGCTCGCGGGAACGATGAGCGTTGTCGGTCAGGACGCAGACCTTGAGGCCTGCCAGAGGATCGTCGAAGGCACCCAGCTCATGACGGTTTACAAGCCTGTTGAAAAGCTGGCGAAAAGAGCGGCATCGTGTGCCATCGCTCTTGCCAAGGGCGAGAAGCTTGAAGATGATGATGTCACCAAGATAAATGACGGAACCTACAATGTTCCCTACATAGCGATGGAGCCGATCAGCGTGACGAAGGACAACATGAATGAAGTGATCATCGGCAGCGGGTTCCATCTGAAAGAGGACGTATACCTCAACGTACCTGAACTGATGCCATAAAAAATCCCCTTGCCGGTCAACCGGTAAGGGGATCTGTTTTTGAACGCTTTACTTGATCATTCTATTTGATCATTCTGCTGCCTTGGCAGGTGCACCCTTTACTGCAAAGATCGTGTTCCAAAGAGCAAGGAAGATCGAAAGTGCGAAGATCACGGCCGAAGCTACAGTGGTGATCGTGAGCATGAGAGTCGATCTCAGAACGTCATACGATGCGAGTGTGGGGAATGCTGCGTTGTACGCGCTTGTAGCTGCTCCGCCCACGAGAAGTGAAAATGTAAACTCGATCACTGCGAGGATCGCAACGATGATGCCCGTAACGGTGTCCGAAATCCATCTCCAAAGGAAGAAAGCTACGAACATGAGGATGGGGATGAACAGGAGCACGTATGTATAGAATGAAAGTGTACCCGACTGAACGTCTCCGGTGCTGCCGGTGATGGTGTTGAGAACACCGATGTTGCCGTTGAAGCGTACGTTGCTGGAGTTGTCTTCGGGGTCAACTTTTGTGCTGATTTCGTTAATGATAAGAGTAGCGGCTGCTTCGTCCGTCTCTGTGAGCTCATCAACATCTACCTTATAAAAGGGAAAGAGGCAGGCGAAGATCAGCAGGAACGAGAGCACCATAAGGATGTATTTGAGAAGATTGGAACAATGTGTTGTTTTCATTTGTAACCCTCCAATAAATAGTTATGTTAATAATAGTAAAATTCGGGGCAAAAAGCAATAGATTTTTATGTAACAGGGCATATGTGATAAAGAGAAATACGCAATAGCAATAAATGATTAGGATAAGCAAAAATGTGCTATGTGTTAGGAACCTTAACTCACAAAACTAGTAAAAAATATGCTGTAGATAAAAAGATATTACTATAAACGTTATGTTATTATGCGTTTGTAGCGATGCAGACACGGTGTCTGCATATGTATACCCACTTACCAAAAGGGAGGTTTAAATATTATGAAAAAGGCTCTTTGTTTATTACTTTGCCTTGCAATGGTAGTTTCGATGCTTACCGCCTGCGGTTCGTCATCGTCAGGAAACAAGGTTGGTGTTTCAATGCCTACCAAGTCACTTCAGAGATGGAATCAGGATGGTTCCAACATGAAGGAACAGCTTGAGAAGAAGGGCTATGAAGTAGATCTTCAGTTCGCAGACGGTACTGCTGACAATCAGGTTAACCAGCTCGAGAACATGATCTCCAACGGATGTAAGGTTCTTGTTATCGCTTCCATCGACGGAAACTCACTCGGAACAGTTCTTGCAACAGCTAAGGAAAAAGGCGTTAAGGTTATCGCATATGACCGCCTTATCATGAACACAGACGCTGTTACATACTATGCAACATTTGATAACTTCATGGTTGGTGTAAAGCAGGGTCAGTACATCGAGGATCAGCTTGGTCTCAAGAGCAATGCAGGCCCCTTCAATATCGAGCTTATCGCAGGTTCACCCGATGATAACAACGCTCACATCTTCTTTGAGGGCGCTATGAGTGTTCTTAAGAAGTACATTGACAACGGTACACTCGTTGTTAAGTCAGGTCAGACATCCTTCGAGCAGGTAGCTACTCAGGATTGGAAAACTGATAATGCTCAGTCCAGATTTGAGGCTCTTATCGCTTCCAACTACGCTGACGGAACACAGCTTGACGCTGTTATGGCTTCCAACGACTCTACAGCACTTGGTGTTGCAAACGCTCTTGCAAACAGCTACAACGGAAAGTATCCCATCCTTACCGGTCAGGACTGTGATATCGCAAACGTTAAGAATATGATCAACGGCAAGCAGTCGATGTCCATCTTCAAGGATACACGTGATCTTGCTGCAAAGACAACAGAGATGGTTGACGCTATCCTTAAGGGTGGCGAGCCTCCCATCAACAACACAACAGATTATGACAATGGTAAGTTTATAGTTCCTTCGTACCTCTGCGAGCCCGTATTCGCTGACGTTAACAACTACGAGAAGCTTCTTGTTGAGTCCGGATACTATAAGGCAGAAGAACTTAAGTAATCTTTGAAACAGACTCATAATTAACAAAAGTTAACCGGCAGGCAGGCGACTAGTTCTGTCTGCCGGTTTTCAAGGTTGGAGTATCACGCCTACTACTTCGTTTGAATTTTGGGCGAGGAATCGGAAGCGCATAATAGCGCTTCCAAAGAGGAGGAATAAAATTGGCTAAGATATTGCTTGAAATGAAAAACATAACCAAGACATTCCCCGGCGTAAAAGCACTTGATGATGTGAATTTTCAGGTAGAAGAAGGGGAGATTCATGCCCTTGTCGGAGAGAACGGCGCAGGAAAGTCAACACTCATGAATGTTCTTTCGGGAATATATCCTTACGGAACATATGAGGGAGATATTGTCTACGACGGCAAGGTTTGTGAGTTTCATGACATTAAAGAGAGTGAAAGAATGGGTATAGTCATAATCCATCAGGAGTTGGCACTCATTCCTTACATGACTATCGCCGAGAACATGTTCCTCGGCAACGAAAGAGGAAGAAGCTTCAAAATCAATTGGAACGAAACAAATGAGCTTGCGGCGAAATACCTTAAGATGGTAGGTCTTAAGGACAGCCCGCAGACATTGATCAAAGATATAGGTGTCGGAAAGCAGCAGCTTGTAGAAATTGCAAAGGCACTCGCTAAGAATGCCAAACTTCTCATCCTTGACGAGCCCACGGCTTCGCTAAATGAGGATGATACGAAGGCACTTCTCGACCTGCTTCTCAGCTTTAAGACGCACGGCCTTACTTCCATCATCATTTCTCATAAGCTTAATGAGGTTGCTTATGTAGCCGACAAGGCGACTATCCTTCGAGACGGGGCTACCATCGAAACACTTGTAAAGGGTGTTGATGATATGTCGGAAACGAGGATCATCAAAGGAATGGTCGGACGTGAACTCTCGGATCGTTTCCCGAAGCGTGAGCCAAGTATCGGTGATGTAGTACTCGAAGTAAAAAACTGGAACGTTTATCATCCGATTTATAATGAGCGTAAGGTTGTCAATGATGTGAGCCTAAATGTCAGGAAGGGTGAGATCGTCGGTATTTCGGGACTTATGGGTGCAGGCCGTACGGAGCTTGCCATGAGCCTTTTCGGAAAGAGCTACGGAGTGGATATTTCCGGAGAATTGTTCATTAATGGAAAAAAAGTTGAACTGGACAGCGCCGCTAAGGCTATCAAAAACGGACTTGCTTATGTAACCGAGGACAGAAAAGGTAACGGACTTATCCTTTCCAGCTCGATCAAGATCAATACAACGATAGCAAATCTTGATTCGGTCAGCAAACACGGTGTCATTGATAAAGACAAGGAATATGCGGTGGCTGTCGAGTATAAGGAAAAACTGTCCACCAAGTGTCCGACAGTTGAGCAGAATGTGGGAAACTTAAGCGGAGGAAACCAGCAAAAAGTGCTTCTTGCAAAGTGGATGTTCGCGGATCCCGAGGTTCTTATTCTTGATGAGCCGACAAGAGGAATCGATGTAGGTGCAAAGTACGAAATCTACTGTCTTATGAACAAGCTTGTGGCAGAAGGAAAATCAGTTATCATGATCTCATCGGAAATGCCCGAGATCCTCGGTATGTGCGATCGTATCTACGTCATGAGTGAGGGCAGGATCGTTGCGGAGATGAACGGAAAAGACGCCACTCAGGAAAAGATCATGTCACATATCCTCAGCGTGGCCGGCTAAAGAAAGAGAGGGAAAAATGAAAAATAGAATTCAAACGATGGATTTCATTAAGAAATATGCTATGATCATCGTCCTTGCCCTGGTTGTCATCTTCTTCGCAATCATGACACAGGGAAGGATAATGCTTCCGCAGAATATAAGCAACCTGATCTCGCAGAATGCTTACGTGTTCATCCTGGCTACAGGTATGTTACTCTGTATCCTTACCGGCGGTAACATCGATCTTTCGGTTGGATCGGTCGTCTGCTTCGTTGGAGCCGTGGGTGCGGAACTCATGGTACATTTACATGTCAATATGTATCTGACTGTCCTTATCATGTTCCTGCTCGGTATCCTTATCGGTGCATTCCAGGCCTTTTGGATCGCATTTGTTCGTATACCTCCTTTTATTGTCACACTTGCGGGTATGCTGGCCTTCAGAGGACTCAGTAACGTTGTTCTTGACGGACAGACAGTGTCTATCGGCGACAAAGAAGACTTTATATTTGCCTTCGGTGGTGGTGCCAATTGCTATATCCCCGACCTGTTTGGGGTTGAAGGAATAAACCTTACCTGTCTTGCTATTGCGATAATTGCAGCGATCATCTTCATAGTGATGCAGATACACAAGAGAAATGTAAGGATCAAAAAGGGATTTGATGTTGAGAAGCCTCTTGCGTTCTATGTAAAGAACTGCATTATTTCGGCAGTCATAGTTGTCTTTGGTGTAGGCCTTTCGCTTTATAAAGGTATTCCGACGGTTCTTATCTGGCTTGCGGTCGTTATTCTTGTTTACCATTACATAACATCCAATACACGTGTCGGTCGTTATTTCTACGCTGTGGGCGGTAACGAGAAGGCTACTAAGCTTTCGGGTATCAACACCAACAAAGTGTACTTCCTTGCTTACACCAACATGGGATTCCTTGCCGCTCTCGCGGGTATGGTAACCATCGCCCGTCTTACATCTGCGCAGCCTTCATACGGCCAGAACTACGAGATGGATGCCATCGGCTCATGTTTCATCGGTGGTGCTTCGGCATACGGCGGAATCGGAACGGTTCCCGGCGTTATCATCGGTGCAACGCTCATGGGCGTTATCAACCTCGGTATGTCGATCATGGGTGTCGACCAGAACTGGCAGAAGGTTGTTAAAGGTATGGTACTTCTTGCAGCCGTTATCTTCGACGTAGTATCGAAGCGTGGCGGAAAGCTTATCGCAGACTGATAAACAGATTGACTGATCATTGATAAACATGTCCTCATCCGGTTATGCCGGATGAGGATTTTTTTTAACGTTTATGCTATAATATTTTGGGTTCTGCTCATGTCCGCATGAGCACAGAAAAAAGTATATGGGGATAAGAGATGCGAATTAATATGCCGGAAGCGGTATCGATGATCATAAAAAGGCTCCTTGACGCGGGCTATGAGGCCTACAGCGTCGGAGGCTGTGTTCGTGATGCACTTCTTTCGCGCGTCCCTTATGACTGGGACATCACCACCTCGGCGACTCCCGACAAAGTCAAGGAGATTTTCCACCGTACAGTAGACACCGGGATCAAACACGGAACTGTCACGGTGCTCGTGCGCTCCGAAAGCTTCGAGGTCACCACTTATCGTGTCGACGGCAAGTACCTTGACGGTCGTCATCCCGAGAGCGTTTCTTTCACACGCTCACTCACCGAAGATCTTTTAAGACGTGATTTCACCATTAACGCCATGGCATACAACGATGAGAGCGGACTTGTGGACCCCTATGGCGGAGAGCGGGACCTCGCTGCCCGGATCATCAGGTGCGTGGGCGATCCTGTTGCGAGATTCGGGGAGGATGCCCTGAGGATGCTCCGTGCGATCAGGTTCGCCGCATGTCTTTCTTTCACGATCGAGGACGCCACGATGGCGGCGATAAAAGAGCTTGCCACGTCGATAAGCGCGGTGAGTGCCGAAAGGATCTGCGCAGAGCTCTGCAAGCTGCTCACGAGCGACAGACCGGAGCTGATCAGCCTTCTTTATGATACCGGCCTTTCACAGTACGTGATGCCGCAGCTCGGACAGGTTTTCGAAGGCCCGCATAAAGATGAGATGCTCGAAGCTCTTTCGAAGTCCCCTTCCGACAAGGTGGTCAGATGGTCGATCCTCACTCACTTTACGGGGAGTGCCCGTGAGATCATGAGGAGCCTTAAGTTCGACAACAAAACAACAGATGCCGTCTGCATGCTGACAGCGCGCAGCGACGCATCATACATAAGTATTTCACGAGCGGACCTAAAGAGAGACATGGCAGTGCTCGGAACGGAGCTGTTGCCTGCATGGTTTGATTACCTCGATGCTCTGCACGGTGAGGGCTTCAGCGCATCACTCAGGGAAGAGTCTTCGGATATCATCGAGAAAGGCGAGTGTTTCCTCATGAGCAGGCTTGCCGTCACCGGGAAGGATGTGCTCGGGCTCGGGTGTCCCGCGGGGATACTCGTCGGAAAGGTTCTCGGTGAGGTACTTGATAAAGTGATCGAAGACCCTTCACTTAACGACAGAGAGAAGCTGTTGCCTCTCACTAAGAAGATTTTGAGCTCGGTCATATAGGCGTCAAACCGGGTCGCTAAAGAAACGGACCCTTCGGGTCGAAAGGCAGTTATTCATGGGAAGTAAAAGAGAAAAACCTGTGATCATAATAAGCATAGCCGTCCTGGCAGTCATAGTGGTTGCCATACTGTTCGGGACGGGTGTGATCGATTTCGGCAAAAAAGGCACCGGGGACACCTCCCCCACACCTACTCAGACCGTCGGAGAGGGAGAAAATGCGCTGCAGCCCGGAAACGATCAGGGCGCTGACTCGCAGACCGACGACCCCGCTACCAAAATCCCCGAACCAATCGGACCGGGGAAATACACATGTATCATCAGAGCAGTCGACCTTGATTCCTGCAGGATCGAGCTTTACGACACGGACTCCGGCTCGGATATCGAATTCACCTATACGGCAGCAACCGACATCCGGACATCCTATGGTAAGGTGATCGGTGCCGCACTTCTCAAGGTCGGCGATATAGTGGTGGCCGAGACTGCCGACGGATCGAAGCTTGATTCCCTCAAAGGCAGCAGCGATTTTAAGACGCATAAGGACGTGATGCGCTTCAAAGTCGATGCCTCAATCGGCAGGCTGACCGCGGGAAACAATGTCTACAAATACGACGACAGGATACTCGTCCTCGACGGGGAGCGCTTTATCGACATGAGCGATCTCGACAGTCTCGATGTGATCTCGCTTTTCTACCGCGATAACACGATCTTCTTTATCAAGGTCGTTTCTTCGCACGGCTTCCTGGCTTTCACGGGAGCCGAGGATTTTGAGGGCGGCAGTATAAGCATTAACGGCAGCCGGACCGCCTACTCCGTTAAGGAGGGTTCGCCCGTGCCGCTTGCGGTGGGGGACTACTCCGTATATGTGGAAAACCTTGAGCTTTCCGCTTCAGCCGACATCAGGATCGACAGCCACAAGACGACCGTGTTTGATCTTTCACCCTTCGGACGCGTCCCTGTGACATACGGCGATGTTGTGTTCAATATCTCACCCGAGGGTGCGCTCCTATACATCGACGGCGTGAACACCTACTACGGTGAGCCCGTCAGCATCCCCGAGGGCTCTCACTCCATAAGGGTCGAGCTCGGCGGGTATATCGCTTTTGTCGGGACGATAGACGTCAGTGCGTCCGGCGGAACGTTCAACATCTCACTGCCTCCCGCACCGGTTGCGAAGGAAGAGGAACCTCCCGAGGACATCCTCTATAACGAAACGGAAGAGGCTGATGACTATCTCTCGGAAGAAGACGACGAAGAGGACGACTTTATCTTCGACGACAACACGAGCGACACCTCGGACACGGACAGTTCTGCGGGTACGGGCGATACGGACGCGGACAACACCGGGGATGATTCGGGACTTGGGGACGCGGACACCGCACAGAGTGATGCCGGGAAATCGGGCCTCAAACTCATTATTGCATGCACGGAAGGAACTTCGGTCTATATCAACGGGACGCTTGCGTCGGTGGTCAACGGCGGCACTGCGGTCTGTGACAAGCCGCGCGCCGGAACGGTGACCGTAAGGCTCGTTCTCGACGGCTACATCTCGCGTACATACACGGTCTCTATCGAAGACGACGGTGAGGACGCGATATTCTCTTTCCCTGCGATGGTAAAACAGTAAGAGCAAATTACAGTTACCTATTTCGCCCAAAACCGTGTTGATAAAAAATCCCAACACGGTTATACTCATGACCTGTAAAACTCCGAACGAAACGGGTTCGGTAAGATAAAGAGGAGGATGCATGAATTCTTTCAATATCAATTTTCAAAGACTTAAGAAACCGATCAAGTATGTGCTGCTCGTTGTTGTGCTCCTGATACTCGGATTCGGTTCCTTCTTCACCCTGAGTGAACAGGAAGCCGCCGTCATCACAACCTTCGGTAACGCGTCATCGGTCACTGATTCGGGTCTTCATTTCAAGATCCCTTTTATTCAGCAGGTTACAAAGGTCGACACGACCATCAAGGGTTTCCCCATCGGCTACGAAGAGGGATCGAGCGTTTCAATCGAGGACGAGTCGCTGATGATCACTTCGGATTTCAATTTTGTAAATGTTGATTTCTATGTTGAGTACAAGGTCATCGATCCCATCAAGTACCTGTACGCTTCGCAGAACCCCGTGACGATCCTTAAGACCATCTCGCAGTCCTGCATCCGTTCGGAGATCGGATCTTATGATGTCGACAGCGTTATCACCACGGGTAAGAGCGAGATCCAGGCCAACATCCGCGAGAAGATCGCGAGTCACCTTGAGGACAACGACCTCGGACTCCAGCTCGTAAATATCACGATCCAGGATTCAGAGCCTCCCACATCGGAAGTCCTCGAAGCGTTCATGAACGTTGAGTCCGCAAAGCAGGGTGCCGACACAGCCATCAACAATGCCAAGAAGTACCGTAACGAGCAGATCCCTCAGGCAGAGGCTCAGATCGACCAGATCCTCAAGGAAGCCAATTCCACGAAGGAAGCCCGTATAAATGAAGCGGAAGGTCAGGTGGCAAGGTTCAACGCTCTTTATTCCGAGTACACCAAGTATCCGCTCATCACCAAGCAGCGTATGTTCTTTGAGGCAATGGAGGAGCTTCTTCCCGACCTTAAGGTCTATATAGACAACACGGACGGAAGCGGGACTCAGAAGCTTCTGCCTCTCGAACCGCTCATGGAGATCAATGATAAGGAGGTAAAGTGATATGTCCGGCACAGTAGAAAACGACAACATCGAACGCATCAGACAGCCCCGTAAAAAGGCGCCTTTCATCATCATTGCCATCCTTGCGGTGATCGCGATCATCGTCCTCTCCAATTCACTCGTAGTGACCATGGAGAACGAATACACGCTTGTTAAGCAGTTCGGAAAGATCGAAAAGATCGTTCCCGAAGCGGGACTTTCGTTCAAGGTTCCCTTCATCCAGACCACGGACACACTTCCCAACACGCTTCTTATCTACGATCTGACACAGTCGGATGTTATCACGGAAGACAAGAAGACGATGGTTGTCGACAGCTATGTTCTCTGGAAGATAGTCGATCCCTTAAAGTTTGTTCAGACCCTGACGCTCATTCCCAATGCCGAGAGTCGTATCAACACCATCGTTTACAACTCGATGAAGAACGTTATCTCGAGCATGGAGCAGCAGGAAGTCATCACCTCGCGTGACGGCGTCCTCAACGAAATGATCATGAACAACATAGGTTCCACGATGGACCAGTACGGGATCAAGTTCATCTCGATCGAGACAAAGCATCTCGATCTCCCCAGCGACAACAAAGCAGCGGTTTACGAGCGTATGATCTCGGAGCGTAACAACATCGCAGCATCTTACACCGCTTCCGGTGAGTCGGATGCAAAGAAGATCAGGACCGAAACGGATAACGAGATCGTTGTCAGCGTTTCTGAGGCAGAGGCTAAAGCCGAGAAGATCATCTCCGAAGGCGAGGCAGAGTACATGAGGATCCTTTCCGGTGCGTATAACACCGCGGACCGCGCAGACTTCTACACATTCGTCAGATCGCTCGATGCGGCCAAGAAATCCTTAAAGGGTGACAAGACGCTCATTCTCGACAGCAAATCTCCGCTCGCACAGATTTTTAACGAGGCAGAGTGATATCGTAAACTTGATGAGACTCCGAAGGCTTGTCTTTCGGAGTCTTTTCTTTACAGAAAGCTGAATATACGGTATAATATAAAAGTATTTTTGTGCGTAAAAAGGGGGGCTGTACATGAACAACTATATAATCGAATTTGATTATGCGGCCCTCGTCATTTATATTATTCTGCTTTTCTTCTATTATCCCAAGAGCAGTACCGGCGGAACGGCCGGCAGGAGCTTTAAGAAGCTCATAAGCGTTTCTGCGAGCGCAACGCTTCTCGACATCCTCACCGTCTACGTCGGTTACAGTACATCGTTCTGGCCGGAGTGGTTCATCTGGGGCATAAACATTTTATATCTCTGCGCGCAGAACCTCATGCCGCATGTGCAGCTCATGTACACAAGGTCACTTGTCGGTATCGAGAAGGGTGCCCGTCAGTCTCTGTACATGATATTCTCGGCGATCGCGTACACCGCGTCACTGTTTGTCATCATCACTTCACCGGTTCTGCGGTTTGGGTTCTATCTCGATGAGGATCTGAATTATCATCAGGGAAAGGGCATGTTCGTTCTGTACGGACTCGCATTCCTTGTTATGATCGTTACGATCATCAATATCTTCGCGAACCGCAAGAGGATGCATGGCAGAACGAGAGCATCGATCTACGTCCTCGTCATCATAAACATGTCGAGTATGGTAGCTCAGTTTATGCTCGAAAACCTGCTTATCACATGCTTTACTTCGGCATGTGCATGCCTGATCGTCTTCGTCGTGCTTCAGAACCCCAACCAGGCTATTGACGGAGCAACCGGATTTTTGACACGCAGCACGCTCACGATCTCTATCGGAGAGCATCTTGCACGTGCGAGGGGTATGAGGATCCTTTTGCTTGTTCCCGACAATGCCAAGAGCATCGGTGCCGTTCTGGGCTTTGAAAAGTATCATACGCTGATCAAAGAGATCGGCAACTACTTCAAGAAGCGTTTTAAAACCGACGCATATATGATCGAGGACGACTGTATCGGCTTCGTTGTCCAGCGTGATGTGAATCCGGAGTACTTCCGCAACAGCGTTAAGAACAGATTTGACAAGGACTGGCAGGTGGGAGATCTGTTTATCAGCAGGACCTGCAGTATCGGTATCGTGGAAACCCACGGTGACGATTCGACCGAGTCTCTTCTCAATGCGATCGACTATTCTCTTGACAAGCTGCGTACTTTGGGCAGTTCAACATTTTATATTGCCGAAGAAGAAGCATACAGCCATGAAACGCTCATCAGTCTGAGCGAGAAGATGAAGACCCTTGAGGAAGAATCGAGGGAAGCAAAAGAAGCCAGGGAACAGGCGCAAAAAGCCGATTTCGAGAAGAGTATGTTCCTTGCGAACATGTCTCACGAGATCAGGACTCCCATGAATGCCATCATAGGCATGACGGACCTGATCCTCAGGGACGACATAAACGAACGCGTCAGGGCAAACGCGATCGACATCAAGAACGCGAGCGATTCCCTGCTCGGTATCATAAACGATGTGCTCGATATCTCCAAGGTTGAGTCGGGAAGACTCGAGCTTGTCAACGATGAGTATGATCTCAGGATGATGCTCATCGGGATAGTGAGCCTCATATCGACAAGGATCAGCAAAGACAAGGTGGAATTCCTTGTCGAGATCGACAAGACACTGCCCCGCAAGCTCGTCGGTGACGAGGTCAGGGTTCGTCAGGTCTTTGTTAACGTACTCAATAACGCAGCCAAATTCACCAAAGAAGGCCATATAAAGCTTGTTGTCAGAGGAACGAAAGAAAACGAGGGCTTCAGACTCTGCGTACGTGTCGAGGACACCGGAACCGGCATCAGACAGGAGGACATGTCCAAGCTCTTCAAGACTTTCTCGAGGATCGAGGACAAAGAAAACCACTTCGTCGAGGGCACCGGACTCGGGCTTGCGCTTTGCAGGAAGCTCCTTAACGGAATGCACGGCGATATCGGCGTCAGGAGCGAGTACGGAAAAGGCTCCGTCTTCTCGTTCGATATCCTTCAGGGAACCTGTGGGGATGAGCCGATCCTTGATTTTGAGGATCCCGATGACAAGAATACTGTCATGATCCTCTCCCGCGAACGTTCCGACAAAAGGATTACACAGGTTGAGTCGGTACTGCGCGATCTTTCAATCAGATATGCGTACTGCGCGACCAGCGAAGACGTTGAACGCGCTATGGCCTCAAGCAGGATCGTTGCCGTATTTTCATACAAGAAGATCTATTCGGACTACATTGACTGGCTTGAAGGTATCGGTAAGCCCGTGATCGCGCTTTTCCCTCTCCCCGGAGAACGCTACGACGACATGCCGAATGTATCGCTTGTCACCGAACCTATATACTCACTCGGTATCGCCAGGATACTTGAAGGCAACGACCACAGTGCTTCCACAGCGGACACCCTCAGTGCACCCGAAGCCAGAGTGCTTGTTGTCGATGACAATATAGTCAACCTTAAGGTTGTTGACGGGCTCCTTAAATGCTTTGATATCAACCCGGATTCCGTTACATCGGGACAGGAGGCTCTCGAAAGGATCAGAGGCGGCGGTTACGACCTTGTTTTCCTTGATCACATGATGCCCGGTATGGACGGCATAGAGACGCTTGAGAAGATCAGAGAGCTCCCCGGAGAGGACTCGAATGTCTGCACGGTCGCACTTACCGCCAATGCGGTCAACGACGCGCGGAGCATGTTCATGGATGCCGGCTTTGACGGGTACCTTTCGAAACCGGTCGATATCAGAGAGCTTGAAAGGCTGCTCATCGAGAAGCTCCCTTCCAAGCTTGTGACACTAAAGGACTCGAGTATCCCGAAAGAGAAGAAGACTCCGAAGCTGCCGCACATGCCCGGAGTCGACATAGTGCGCGGGATCAAGGCCTGCGCGGGGAAGACGGACAGGTACATAGAGGTGCTGCGTACCTTCTACGGCAGCGGCAAGACTCAGTGCGCAAAGATCGAAAAGCTCTACAACATGAAGGATCAGAAAAACCTCAGAATAGAGGTCCACGGTCTCAAGAGTGTGTCGGCTTCGATCGGAGCAACCGATCTTTCGAACCTCTCACTTGCGATGGAAAACGCGGTCAAGAACGACGACATGGCTTTCGTGAACACGAACATGCCGGAGCTTTTGTCCATGTACTCAAAGCTTCTCAAACAGCTTGAGACTTATTTCGAAAACGAAAACGATCTGCCGGACAACTCGAAGACGATCACTCTGAGCAAGGTTCGCGACAAGCTTATCCTGCTCGCCGGTGCGCTTGAAGAGTTTGATGACGAGGCAGCCCTTGAGCTTATAGACGGGATCCTCGAGTATGGATTCGATGTTTCGACCCGCGGAGCGATCAGACAGATCAGGGAACAGGTCAAGATATTTGACTACAACAAAGCATCCGAGATGACGGATGAGCTTATCAAGGAATTATCGGAACGATAGGAAAAAGGGGGCAAAATAATGAACACCATTCTTGCGGTAGATGACAATCCCGCAAATCTCACGCTTGTCAGGGAAACACTGCGTGACCGTTACAAGGTGAATGTGGTTACATCGGGGGAGCAGGCTCTCAGGTATGTGAGTATCAAAAAACCCGATCTTATCCTTCTCGACATCTGCATGCCGGGGATGGACGGGCTTACCACTCTTCGTGAGCTCAACAAGATCGAGGATCGTACATGGAAGGTAGTGATACTGACCGCTGTCGCCGACAGCGAGATAGAGAGTGAGAGCAGAGGACTCGGAGCGGTCGGTTTTATCGCCAAACCTTTCGTCCCTGAGGAAATGATCAGAACCATCGAAGAGCTGATCGGATAAGTTTGAAAAATCTGTGACCACTGCTTGCGCGTCTTGTTATTTAGACGGATCTGTGGTATATATATTTAGTATGCGCCACTGTGTTTTTCGGGGCGCGTGGGGATGTATCCGTAGCTACCGCTAAATCTAACCGGATACAGAAATGAGAGAGACATGAAAACAAGAATTTTGATCGCGATGTGTGTGCTTGCCTGCCTTTGCCTGACAGCATGCGGATCGCACGACATCATCTCCGGATATAACAGTGGGGATGTTAAACTCGGACAGTATAAAGAGGTTACATACGATCCTCAGGAGGTCGTAGTCACCGATGAAGAGATCAGAGAAAAGGTTGAGGCCGAGCTCATCAACAAGCACGAGCAGAATGTTGATGTTGAAGGCAAGACCGTAGTTGAAGAAGGCGACTATGTTATCTGTGACTACACAGGGTATATGGACGGTGTGGCGTTTGACAGAGGCAGCGCCACGGACGCAGAGATCCATGTCGGTGATTCAGGGATGATCCCCGGCTTTATGGAAGGCTTTATCGGAGCAGAGATAGGCGTAGAGAAGGAATTCGATGTTACATTCCCCGATCCTTATGAGGTGAACCCCGATCTTGCCGGCAAGCCCGCTACTTTCAAGATTCTTGTTCACAGGATCGTTAAGAAGGAGCTCCCTCAGTATACGGACGAGATCGTTCAGAAGTACTCGGAGTACAAGACTACCGCGGAGTATGACGAAAGCGTACGTGCATCGATCACCGAGGAGAAGCAGAAGGCAGCAGACACCAAGAAGAAGTACGACATCATGCTCAAGATCATCCGTGCCTGCGAATTTGACGAGCGTGCACTTGCTCCTCACGTTATCGAGAACCGCGAAAGACTTCTGTCTGACAGCGACAAGATGTATCAGCAGTACCTTGGAGTGGATTCGTACAGCTACTATACTTCCTACCTTCAGATGTCTGATGATGAGTTCAACGAGTACTACGATTCACTTGCCAAGATGCAGACAGAGTACACATACGTTCTTGCCGCAGTAGCTGACAAGGAGAATCTCACAGCCACAGATGACGAGATCAACGAGCTCGCCGAAAAGATGAGAGAAAGCTACGGCTATGAGACACTTGATGATATGTACGCATCGTTTAAGTCCACATACAACGAGCCTGCAAGAGATGTAGTCGCTTCGCAGGTAAAGCTCAACAAAGCACTTGAGCTTATCACATCGACTGCTTTACCCAATTAAGTAACTGCTGTACGCAAGGAGCCTAATACTTCGTTGAAGTGTTCGGCGAGGAATCAACAGCGGAAAAACCGCTGTTAAAGAGGAGGCTTTGCATGAGATTTGTTCCGATAAATCGGGCGGTACCCGGCATGATCCTGTCAAAGGCTATCTTTGACTCCGAACATAGGGTACTCCTGAGCGCAGATATGGAACTCACGCAGGATTTCATAGACAGGCTCGAAGAACGAGGCCTGCCTGGTTTCTATATCGAAGACGACCTTACCAAGGATATCGTCATCGAAGACGCCGTACCCGAAGAACTGCGTGGGAGGGCTGTCGAATGCCTTATTCGGAACGATATTGACGAGACTCTCAATGTCGTCAATCAGATAGTTGACAAGCTCAGAGAGTCGAATGTCATCACATTTGATCTCATAGACCTCCGTACTTTTGATGAATACACTTACTGCCATTGTGTTAATGTTGCAATCCTTGCTACGGTTGTCGGTATCGGACTAAAGCTTTCCAAGAAAGCACTCATACAGCTCTGTACCGCAGCCATACTGCACGATCTCGGAAAGCTGATGATCGATCCCAACATTCTCAACAAGCCGTCACGACTCTCACCCGATGAGTTCGCCATCATGAAGAAGCACAGCGAGATGTCGTACGACCTCATTAAGAACAAACTGGAGATCTCGGCCGTTACCAAGATCGCTATCCTGCATCATCATGAGAACATGGACGGTACGGGATACCCGAAGGGACTTGCGGGCAACGATATCCACCTCTTCTCGAGGATCATTCATGTAGTGGATGTCTACGACGCGCTTACCACAGCCAGACCGTACAAGAGCGCATATTCGCCCATGGAATCCATCGAATACCTCATGGGCGGGTCGAGCACCATGTTCGACCCGGATGTCGTAAAGACCTTCATACGTTACGTACCGATCTATCCCAAAGGAATCTCGCTTCTGCTTTCCACGGGTGATGAGGCGGTCGTAGTCGAGAACCACATGGAGAACATGTCAAGACCCAAGGTCAGGACGATGGACGGCGTTGATATAGACCTGATGCTTGACAGGAACGCTACCAATATCACTATCGTGAGAGTGCTGGACAACTCCTACACTTCGCGACAGACAGGCAAGAGAGACACGAGAAAGCACATACTGGTCGTTGACGACATGGTGGTGAATCTCAAGTCCATAGAGGGAATCCTCGGAGGACTCTACAGAGTTTCGGCGGCACGCTCCTGTGAGCAGGCACTGAATCTTTTGCGAAGACGAAAACCGGATCTCATCCTTCTCGATATCGACATGCCGGACATGAACGGTATCGAGCTTGCCAAGAAGATCAAAAAGGAATATTCGGACGATATCATCATTATTTTCGTAAGCTCATTATCGAGCAAGGAGATAGTAATGAAATCTCAGGAGGTAGAGCCTCAGGACTACATTCTGAAGCCGTACAGGGCGCTCTATCTGCTTGACAGGATCAGCAAGGCTCTTGGGGAAGAGCATGTGATAGTCTGAAAGGGGATGTTTTTATCAGAAGCTTAGATGCACAGCATTATAAATTCAATGAAGAGGCATCTTGGGAGAATGACGGTTTCTCATACTTTAAAGTGTATGAGGATGCTGCTGAAAAGGTTCCCTGTTCCATCGAGGGGATCAACGCATCAGAGGGAGTCAAGAATTCCGGGGGAAAAATGGTTCTTTATGTGGACGTTTTGAGACTGTTCTGCATTGAAGGAACTGTTATAGCAAACAACCTGCTTGCCTATTATCAGAAGAGTGCGGACATGTTCCGCCTTAAACTCCATGGACTTCGTAACAGCTGCAGTTGTATCGGAGCTACGGAGTATGCTCAGCGTGGCAAAGAGATAGAGATCGACTCGCGCATGGGTTCCGACATCAGCTTTGATGTTGAGGACTATGCCCAGGACATACTCGAACTCATCGACAGGATCAGGACATACATCGACAGTGTGCGTCTGCTCTGTGAGGCGGAGGATGCCGTTACTGAGGACGACAGAGAACAGTGTATGATACTCGGTATCCCCAGAGAGCTTGCGGCTGATCTTAAAGAGTCGATGCGTAACCTCGAGCTTGAGGATGTTCTCAAAAAGATCGCGGTCATCAGACAGAAGAGGTACGCCCGCGACATCGAGGTTCATCTCGACAGGATCGTTGAGCTTGTCAATCAGTACGATTTCGGAGAGGCTATGGAGATCGTGGACAGGATAATCGAACCGATCTGAGCATGGTTTAAGATCAGTGTTTTAAAGTAAGAGAGGGGTGGTCTCTTTGGGACTGCCCTTTTTAAAAGATTTTTGTTTTGGAAGGATTAAGAAATGAAGCCTACAAAGTGGTTTGGTGAGCGCACAGCGCTCGTGTTTGGGAGGATCCTCAGTGTTTTACTGATCGCAGTCCTTTTAGTCGGAACCGTAGCAGTGAGCGCAGCTGATCAGGAAGTTGTCTTTGAGGATCATGATTTTAAGATCACCGCACCCGACGGGACGCTGGTCATGGACAAGAAGACCAACAAGAACGCTGCGATCTGGCTTGAAGCAGGAATCTCGGATTCCGAAGACAGGCTCGAGATGATGGAACAGATGAACGTTCTTTCACTCCTTTTTGATAAGAACACGGGTGCGCTTGTAAACGTGATCTGCAAGATGACAGAGGAAACGGTCAACATGTTCACCTTCGTCGGTAAGAGCGACGGGGAGATCCTCGACTATGTCGACAAGCTTATGGAAGGCGTCGATGCTCCGGATGAAAACGGTCAGAGCTCGGGAGTCACCTATGAAAGATCGCTCATAAAGCACAGTCAGATCCCGTTCTTTAAGATCCTGCTCGATATCAAAAACGAAGAAATGACCGCAAAAGAGGTCATCTACGGATGTGTCGTAAACGGACGTCTTATCGAGATCGATCAGTATCTCGAGGGAGAAGGCGATGTCGATGAGTCCTTCATCGGAAAGATCGTCGACAGCGTACGGATCACAAAGTTTATGACCCGCGAGGAGTATGAGCAGATCATCTCAAAAAGCAAGATAAAGATCTGGATCGCTCTCGGATGTGTCGTATTCCTGTTTGTCGGACTCTTTGTGTTTGTTACATATAACAAGAAGAAAAAAGAAAAGAAAGCTGCCCGTATCTCCGAGGGCCTTCGTGATTTCAGAGAAAGAAAGGCGAGGGGAGAGGTCGATTGCAAGACTGTGATCGCGATGGGAAGCGCCGAGTACAATATCAAGGCGATCGACAAATTCGTCAACTACAACACATGGATCAGGAATATTGTTGTGGAAGTCATACTTCTCGCATTCCTTGCCTTGATCGTTTGGTTCTGCCTCTCATCGGGCTCGACAATTTACGGCCTGCTCGTTGCGGCATGCGGACTCGTTTCGGTGTACTTTAATTACTCCGGCGGAGAAAAGAATAAGGCCAACATGCTGGCAAGATACGATGCACGTCGCAGACCGCTTGCAAGATTTACCTTCTACGAGGAGTTCTTCAACATGACCGGTGCCGGTGCGATGGCAGAGTACACGTATGATCAGGTGATGTCTGTCAGAGTCTACAACGAGTACCTCTACATATTCTTCGGAACAGAGCAGGGTGTTTTTGTAGAACGTAACACTATCGGCGAAGAAGAGCTTGTGAAGCTCATCACTCACATTAAAACACATAAAGCAAAATAACCGTAAAGCCCCGTCTCGAGCAGATGACGGGGCTTTTGACAACTCTCTCTGCGTACAGAACTTTTTGAGTCGTCAGGCTCTCCGGGTTATCGATCGTCTTATCCGACAATAACCCGGCATCGGGCCTTTGCACCGTCTTCTGATGCGTAAATAAATGCTTTCCCCTTTGATACGGCAGTGATCCTGCCGCTTTTTTTGTCTACCCTTACAACCGAGGTGTTACTTGAAGACCAGGTGGGAGCCTGACCTGAGGAAACATAAGCGTTAATGGTCTTGCTTTCACCTTTTGTCAATGCTATCTCGTCGGCGCTCAGCGTGATGACCGGAGGTTCCACGGTGACGTTACACACAGCGCTCACTCCGTCGACACTTGCGGTGATGACGGTACTTCCGTGCGCAACTGCCGTAACGGTCCCGTCAGGCGAAACTGTGGCTACCGACTTCTTCTTTGTTTTGAAAGTTACCGGCCGTTTCGAACTGACAGTGGCCGTGAGCTTAAATGAGCGGCCTCTTGTAAGAGTGACTTCCTGTGCCGAAAGAGTGACCTGCGGCTCTGCGACAATGACGCTGCATGTCGCCGTGGTACCGTCAACCGAAGCGGTGATACTGCATGACCCGGGTTTGAGGGCCGTGATCAGACCTTTTTCGGACACTTTGGCAATGCTTGGTTTACTTGACTTCCATTTGACTGTTTTACCGTTTGATGTCGTGGCGGTTATCCCCGTCATTTCCCCACAATCAAGCGTAATGCTTTTCTTGCTGAGTTTCACTGTGGTCTCACGCACGGTGACATGACATGTGGCCTTGGCTTTCTTTCGTGTCGCCGTGATCGTGACCGATCCCTTCTTTTTGGCCTGTATAACGCCGTAAGCCGATACCGATGCGATCTTCGAGTCGCTGCTCTTGTACGAGACCTTTCCACCGTCCGTGGCTATAGCAAGGAGGTTATAAGTGTCTCCGATATCGAGCACGAGCTCAGATCTGCCGATCACTACGGCACACAACAGGTCTTTAAGGGGGTCGCTCTTCGCGCTTGTGAGTGAAGCGGGAGCGCACAGACAAAGACAAACAGATAATAAGATGATAATGATAAGGTTCTTCTTCATAAAATCCCTCCTCCTGACATTTGCTGCCGAGAGGGACTATACGGTTATAAGGGATTATACGGTGATTTTTGGGTGCTTGTAAAGTAGAAAAAGAGGAGCGAAATTTGTGCAAGATTACCAAATATACTGATACATGTTTGGGATATATACCATTCTAAAACACGGGCGACTGTCATTATTGCATTTTGAACTTTGAACCCGTATAATCAAGAGCATCAGCAATAGTGCTGTAATTCACAAAAAGGAGCCACACATGAAATACGGATATTTCGACGATAAGCAGAGAGAGTATGTAATCGAGACCCCCGAGACCCCACTCCCCTGGATCAACTACCTCGGAAGCAACGGATTCTTCGGATTGATCTCCAACACTGCCGGAGGTTACTGTTTCTATCGCGATGCCAAGCTGCGTCGTATCACCAGATATCGCTATAACAACGTCCCCGTTGATGAAGGCGGCAGGATGTTCTACATAAATGATGCGGGAACTGTCTGGAGTCCTGCATTCAGACCTGCCCGTACACCGCTCGACAGCTATGAGTGCCGTCACGGTATGGGCTACACCACATTCGAGGGCACAAAGAACGGTCTTCGTGCAAAGCTCACATGCTTCGTTCCGAAGAGTGACGCATGCGAGATCGAGCGTCTTGTTATTAAGAACGAGTCGAATGCAAAGAAGGAATTCACTGTTTTCTCAGCACTTGAGTGGTGCCTCTGGAATGCTGTTGACGATGCACAGAACTATCAGAGAAACTTAAGCATCGGAGAGCTCGAGGTTATCGGCAGCACCATCTACCACAAGACAGAGTACAGAGAGAGACGTAATCATTATGCTTTCTATAATGTCAATGTTCCCGTGGACGGCTTTGATACCGACCGTGACTGCTTCCTCGGCGCAGGACGTGCATGGAACGATCCCGCAGTCGTAGCGGCAGGCAAGGCAACAGACAGCCTCGCAAGCGGATGGTATCCGATCGCTTCGCACATGATCAAGGTCACACTTGCACCCGGTGAGGAGAAGAGCCTCATTTTCCAGCTCGGTTACATCGAGGTTCCCCGCGAAGAAAAGTGGGAGAGCAAGGGTGTTATCAACAAGAAGCCCGCTAAGGAGCTCATGTCGCGTTACGCTACGGACGCTCAGGTTGACGCAGCTTTTGCAGAGCTCGCTAAGTACTGGGAAGAGCTTCTTTCGAAGTATCATCTTGAAAGTGGCAATGAGAAGGTTGACCGCATGGTCAACATCTGGCATCAGTACCAGTGTATGGTAACATTTAACATGAGCCGTTCGGCAAGCTACTGGGAGACCGGTACCGGCCGCGGAATGGGCTTCAGAGATTCGTGTCAGGACCTCCTCGGATTCATGCACCTCATCCCCGAGCGTGCGCGTGAGAGGATCATCGACATCGCATCGATCCAGTTCGAGAACGGTTCGACATATCATCAGTACCAGCCCCTCACAAAGCGCGGTAATGCCGACATCGGCGGTGGCTTCAATGATGACCCGCTCTGGCTTGTTGCCTGCACGAGCGCTTACTTGCGTGAGACCGGAGATGCTACGATTCTCGATCATCCCACTCCCTTCAACAATGTTCCCGGAAGCGAGAAGCCTCTCATGGAGCATCTGCGCAGGAGCGTGAACTTTACTATCAACAACAAGGGACCTCACGGTCTTCCTCTTATCGGACGTGCGGACTGGAACGACTGCCTCAACCTCAACTGCTTCTCGGAAGAGCCCGGTGAGAGCTTCCAGACCTTCGGACCGAGCGAAGGCCCCGTTGCGGAGTCTGTATTCATCGCAGGTATGTTCGTTAAGTACGGCCTTGAATATGCTGATATCTGCGAGCATTATGGATCTAAGGATGAGGCCGCTTCGATCAGAGAAGAGGTTGCAAAGGTTAAAGCTGCATGCGAGGACGCAGGCTGGGACGGCGATTGGTTCGTTCGCGCCTATGACGCATATGGACACAAGGTCGGCAGTAACGAATGCGAGGAAGGAAAGATCTTCATCGAGCCCCAGGGCTTCTGTACGATGGCAGGCATCGGACAGGAAAAGGGCTACGGACGCAAGGCGCTTGATTCAGTCAAGAAGTATCTCGTCAATGACTACGGTGTTGAGATCCTCGCTCCCTGCTACACGACATATCATGTCGAGCTTGGCGAGATTTCGAGTTATCCGCCCGGATACAAGGAAAACGGTGCGATCTTCACACACAACAATCCTTGGGTAAGTATTGCCGCAACCAAGATCGGTGACGGCGAGATGGCATTCGACATCTACAGACGCAGCTGCCCTGCATTCCTTGAGGATGTTAGTGAGATCCACAGGACTGAGCCTTACGTGTACAGCCAGATGATCGCAGGACGTGCAGCAGTTCACTACGGCGAAGCTAAGAACAGCTTCCTCACCGGAACCGCAGCATGGGCATTCGTTGATATCTCACAGGCGATCCTCGGTATCACGCCCACACTTGACGGACTTTCGGTTAATCCCTGCGTACCCGCAGAGCTTTCGAACTACAGCGTGACCCGTCTCTACCGCGGTGTTAAATATATCATCAAGGTTAAGAAAGAGGCCGGAAAGAGCGGACTCTTCGTGGAAGGTGCTGCTGTGAGCGGTAATGTGATACCGCTTCCGACAGGCAAGAGCGAAGTTAATGCGGAGTACTACATCTGAAATGGCACTTTAAGAATATTACATTGATAAAATAGGTGGAGACGGTTTTCGCCTCCACCTATTTTACTGTGAATTCGTATATGCCATTATACGTATATATTCTTCCCCGCTGCATTAAATGCTTAATAAATGAATAGCTACGTGAGGGTAACCGATGGTACCGAAAAACACGCTCGTCTACCTTCCTTCGCTTCGTCACATCTGTACGCTCTCCCGCGCGCAAGCGAACATGTGCGCGCTCCCGAGCGACACGTGACTTGCGAAGCACAGTCGCCTCGCTATCGTTTTTCAGTACCATGATTACCCCTCACTGCATATTCATTTTTCGGGGTCGTATGCAGCGGGATTCTATAATCTTCGTGCCGCTTCGTGTTCCGCGGTACATGAATCAAGCGGGGGCACCCCGCAATTCATGTGATCGGAAACTATTAAGCGGCGCGATAGAACAAATTCACCATCAAAATGATGGTGAAAAACACGAAAAACGCCTTTAAAATGATGGTAAGCTCTTGCACACCGGCCTTTGATGTGTTATTTTGGAAGCAGAAGAACACTGAATCAACCTAATGCGGTACTATAACCGTACCGGCTGTAATAAGGAGTTATTCATGAAAAAACCTTCACCCCGATACATTTTCCCTTCCGCCATATCCGGCGCGGACATCAAAGAGGTTCGTGCCCGCCTCGGCATGTCTCAGAGAGAGTTTGCCGCGTTTGCCGGCGCCTCAAAGCCTACTGTTGAGCGCTGGGAAGCAGGAGCGTCGCAGGTCACGGGACCGATCGTTTCGCTTGTTACGATGCTTATGAGAGATCCCGGTATTGTATCAAAGATGGTGCTTCCGGAAAACACGTTAAGAATCCGACTGTATTACATGTATGAAAGCTTCGTCTGCACGGTGATAGATGTTGATGATACAACAAGGAGAGTGGAGATCAGGAACTACACGGACAACCTGATGCTTCGTGCGTTTGGAGCCAATACAGAACCTTCCTATGACGAGTATCAGGAGTTCCTTGAGTCTCGTTGCTTTCCACGTACGAGAGATAAGATCAAGCTGGAACTTGCAAGACTCGATATTCCGTTTTATGATCCCTTTCTCATCATTGAAAAGACAGAGGGCCGGATGGCGGATGACAAGTTTCATATCAGGATTGAAAGGAACTAAAGTATGGTTGAATTGTTTGAGAAAGATTTAAAGGATGATGGCCGCAAGTCTTCGAAGGGCAATCAGCTGAAGTGGGAAAACGGCGGAGTCTGGTATAAGGCTGACTATACCGGTTATGAAGGCCTTTCGGAGTATATTGTTTCAGGCCTTCTTGCGTCGTCGTCTTTGACGGCCGGAGAATTCGTTGAGTATTCGCTTGAAACCATAAAATACAGATCGCAGGTCTTTAACGGGTGCAAAAGCCGGGATTATTCAGGGGGATGGCAGGTTATTACCCTGGAACGCCTTTTCAAAAACAATTACGGGACAAGTCTTAATTCCGGAATCTATGCCATTGAGGATCATACCGAGCGACTGCGTTATCTCGTGAATCAGGTTGAACGTGCTATCGGACTAAAGGACTTCGGGAAGTATATGAGCAAGATGCTTATGATCGATGCTGTTTTCCTTAACGAGGATCGTCACACTCATAACATCTCGATTCTTTGGAACGGATATGACAAGTATCGTCTTTGCCCTTTCTACGATCATGGGGCAGCTCTCCTTTCGGACACAACACTTGATTACCCTATTGGGTTTGATATCTTCACGAATTTAGATGAGGTTAGAGCAAAAACTATCTGCACCTCCTTCGATGAGCAGGTCGAAATCGCCGAAAGCCTTTATGGCCGGAATATCACGTTTTCTTGGGGAAACAAAGAAGTAGACAGATTACTGTCGGGAGCAGGCATTTATTCCACTGAGATCATTTCGCGTGTCCGGGATCTGCTTTCGGAGCGGCGTCGGAAATATTCTTATCTTTTTAGGTAAATCGCGATTAATGAACGGTTATAATGTTCTTCTGTTATATTACAATTCATGGGTTTCGACAGTGATAATTTATTGACATACATCAAACGTTGTTTTACAATGCTCCTTGGGTAATACATTAACGGTATCCGAGGAGCATTGGGATTTAGGGAGCTTTTCTCAAGTTCAAAGCATTCTGACTTTTCGATGTCTTTCCAAGTAAGACCAACATTAACAAATGGGAGGTTTTTTTTATGGCTGATTTTTGGGTTGATCTGCCGCAATTACGAGAAGCTGCGGAAAAGATCGCCGCGCTCGCCAAGGAGCTGGATGCCGAAATTGCTGAAATTTCTAAAGGGGGGAATGAAGTACTCTCTTGTTTGAGCGGTTCAAGTGCCTTGGGGATTTCGGAACAGCTTAATGGTTTGTCTGAGGAACTGGCAGAACAGAAAAGAAATATTGAAGCAATGGCGTCTGTGCTTGATTCAGTGTGTGATATGTATGAGTCGACAGAGAAAGAGGTGGTCGCTCGGACTGAGCAATGCGGAAGAGTTGCGAAAGGTAACGATGAGAAAGCAGATGTGAAGAAAGATTCTTTGGGAACAAAAAAAGCATATGAAATATCGTACGCTGCACTTATGACAGGAATAGAAGGTGCATTCGGCTCTTCAGCAAGCAAATTGATCCACAATAATCGTACAGGGAACCAACGGGCCTATGGGATATATAACAAGGCAACATATATCGGAGAAAAACAAGGGAAACTTGCATACACTGCTTCTCAGTTCAATACCACCTCAGAGACTAGCGACTCACCCATGGGAAAACAGTTTGGATTTTCGCCTGAAGAAGAGGAAATACTAAATATTGCATATGAAAGATTCAATATTCTAGCAGATTATCTGGGGTGGGATAAAAAGAAAAAAATACACGTGTATTTCATGACTTTGGCGGCTTTAATCCCAGATTACTCATCTGATCGTATTTATTTTGAACTTCTGGCGGGTAGTCCGTCAACCGAAGAAGCTATTAGTCTGTTCGATAAGATGGGGCTTGATGGAGAGAGACTAAAGGAAATTCTAACTAATCAGCATAACTCGGCACCTGCCCTAAAAACACGTGATTTTGCGCATGAATGCGCTACTATAGCGGTGATGTCCAGTGATACATCAAGCAAGAAATTGGCGGGTCTAGCAGATAATGTGGATGCTATGGCAGGGTATAAGGGAGATATATGGTCGACGCAAATGGGAGAAGACGATATAAAATCCGATATCTCCTCGATTAATCTATTCAATCGTATGATAAACAGTGAGGAAGATGACTTGTGGAGAGTTTGTTTGGATTATAATGAAGAGGTAACAAACGGAACCATCAATGAAAGTTTGGAATTATTAGAAAACTATGGAGACGGAGATCCTGTGGAAGGGTGGAATAATTTAATAAATGAAATGTTGGACGATTCAATCATGACAAAGGTGATGTTTTTACATAAAGGATTAAAAATCTCACCTTCTAAACTGGATACAGTGTTTGATATAACGACAGAAGACCTTGAGGAAGCTGTTGAAGGATGGCTGGATTGTATATACCGTTTTTTTGGTCATATTAAGAAGGAGAGTGGGGTTGCCATAAGATGAAAAAAGCTATTCTAATATCTGCTTTGACAATAGTATCGCTTGGTGGATTATTGATTCTTTACATGGGGATATGTTCTTTAGTTGGGGTAAAACCATTTACAGCGGAGATAATACGGGAAGAATTGATACTTAAAGAGGATGATGGAGTTAAGTATTATTATTCGATCGATGATAACGAGTATCATTTGGAAAAAGCGATAAAAACTGTAATACCGAGGGGAGATATTCGCGAGGTAGTGGATAATAAGGGAGAATTACAAGTTGATAGGAGGGGAGATAGTTGGACAGTAGATGTTGTATATAACTATTATACAGAATTCAATGATAAAAATACCAGCCGTCATGAATTTGTTTGTTATGGCAACACATTCACCGCTGAATCACTTCAGGAGGTTTATATAGGGGATTCTTATATTTGGGATTATCGTTTGATAACCGAACATTTTGCTACTGCAGAAGAGCTAAGGGAATTGATCGCAAATGGGGAGCGGATCGGTGAAGAACTCTGCCATAGAGGTTCGTAAAAGTTCCGGGTACTTTAATGTATTTAATCCGTACATGAAAAAATGGAAAATGATCCGGCTGTGATGATTGGACAGGATCACAAGAGCACATGCTTTTGAATTAACGAATTAATATCTATACTTCATCATGGTCTTGACTGATAAGTGAACATCTAGCACAATAAACAAGCGAATACTATATGTAATGAACAGGGAAAGGGGAGCGCGAGCATGGAAAATGTTCTGGAACTCAGAGGAGTCTGCAAATCTTTTAAGACGTTCAGTCTGGATAACGTTTCATTTACTGTACCGTCAGGTTCCGTGTGCGGCTTTGTGGGCATAAACGGCGCGGGTAAGAGCACAACTGTAAAGATCATAGAAGGCCTTCTTAAAAAGGACGCAGGTGAAGTGTTCCTTTTCGGAGAGAAAGAGCTTTCACCGAAGACCAAGAGTCTGATCGGATTCGTGCCGGACAGCTGTTATTTCTATGAGAAACAGTCACTTCAGAGCGTAAAGAAGTTCGTCAGCGGGATGTATGACAACTGGGACGAAGAAGCGTACAGGAAGTACATGGATCTGTTCGGCCTTGATGAAAGGAAAAAGACGGGCGAACTGTCAAAGGGCATGAGCATGCAGTTCTCGCTCGCACTTGCCCTGTCGCATAACGCAAGGCTTCTCATCATGGACGAGCCCACGAGCGGACTCGACCCCTACATCAGAAGCCGTATTGTAAACGTCTTGAAGGATTATGTAGAGAACGGCGAGAACGCAGTCCTGTTCTCAACACACATTTTATCGGATCTAGAGAAGACCGCGGACAGGATCGTCTTTATCCATGACGGAAGGATCGTTTTTGAGGAAGAGAAGGACAGACTTACCGCCTTGCTTAAAGAGAAGTACGGGATCGAAGAAACCTCGCTTGACGACAGCATCGTCGCCTGCATCGACATGCTCAAGAAAGGAGGGAACGGGAGATGAAGTACGTACTTAACACTGTCAAAGAACTGATAATCCTTTCGGGAATGTACTTTTTTATCAACCTCGGACTCTCCGTAGGCATACCGTTACTGATCGGATACCTGCTCAGTGACAAATCGGTGCCGCTTCCGATCGGAGGCATGACGCTCATAATGAGTTTCGTCTACATCGTCTTTTTCTTCTTCGGGAAAACGGACATGGTTGAGTATAAGAGCAAACAGATGACATATGCGTTGCTGACACCGTCATGCAGGATCCACCAGGTGATCGCGAAGTACATTATGGCGGTCGGCTTTTATCTTTTGGCTGTTGCGGGATACGCTGCATCAACGCTTATAAGCCCGTCTTTAACCGCCCTTTCTTTCGGGGACATAGCATATTCGGTGCTTGTCTTCGGTGTCATGATGGGAATCTACTTCCTGATCTATTACAGGTTCGGTTATGAAGCGGTCAAGTTCTTCCCACAGGTCATGATGATGGTCGGAACCTTCGGATCGGTCGCTGTGTTAAACCTTCTGAACGGTATTGACCTTGAAGGCTTTGCTGAATTTATAACGAACATGAGACCCGTCGCACTCGTGCTCGGGCTCGTTTTTTTGGCCGTAACGTTTATGATCTCTTGCAGGCTTTACCGAAATAAGGACCTCTAATACGAATCGGCAGGGATTTATAATATCATAAATACGGAATATAGTGTTATATAACAAAACGCTTATATGGTCTGTTTATAGGCGTTTGATATATAGGCGCGTTTATGATCCGAAAGATCGATCATAACGCTGACACAAATAATGAGGAGGAAGGCATATGGAAATTTTAACGATCGTAGGAATAGCACTCGGTGTGCTCATTTTCATCGTTGTTGTAATGGGGTACGTAAAGGCTCCCCCGGATGTTGCTTACATCATTTCGGGTTTCAGAAGGAAGCCCAAGATACTTATCGGACGTGCGGGCATCAGGATCCCGTTCCTTGAGAGAAAGGATAATCTTCTCCTTCGTCAGATTTCGGTTGATATCAAGACAAACGGCTTTATCCCGACTGAGGACTTTATAGGCGTCAGCATTGATGCGGTTGCAAAGATCCGTATCAAGAACGATCCCGAAGGCATCCAGATCGCGATGAAGAACTTCCTTAACATGAACGAGCAGATGATCATCCACACGATCACCGATTCGCTTCAGGGTAACATGCGTGAGATCGTAGGAACCATCAAGCTCCGAGAGCTCTGCAACGACCGTAAGAAGTTCGGAGACGAGGTTCAGAGCAAGGCTCAGCTCGATATGGATAACCTTGGTATCCAGATCATCTCATGTAACATCCAGACCATCACCGATGAGCAGGAGCTCATCCCTCAGCTCGGTCAGGATAACATGTCACAGATCCAGAAGGATGCCTCGATCGCCAAGGCCAATGCCGACAGAGACGTAGCGATCGCTACCGCACAGGCACAGAGAGAAGCAAACGATGCTCAGGTTGAGGCTAACAAGCAGATCGCAGAAAAGAACAACGAGCTTGCGATCAAGCGGGCAGACCTTAAGGTAGTTGAGGACACCAAGCGTGCCGAAGCAGAAGCGGCATTCGAGATCCAGCGTCAGATCCAGAACAAGACCATCGAGTCCGAGACCGTGAACGCCCAGATCGCGAAGGCAGAGCGTGAGGCAGAACTCAAGCAGCGCGAAGTACTTGTTAAACAGCAGGAGCTTGCCGCATCGATCGAACGTACAGCCGATGCTGAGAAGTACAAACAGCAGAAGGAAGCGGAAGCAAAGCTCATCCAGCAGCAGAAAGAAGCTGAAGCGATCCTTTACCGTCAGCAGCAGGAAGCAGAGGCCATCAAGGCTAAAGGTCTTGCAGAGGCTGAAGCGATCCGCGTAAAGGGCGAGGCAGAAGCCGCAGCCATTAAGGCAAAGGGTGAGGCGGAAGCAGCTGCCATGGACAAGAAAGCGGAAGCTTACGCCAAGTACAACAATGCCGCTATCGCCGAGATGATGGTTCGTATCATCCCCGAGGTGGCAAGAGAGATCGCAGCACCCATCAGCCAGATCGATAAGATCAACATCTACGGCGGCGGATCAAACGGCGAAGGCGGTGCAGCCCAGATTTCGGGTATTACACCCACCGTGCTTCACCAGGTCTTTGATACCATGTCTGAAGCAACAGGTGTCGACATGCGTGAGATCCTTAAGGCCAACACATATGATGCTAAGGTCAACAAGAACGTGAACATCAAGGGTGCGGAGGGCATCATCTCGGTAGGTTCGGGTAAGAGTGCCGGAGAAGGTACGTCAGAGGAGCCTGCCGCAAAATCAAAGACCGCAAAAAAAGACGAGTAAACAGCAAGGAGAAGCCTGAAAAGGCCGAACCGAAGTCTTAAAAACATAATACCCTTTCACACAGATACCCCGTGCAGGAATTTTTGATTATTAGAAAACCTGCACGGGGTAAAATTATGACGTAATCAAGTCACCATGAGAACTTTGAAAACTAGCCCTATTGACTAAAGAGGTATATTATTCCGCTTCAAATACCGATTTAAATCGTTCTCTCTCAAAAGGTTTCTGATTTTTTACGGCCGCTGCCGCTTCTTTATACACTTTACTGTCTGAATATGAAATGGTGTCTTCCTTGACAAGAGCTTCATCTATCTCAAGGTTTGAATTTATTCCGGAAACTATTATTCCACCATCGTTGTTACCGTTCGCGAAGAAAACGTAAACTTTGCCTTCTTCGGGCATCACGTCACCCTCAGAGATATAAATACAGTCTCCTTTTTCGGACAGACCGCCTGATTTGGTGATTTTTAATTCGGTATCTGTTTTTAAAGATCCTTTTAAGTTTTCAACTACTTTGACTATATAGTCTGTATAAGGAGACGAAAAGATGTGATCATCCTTTTCAGATGGCGTTGTTCCTTTTTTGTAGTGAGTACCGGCGTTTGACAAAACGGTTCCGACAAATACATAGTCAGCAAACCCTGCCTTAGCGCTCAAATCTTCCACGTCAATAACGTACGATGATTGTGAATAGACGGTACCAATTGATGTGTTTGGTTTGAGACAAATAAAAAAGACAGTGATTCCAAGTGTGGCTACGGCCAGCACAGAAAGTATTATTAAAATTCTTTTTCTGCTTTTTTCCATAATACGAGACCTCCTTTTTTAATTTGTGTAACTATAGTCGAATGACGCTTTGTCATTATCGGACAAGGATGTAATGGAAGTTACATATTTGTACATAACATCTGTAGATGTATTATGATCTAGGCCAAGAGCATGCCCTAATTCGTGAATACACACATTTAGACGTTTTTCATACGTGAGAGAACCCATCTGATAAGTATTAAAAACAATCGAACCCGATGAGTAAGTTCGTCCGGCCATATCACTCACTTCGTATACATCAGATATGTATACATCCTCCCCGGTAAATAAGGAATCTTCTCTGATGACTCCGGGTTTGTATGAGTTCCATACAGATACAGCAGAATCAAAAGATGCCTGATATATTGTGCTTCCATCCCAATCTAAATGATTGCCGCTATCCATCAGTTTCCAAGATTGAACTCTTATTATTGGAGAAGCAGAAGCAAGGATTGATCCGGATGATAAAGCTAATACCAAGCAAGCGCTTAATATTAAAATTTTAATCTGTGGTTTTTTCTTCATACGTTGACCCCTTTCTAAAAAATTTTTTCTCGTTTACAAGGTACAATAGGATATCCTCAATAGAAAATCGATTTTCTTGGAGGTAGAATAGCAAAAAGAAGAATTTTTTGAAAGGCTTTTGGCAAAACTCGACATTTTTTGGTCAAAAATAACACAAAGACAATATATGATGAACCTGGAGCAATATTTGAGACGGGTTATTAACCTGTAATTAAGAAAGTCTGTAAGTAAAATTATGACCGCAGTCACTGTTTTTTGCGAACTATAATCGTTAAGATAGCCACAGAATAGAGAATGTTCCCGGAAGGGAGTTAAATAATACACATATGGCCAAGGTAACACTCAATGAAAAAGGAGAAAGTGTCTTGCCCGGGAGGATAAACAATGAGATCGGAACTGTCTGCATGGAATTACATCAGGAATAATAAAAAAACGACGGGTACACTGGTCGTGGCGCTTACCATGGTATTTATAGCGATGTATCTGACCAGTATGCTGCTTCTTACAACGACAGAGAGTGTTGAAACGTTCATGAAGGAGACGCCGAAGAAGCTTTCTTATCTCTCGATCTCATTCGGTGCCTACGGATTAAGGGCAGATGATTATGCGAGCGATGAAGAATTGCTGCTGGCTTATGACGAAAAGACGAATGAATTGGCAGAGAAACTTAAAACTGTTCCGGGAATAGATAATGCCTATTATACACAGACTATCCAATATGTTTATCAGTCTGTGGTCGGGCAGACGGGCGTGGCCGTTCCTCTTATGGATGCGGCCGATATCCCCGGGTTTCTGACACATATGGAGGCCGAATTGATTGAGGGGAAAATGCCCACGGGAGACGGTGAGATCCTAGCAGACAAGAACATAATGAAAAATGGAGAGTACAGCATAGGCGATTATTTTATGGAAAAAGGTTATGGAGAAACCTTTAAGATATGCGGTGTGATCGAATCTCCGTATATGATCAGCGTCGGAACCCCGAGAGGATATACCAACAACGGCTGGTACATTGTGGTGGAGAAGGATGAGAGTATAACTGATATGACGGAAATCTTAAAAGGTATTGGAATAGAGGTTTCCGACACGGATACAGTAAATGATTCGATCGCATACGAAGAGATGTTTAAAACAGATGTTGAGGATGTTCTCAACGGTGTCCTTGATGTGGTATATCTGGTGGTCATGGTGTTCCTTGCCTTTACCGTGCTGATCGCATACGTGTCATATATGCGTAATCGCGTAAACGAGTACTGTCTGTACATGTCGATAGGGTACAGCAGGAGTGCGATATACAGAATGATCATGAGGGAGATGCTCATTCTTTTTGGTTTCGGTGCGTTGGCAGGATTTGGGCTGAGTGTTCTCGGAGGCGTCGCGATGCACTCATTGCTGATAGAGGCAAAAGGACTTAGCTGTCGGCTTATCATGCCTGAACAGATTTTTTATATACTGGCATCCTTTGTCGGCATCATGGGGATCTTACAGATACCAATCGTGTACAGTATTAATGCGGTTAAAACGATAGATGCGATAGAAGACTAACTGCCGGTGAGTGCTTTGGTGTGGTAGGCGAATCATACAGTTTGGCAATAAAAACGGCTGCGTTTGAACAGAAAGGAAACGGCTTATGTTTGAAGTAAAAAAGATCAGCATGATCTACGACATGGAGAAAGAGGAAAAATTGTATGCTCTTAAAGGCTTTGACCTGTCGCTTCCCGATAAAGGTCTTATCGGGATCATTGGTCCTTCGGGTAGCGGGAAGAGTACGCTTATGTATTGCCTTTCGACTCTCAGGAAACCGACCGATGGTAGTATAATTTATAACGGGAGTGAGCTCACAGAAGCCTCCAATGCAGAAAGAGAGAGGCTAAGACGCATGGACTTCGGCTTTGTTTTTCAGAAACACTATCTGGTGCCCTATATGAGTGCAGTCAACAACGTGATGGTTGCAGGTGTCGGAAAAGAGCAACAGATCCGCGAAAAAGCGGAGAAGATACTTAAAGAACTCGGCATAAAAGAACGCGAGTTCTCAAAGAAGCCGGCAAAGTTATCAGGAGGTCAGTGCCAGAGGATCGCAATCGCAAGAGCGGTCATAAACGATCCGAAAGTGATCTTTGCGGATGAGCCGACGGCATCTCTCGATCATGAGAATGCGTTCAATGTTATGAAGATACTCAAAGAGTATTCAAAGGATAGGCTGGTTTTGGTTGTAACACACGACAAAAGCATTCTGAAAGACAGTGACCGTATTATAGAAATGTGGGACGGGCAGATAAACATGCAGGACGGAGAATTAGAATGAAAGCATTATCGGCTGGTTATTATATAAAAGAAAATAAGTCACGAGCGGTTGCGTTGATTATTATGTTCATGCTTACGGTCCTTTTGTTCACGGCCGGAAACTACATCGACAGTGTCTATTATTACTGGGAAAAGAACATTGAATACAGTGAGCAGATCTGCACGGTAAGTGCGCTTTCAACGGATGATGATTTCCGCGACTACGGGCAGTTTATTGAAGAACTGAAAAACGATGATAAGATTATTGTGTTTGAACGGACTGCCAGGGGCTTTTCAGGCCTCGACTGGACCTGCACGATGGGGTTTGAAATGGGCAGTGGTACCGTGGTGTTCAATACACCCGAGGAGCTGAAGGAAGCATTTTCTCTTTTAGGTCTTGAGTGTGATCTCTCGAAGGTTGAGGATAGGACGGTGATCATGTCTACGGCACTTGCAAGGCAGTACGACCTTAAAGTCGGAGATACGGTTGATCAGAGTGTCAATGAAAGTATAAAGGGATCGTACAGGATAGCAGCACTCACCGATGACAACAGTTACCTGCTGTTCATGGTCGTTCGCGATGATGAAAATCTTCTGCGTGCAAATGTCATGTCAAAAGAAATGAACGGTGATACATTACGTGAATACCTGAGGGAAAAGAGAGGTGACCTGAAGGTGATGATACCCGAAGAAAGTGATGAAGAAGTAGTTTATAGTCAGTTCAGTATATTCAGGATCATTTTTGTCTTCGGTATTATCTTGCTTTCTGTGATACATTCGATTACTGTTAATACAGTGCTTACGGGACAGTTTATCAAACGCAGTTATGAATTTGCCATATACCGCGCAATTGGTATGACAAAAAGAGACGTGTTTAAGAAATGCTTCGCAGAAATCTTTACGATGGATGCGATCGGAATAGTAGCAGGGATTCTGGCCACCACAATTTTCTCCTTTTTGATGAATGAACTGTATTATATTCCGAAAGGACGATACCTGCCTTATTATTCTTCACTCGGACTTGTTGCATTTTTGATATCTAATATACTGGTAGTGCTGCCCGGAGTTTTAAGCAAATCGAGAAGTATGTCTGGGACAGATATCACGGCATACTGATCGTAGGACATACGGACTCGCATTGATAGCGTGCGAGTTACGCTATATAAAATGAGAGAGTTTTCGGGGGATGAAAGGGATTCTTGTTACGGACATTCTGATACTTATCCTTACGCTTGCCTGTGCGGTAACATCCGGAGGTTTTTTCCGGATGATGCTCGCAGGCGGGCTTTTGTTGATTGTTGCGACTATGTCGTATATGAATGACGGAGAAGACAGGAATGCACGAATACTTTGCTTTCTTTCGACGTGCGCGTTCGGAGCTCTTTCGGGGGAATGGTACGGTTTCCTTGCCGTGGGCCTGATCCCTTTTGAGAAACCGATCCTGAGACTGATACTTGCTGACGTCTTTTTTGCAGCTTGCAATCTGCTGTCTGTAGCATTTTCGGAAGGTCTTGATCTGCATCGGTTGGCGCTCTGTTTGTTCGGCGTGTTATTGATATCGGTATGCTCGGCACTCATCTTTCTCTTACAGCATATTGCTCAGAAAGAAGAAAAAAACCGTTGCATGCGTGAGAAAAGCCTGAAAACAGCCAGCCTCGGAGAAATGCATGAGATGCAAAAAAACTCGGAAATGATGCTCGAGAATTATTACGAGCATAAGAACGCAATTCTTACGGAGAGGGAAAACATCAGTCGAAACATACATAACAGCGTGGGACACTCCATCACCGCCGCAATCATGACCCTCGAAGCGGCGGACATGCTGTTTGACCAGAATCCGGAAGAAGCACACAAACGGATGAATGATGCGGCGGGACGGATCCGGGGAAGCCTCGAATCCATACGAACGGCAGTAAGAGCGCTCGATTCCGAGGATGAAGACGTGTCGGTCAGTGACCTGCTGTGTTACACCGAAAACATCATAAACGAATTTGTGACGGACACAGATCGCAGTTGTGACCGTGTGAATGACATATATTCGGAAAGCCTGATGCTTCCGAAGGAACATGCGCAGTTCCTCAGCAGTGCGCTCGGTGAACTCTTGACGAACGGGGTGAAGCACGGAGCGGCCACGCATTTTGTGGTCAGGATAGTGGCGGATTCTTCACATATACGTCTCGAGGTGTCCGATAACGGGCATAGCGATTTTTCTGAGAATAACAGTGAGGAACGGATAAAGAACGGTTTCGGACTGAAAAAACTTGACTCCTATGCAAAACGTTGCGGAGGAAGTACGGAATTCAAAAACGAAGAAGGTTTCCGTGCCGCCGTTGAGCTGCCTCTTATGAGTAATAAAGAAAGCTGAAATGAAAAGCATATGATATAAGCATTATTATGTCGGTCAAATTACCGTACGTTAAACCCGGATCCGTGTGGAAAGCGAACGGAGAAACCGGGTTTGTGTGGAAAACGAACGGAGAAACCGGGTTCGTGAAAGAAAAAAGGTATGATACGTTTGGAGAAAACGTTACCACGAGGGGATGAAATGTATAAGATATTGCTGGTAGATGATGAAGAAATGCTCCTTGACAGCCTTGAGGTCATCCTGTCCTTAAACGGCATGGAGATCGTGGGGAAAGCTCATGACGGCAACGAGGCGCTTGAACTGCTCGGTAGGGTTTTGTGCGATATTGCGCTCGTGGATCTTAACATGAAGGGCATGGGAGGGATCGAGCTGATCGGGCACCTGAAGAAGAAATATCCCGGGGTGCGCATCCTTGTACTCACGACTTTTTATGATGACAACAATATTACCGAGGCTATCAGCAAAGGCGCTGATGGGTACCTTTTAAAGGATTCCGGTAAGAACGCGATCCTTGGGGCTATCGGGCAGTTGATGAACGGGGTGAGTGTACTTGATCCTAAAGTAATGCAGCGTCTTACGGTGATGATGGGCAGATCTGACAACACTTCTCTTTATGACGAGATGACCTCGCGTGAACGCGAGATCGCTTCGCTTCTGGTCGAGGGTCTCACAAACCGTCAGATCGCCGACAAACTCTATATTTCCGAAGGAACTGTTAAAAACTACATTTCATCCATTTATGACAAGACGGGGATCCATGACCGCGTCAAACTTGTTGTTGCTCTTTCATGAGCGATCCCGAGAAACCTGTCCCGCTTGACGATAATGTTTTAATCTGTTTTGATCTGATCTGTTCTGATCTCACTTCACGATTCTTGACGTTTTTTGGATTTCGTGCTACTATATTTCCATATGCTCTTACCGTGGGGTATTTTGTAATCTTCCGCACAGAAGCGGGTTTCATACCGCATTAGTTTTTTACCGGAGGTTTCATGGAAGTATCGGACACCACTGTAAAAGCCATTTTTGTCGGTTGAAAGGATTAAAGCCATGACACAGTCAAGGACACATACATGTGATGAGCTCCGCCTCTCTGATGTAGGGAAAAAGGTAGTTCTCGCAGGCTGGTATGAAAACATGAGAAGGGTGAGCAAGAATCTCGGATTCCTGATCCTCAGGGATTTCTACGGTACCACCCAGATAGTTATCGAAACGGAAGAGCTCATGAATGAAGTGAATGAGCTCAACACAGAAACAACGATTCAGGTTACGGGTGTTGTAAGAGAGCGTTCAAGCAAGAACACCCAGATCCATACAGGAGAGATCGAAGTCGTTCCCGAGAAAGTGGATGTGCTCGGAAAGTGTATCTACAGCGAGCTTCCCTTCGAGATCAACCGTTCAAAAGAGGCGGATGAGACCGCCAGACTTAAGTACAGATATCTTGATCTTCGTAATCCTGAAGTCAAAGAAAAGATCATCCTTCGTTCGCAGGTTGTTTCGAGACTTCGCGAGAGCATGACGAATCACGGATTCCTTGAGATCACAACTCCCATCCTCACGGCTTCGTCGCCCGAGGGTGCGAGAGACTATATCGTTCCTTCACGTAAGTATCCCGGAAAGTTTTACGCACTTCCCCAGGCACCTCAGCAGTTCAAGCAGCTCCTGATGACCTCGGGATTCGACCGTTACTTCCAGATCGCTCCCTGCTTCAGGGATGAGGATGCACGTGCGGACCGCTCCCCGGGAGAGTTCTACCAGCTCGACATGGAGATGGCATTCGCCAGCCAGGAAGATGTTTTTGCTGTTATCGAGGATGTTCTCCCTCCCGTGTTTGAGGAGTTCGGAACATATAAGCGTGCTTCGAAGGCGCCCTTTACACGCATTTCCTATAAAGATGCACTCGAGCAGTACGGAACCGACAAGCCCGACCTTCGTATCAAGCTTAAGCTTAAGGATGCAACAGACATCCTCGGCGGCTGCGGGTTCGGTCCTTTTGAGGGCGCAAACATCGAGGCGGTCGTTGTTCCCGGCTACAAGGGAACACGTAAGCAGATCGATGCGATCTGCGCACAGGTTGAAGTTGTTACGGCCAAGAAGGCATACTGGTTCAGACTTGATGAGCAGGGTGAGATCGTCGGCGGTATCGCTAAGTTCCTTCAGGAAAGAAAGGCTGATGTCATAAGCGCACTCGGTCTCAAGAACGGTGACTTTGTCGCTGTTGCGGCCGAGCAGAAGAAAGCCGACGCATGTAAGGTTGCGGGTGTTATCCGCAGGCTCTTCGGTGCGGAGGTTCCCGAGCTTTTTGATAAGGACTGCTACGAATTCTGCTGGATCGTTGATTTCCCGATGTATGAGATCGGGGAGGAATCCGGCGAGCTTGAGTTCTGTCACAATCCTTTCTCGATGCCACAGGGCGGCCTTAAGGCACTCTGCGAGGAGGATCCCCTCTCGATCAATGCGTACCAGTACGACCTTGTTGTGAACGGTGTTGAGCTCTCTTCGGGAGCCGTTCGTAATCATGATCCCGAGATCATGATCAAGGCTTTCGAGATCGTCGGACTCGGTGAGGACGATGTTCGTTCAAAGTTCCCCGCAATGTACAACGCATTCTGCTACGGCGCTCCGCCTCATGCGGGAATCGCACCCGGTGTTGACCGTATGGTTATGCTCCTTTGCGATGCGCCCACCATCAGAGAGATCATTCCGTTCCCTATGGCTGCCAACGGCCAGGATATGATGTGCGGTGCTCCCGGAGAAGTTACGGAGAAGCAGCTCAAGGAAGTTCATATAAAGATCACGGAGTGAGTACTCCGTGACAGCGGCCGAGATGCCGCGGTAAGTGACAGTCGGCGCCGCGTGTAAAGGCGTCGGGGTCAAAGGGTAGTTATAATCTTCGCGAAAGGAGGAATATTATGTTTGATATCGGAGATTATGTGGTATTTGGAACAGACGGAGTTTGTCGAGTTGAAGATGTGGGAGCTTTGGACATGGAAGGTGTGTCTAAGGACAAGTTGTATTACACGCTTGCCCCTCACGGTAAGTCCGGTAACAACAGGATATTTGCTCCCGTCGAAGGAAAACGCGTGGTGATGCGTAAGGTGATCACACCCGAAGAAGCCCAGAAACTCATCAATGACATCACCGATATCGGACGTCTCGAGATCCGTGACGAAAAGAAGCGCGAAGAGACATATAAACACGTTCTGCAGGGATGTGACTGCCGTGAGATAGTAAGTCTCATCAAAGAGATCTACTTCCGCAGACAGGAGCGTACTGCGCAGGGGAAAAAGCTTCCTTCTGTTGACGAACGTTATTTCACCATGGCAGAGAACAGCCTCTACGGAGAACTTTGCCTTCCTCTTAATATTGACAAAGAGGATGTTCGTGATTATATTTGTGCTGTTGTCGGTGAAACACAAGTTGGGTTATAAAGATGAAATCAAAATTGTTTTATATGGTGCTCGCCACAGCAGCACTGCTTATATGCCCGGGCCTTTTCTCTTCCGAAGAAGCACGGGCTTATACTGTGAAAAATGATCAGGTCACCATCTATGAGGGTGAGACATTCCCGATGGATTCCCTTGTGTCCGATGCCGATTTCCTGAATCTGAGACTTCTGACCTCTGACAGGTCGATCTCTACACCGACCAAGGACGGAGCGCTTCTCGGACTCTCGATCGGCAGCTGTGTTGTGACGATTTCGGACAAGGCGGGCGGCAGAGACGAGATCACGGTCAATGTCGTTTCCAAGGAAGATGTTCACATGGTCGCGCTTACCCTCGACGACGGACCGGGAAGCCATGCAATGGAACTCATGGATTATTTCGCATCCCGGAATGTTAAGGTGACTTTTTTCATGATCGGAAGTGATGTCGGAAACTATCCGAAGAGCGTTCAAAGGATGGTCGACGAAGGACATGAGATCGGAAACCACACGATGAACCATAAGCAGCTTACGGCCGTTAAAAAAGACCGTGCACTTAAAGAAATAGAAGAAGGAGCCCGGGCTATCGAGGACGTGGCGGGTGTTCCTCCCACGGTATGGCGTCCTCCCTACGGTGATTCGACGCAGGAACAGCGCATCGCGGCAGGCATGCCGACAGTGCTCTGGAACATTGATACGCTTGATTGGAAGTACAAGGATGCGGACCGTGTTGCAAACGAGATCCTGAACGGAGCGAGCAACGGCAATATCATCCTCGTACATGAGATATACAAAACAACGCTCGAAGGCATTAAAAAAGCCGTCGATAAGCTTGTCGCAAAGGGAGTGAGATTCGTTACTTCAACGACACTTCTCACACGTGACGGTTCGACGGTCGAGGACCTGATAGGACTCAGGTGTTTCAGCAGTAAACAAAAAAGGCAATAAATCAATTTAGTTTAGTCGGAGGGACTACAATGTCAAAAGATACATTCCGCGGAGGTGTACATCCCTATGAAGGGAAGGAACTGACAGAGAATAAGGAAGCAATCCCTTTTATACCTAAGGGAGATCTTGTGTTCCCTATGTCACAGCATATCGGTGCACCCGCAAAGCCTATCGTTGAGACAGGACAGCGTGTCCTTATGGGACAGACCATCGCAGAAGCGGGCGGATTCGTTTCGTCGCCAATCGCGAGCTCGGTTTCCGGATATGTTAAGGAGATCAAGCCCGTTCTCACCGTGTCGGGAGCCATGGTGCCCGCGATCGTGATCGAGAACGACGGTCTTTATGAGGCTGTTGAGGGCCTCGGAGAGGACAGGGACTATCGCGAACTCTCGCGTCAGGAGATCAGGGACATAATCAGGGATGCCGGTATCGTCGGTATGGGCGGCGCCGGATTCCCTACATTCATCAAGCTTTCACCGAAGAATGATGCCGCCATTGACACCATAATCGTTAACGGTTCCGAGTGCGAGCCTTATCTCACATCGGATTACCGTGTCATGCTTCAGGAGGGTGAGAGACTTGTCGGAGGTCTTAAGATAATCCTTTCGCTCTTTGACAATGCACGCGGAGTTATCGCCATCGAGGACAACAAGCCCAAGGCCATTGAGCACATGAAGAAGCTTGTTGAGGGCGAAGAGAAGATCACGGTCAAGAAGGTCAGAACAAAATATCCGGAAGGCGCGGAGAGGCAGCTTATAAGCGTTGTTACCGGAAGAAAGATTAATTCTTCGATGCTCCCCGCAGATGCAGGATGTATCGTTGATAACGTTGATACGGTCGTTGCCGTATATATGGCGGTTGCCAAGAAAACACCCCTTATGCGCAGGGTTGTTACGGTTTCCGGAGACGCGATCGCCGATCCGAGAAACTTCATCGTAAAGACAGGAACAAACTACAACGAGCTTGTTGAAGCAGCCGGCGGATTCACCGCTCCTCCCGCAAAGATGATCTCGGGCGGAACGATGATGGGTATGGCGCTTTTCGATACAAACATCCCCGTTACCAAAACATCGTCGGCGCTTCTTGCTTTCAAGAAGGACCCGATGGACAAGGTTCCCACAAGTCCTTGCATCAGATGCGGAAGATGCGTTGCGGCTTGTCCCCAGCACCTTGTTCCCCAGATGCTTATGGATGCAGCCGAGAAATTTGACAATGCGGCATTCGAAGCGGTTAACGGCATGGAGTGTGTTGAGTGCGGATGCTGCGCATATGTCTGTCCTTCGGGCAGACCCCTCACACAGGCTATCAAGGAGACAAGAAGAAGCATCCTTGACGAGAGAAAGAAAGCCGCTGCAGCCGCTGCGGCAGCAAAGGCTGCTTCGCCGGAGAAAAAATAAACGTTTCGGATTGTTTGAAACGGCACGCCGGGTCCGTCCCGGACACACAAGGAGTAACTACGATCAAAGGAGATCTACAGTAAACTATGAAGGATTTAGTCAACGTTTCAGCTTCGCCTCATGACCGGAGCGGGAAGACCACAAGGTCGATCATGCGTGATGTTGTGATCGCGCTTATCCCCGCAAGTGCATTCGGCGTTTTTCAGTTCGGTATCAAGGCACTTCTCGTGCTCGTTACCAGCGTGGTCAGTGCGGTGATCGCCGAATTCTTATGGAACTACTTTATGAAGAAGCCCAAGACTCCCTACGAGTGCAGTGCAGTCGTTACGGGACTTTTGCTTGGCCTGAATTTCCCCGCATCGGTTCCGCTCTGGATACCTGTTGTGGGCAGTGTCTTCGCCATCATCGTTGTTAAGCAGATGTACGGCGGACTCGGACGGAACTTCATGAACCCCGCGCTTGGTGCAAGATGCTTCCTCGTTATCTGCTTCGCAGGCAGGATGACGAACTTTGTTGTTGAAAAAGGAAATGCTGTTATGAACGGCTTCGCAGGAGTCGACGGCATCTCTCAGGCGACACCTCTTGCGATCATCAAGGATCTTCCCGCGACGACGGCAGTCGGTTCGTCGGTATCCCTTTCCGATATGTTCTTCGGATTTACGGGCGGTGTGATCGGTGAGACATCGGCTCTCGCGATCCTCATCGGAGGCCTTTACCTTGTTATCCGCAAGGTTATCTCACTTCGTATCCCGCTTGCATATCTTATTTCATGCGGCGCATTCATGCTGATATTCTCCGGACGCGGTTTTGACTGCGAGTACCTTGCAGCTCAGCTTATAGGCGGCGGACTCATGCTAGGTGCATGGTTCATGGCCACAGACTATGTTACATCACCCATCACCCCTTGGGGACAGATCATCTACGGTATCCTCCTCGGTGTGCTGACGGGTCTTATAAGAACATGTTCTTCGGGCGCCGAAGGTGTTTCGTTCACGATCATCTTCTGTAACCTCCTCGTTCCGCTTATCGAAAGAATGACGATGCCGAGGGCATTCGGTCTCGAAAAGAAACCGAAGAAGATCAAGAAGGAGGCCTGAGCTATGAAAATGTTTAAAGATGCCATTGTCCTCTTTCTGATCACAGTGGTTGCGGCATGCGCGCTCGGCGCTGTTTATGAGATCACAAAGGGCCCCATCGAAGAGTCGAAAACGAGGGCCAAGACAGAGGCATATGAAAAGGTATTCGGTGAGATACCCGATCCCGAAGGTCTTACTCCCTGCAGTATCCCCGAGGGCTTCCCGGATCAGGAACAGTTCCCGGGTTCAAGTATTAACGAGGCACTTGTTGTTCGCGATATAGACGGTAGCTTCCTCGGAACGATACTTTCCGTTACGAATTCAAACGGATATGGCGGAGATATCACCATTGCCATGGGCGTTTCCGCGGACGGAACACTTAAAGGGATCGAATTCCTTGAGATCAGTGAAACGGCAGGTCTTGGAATGAGAGCAAAGGAAGAAAGCTTCCTTTCACAGTTCAGGGATGTCAAGACGAAGAGCTTCTCTCTTCCCAAGGCAAAGATCGAAGGAGAGAAAGAGATGGACGCCGTATCAAGCGCGACCATCACTTCAAAAGCTGTTAACAGAGCGGTAAACGCAGGTCTTCTTGCGGCCGCACAGATCAGGAATACATATCAGGCGATCCTTATCGCCGAATATTAAGGAGGCCGTTATGAATAAATATCTTGAACGCTTATATAACGGCATTATCAAAGAAAACCCCACCCTCGTGCTGATGCTCGGTATGTGCCCGACACTTGCGGTTACTACATCCGGATCGAACGGACTCGGAATGGGACTTTCGACAACGGCCGTACTTGTTATGTCAAATCTTATGATCTCCGCACTTCGCAAGATCATACCCGATAAGGTCAGAATGCCCGCATTCATCGTCATCGTTGCGTCGTTCGTTACGATCGTCGATCTGCTCATTCAGGGATTCCTGCCTGCACTCAACGATTCACTCGGTATCTACATCCCTCTGATCGTTGTTAACTGCATCATCCTCGGTCGTGCCGAGGCATATGCGAGCAAGAACCCCGTTGGTGTTTCGATATTCGACGGTATCGGCATGGGACTCGGATTTACCGCGGCCCTTACGATACTCGGAACGATCAGAGAGCTTATCGGTGCAGGAACCGTGTTTGGCTATCAGGTTATGCCCGATGCCTACGAGCCTTTCTCAATCTTTATCATGGCTCCCGGCGCGTTCTTCGTGCTTGCAATCCTTACGGGTATCCAGAACAGATTGAAGCTTAAGAGTGCTACGAACGGAGACGCAAAAGAAGAGTCAACACTCGCATGTGGCGGAAAATGTGATGAATGTGTCGGCGGTGTCTGCGCTGCCAATCGTTCCCTCCTCGCCATCGATGCCGATGACAAAAAAGCATCGCAGGGCGAGAATATCGCGAGCCGCTTAAAGGCGTTCCCCGAAGGTACGGATAAGGGAGACGCTTCCGATAAAGCCAAGGGAGGTGACCGCGCATGAGCACCATTAAAGAATTGATCCTCCTTTTTGTGGGAGCTGCATTTGTAAACAACGTTGTTCTCAGTCAGTTCCTCGGCATCTGCCCCTTCCTCGGTGTTTCAAAAAAGACCAACACCGCACTCGGTATGGGTACCGCAGTTATCTTCGTTGTAACGGCTTCATCGGCTGTTGCCAGCCTGTTACATAACTATGTGCTTGTTCCTGCGGGACTTGCGTATATGGACACTATCGTGTTTATCGCCGTTATCGCGGCACTTGTACAGCTCGTTGAGATGATCCTCAAGAAGTTCATCCCCGCGCTTTACAAGGCACTCGGTGTTTATCTTCCCCTGATCACGACCAACTGCTGTGTTCTCGGTGTTGCACTCATAAACGTCAGCAAGGAGTACGACCTCGGACGAAGCGTAGTGAATGCATTCGGTACGTCGGCAGGCTTCTGTGTAGCGATCGTTCTGCTCGCCGGAGTACGTGAAAGGATCGAGGGCAATGAGATCCCTCATACGATGAAGGGTTCACCCATTCTTCTTGTGACCGCAGGTCTTATGGCTATCGCCTTCTGCGGATTCGCCGGTCTTATTTAAGGGGGTTTAGAGATGTTTAGCACAGTTCTTTTGGATTTCAGTCTGAACGGCGTCCTCGTTGCTGCGGGAGTAGTCGGAGCTACCGGTCTTGTCATCGGTATCCTTCTGTGTATCGCAGCAAAGAAGCTTGCGGTCAAGACTGATGAAAGAGTTGAAAAGGTCAGAGGATGTCTGCCCGGAAGTAACTGCGGAGGCTGCGGTTTTACAGGCTGTGATGCCTGTGCCGAGGCCATCGTCTCCGGTGCGGCTCCTGTGAATGCATGTACGGCAGGCGGTGATTCGGCCGCTATCGCCGAGGTTCTCGGAACCGAGGCGGTTGCATCGGTAAAAAAAGTCGCTTTTGTAAAGTGCTCCGGTACATGTGATAAAGTTACATTCAAGTATCGCTACAACGGTATCTCGGATTGTCGTAAGCTCGCGCTGATCCCGGGACACGGCGAAAAGGACTGCTCCTTCGGATGCATGGGTTACGGCTCGTGTGTGTCGGTTTGTAAGTTCGGGGCCATAAGCATTAAAGACGGCGTAGCGTTCGTTGATAAAGAAAAGTGTGTGGGCTGCGGTGCCTGCGCGAAGGTCTGCCCCAATCACCTTATTGAGCTAAGACCTTACGAGTCATGGTACGGTGTTGCCTGCAGCTCTCATGAAAAGGGCAAGGCGGTCAAGGATAAGTGCGCTGCCGGCTGCATCGGCTGCGGTATCTGCGCGAAGTTCTGCCCGATCGATGCGATCACTGTAACAGACAATGTTGCACACATAGATCAGGACAAGTGTGTGGGCTGCGGAACATGTCAGGAGAAGTGCCCGCAGAAGGTAGTAAAGATACTGTAAGGAAACGCTTGCTTTTCGGTGTGATTAACAGTATAGTATCCTTACGATCGGTTTAATGTAACATGTATTGATGATTGTATATCAGAGGAGGCAAAATGGCAGATTCTAACAAAAAAGGTTTACCCGAGGATGCTTCGGTTGATGAGACAGAGGGTCTCGGTCAGATCGTTCTTACACTTGAGGACGACACGGAATTAACCTGCGATATCATCGCAACCTATCCCTGCACGAACGGCAACTCCTACATCGCTCTGCTTCCGGTTGATGCGGAGGGCGACGAGGACAGTGATTTCTACCTCTACAGGTACACCGTTGATGACGACGGCGAGATCGTGCTCGGGGACATCGACAGCGAGGAAGAGTTTGACGAGGCTTCCGAAGCTTTTGATGAGCTTATGGACGAGATGGAATACGACGAGATGTTTGATGACGAAGAAGGAGAATGATCCTTCAAACCGACATTTCACCAATGAAACGTGAGGGCGCTGCGGGTCTGCCGCAGTGCTCTTTTGTGTACAGAACGTAGAGCTCCCTTGAGGCGCGTGTGAGCGCCACATAGAACATGCGTCTTTCCTCTTCGAGGTTGTCTCTCACGAGCGCGTGAGCTGAGGGCACGGTTCCTTCGACCGCGTCTATGATGATAACAGTATCAAACTCAAGTCCTTTTGCGGAATGGAAGCTCATAAACCTGATCCCGTCCTTTTGGCCGTCCGTACGGCTGCTTTCGGCGCTTCGTTTAATGCTTATGTGCTCGCACCAGTCGGCGTATGTGGCATGACCCTTTGCATCCTCCTCGAGAATGTCAAGGATCGGGTACAGGTCGAGCCCCTCGCCTGTATGCGATGCGCAGTATTCTTTGATGAATCTGTCCAGACCGATCTTTTTGCGCAGGTATTTGATGCATGCGAAAGGATCGAGACCGTTCATCACTCTGAGCTCCTTTGAAAGCTCAAGAAGTGCGCTCCTCGAAGAAGAAGGAAAACCGGAAGTATCGGGCGAGAGAAGATTGGTTCGCTTGGCTGTAAATTTGCTCCTCATGATGCCTCGTTCCGGAACGTTTATGACCGAAAGTGCGGCCTCTCTCGGGATGTCCCCGCGGGATGCGGCAAGATACGAAAGAACGATACGTCCGGGAAGCGTTTCGTAGATGTCGCTCCGGCTTGTTTTGCCGTTAAAGGGGAGACTTTCGGCTGTGAACATGGAAACAAGAGGCCCGGGCTGGTAGTTGTTCCTGTATAGTATGGCGATCGATGAAGGATCGACGCCTTTTTTTATTGCCCTCACGCATGTATCGACAACGAACCGATACTCTTCGGAGGTTTTTGCGAAAGCTTTTACGGCAACACTTCCCTTTTCAACCTTTGAAAACAGGTCTTTTTTAAATCTGTTATGGTTGTTGGCGATGAGCTTTGAAGAGCATTCGACGATACTCTTCGGACAGCGATGGTTCTCGGGAAGCGTCACAAGGGGAGCGCTTTCGTGATCTTCAAGGAAGCGCTTCATAAGCGTGGGATCGGCACCGCGGAAGCGGTAGATCGCCTGATCGTCGTCGCCGACAGCGAAGATGTTTGCCTCGGGAGACTCGAGCAGTCGGATCGTTTCGTATTGGAGGAGGTTGATATCCTGAAATTCGTCGATAAGAATGTATCGGAAGGCTTCCGAGAGTTCTTCCCTGATATCGGGTCTTTTTTTCAAAAGACCGTAGGTCAGCGAGAGAATATCGTCAAAGTCGATATTCCCCGATGTACGGAGACGTCCGTTGTAGGCCGAGAGGATCCTGTTGAACTCTGCGATCCCGCATGAAGACGGAGTGAATCCACCTTCTTCAAGGAAGGTGTTCTTGTAAAGGGCGATATCCTTGGATACCGAGTCAACCACTTCTGCCCCTGCCTTAAAGCCGGGAATACTATCCTCAATAGCGTTTTTTACAACATCCTTGCGGGAATTGTCTGTGATAAGATCCGAGGATTCAAACGGACAGTAGTTTCTGAGTATCTTGAAGAAGAAAGAATGGAACGTGGCGAATGTGACCGAAGCGCCTTCGGGACACATTTTGAAAAATCTTTCGCGCATTTCCAGCGCCGCGGCACGCGTATATGTGATAACAAGGATGCTTCCTGCGGGAACATGCTCATGTTCTATCAGATTTCTGACCCGCATGGTTATGACCGTCGTCTTGCCGGACCCGGGTCCGGCAAGAACGAGCATAGGTCCTTGTTTGTGACTTACCGCCTGCCTCTGCTCTTTTGATAAAAGCATGTAAGGCTCCTTTGTTACTAATGTACTGTGCTGTTACTGCTGTGCGATGGCAGCTTTAAGCTTTTCGATACCTTTTTCGATCCTCTTAAAGGATTCCTCGGCACCGAGGATCTCGATGATCTCGTAAGCACCGCCCGGAGTAGTCTGTTTTCCCGAAACAGCCGTACGGAGAGGCCAGAGAGCGACACCGTTCTTGATCTGCTTCTCCTCGACGTAGGCGGCTACGCAGCCCTGAAGTGACTCGAGTGAAAGATCCGGAAGGGCTTTGAGTCTCGGAAGAAGATCGGTGAGAGACTCGAGTGAGTTCTCGTAGGTCGTCTTCATCTTCTTATGAATGTACATCTCAACGTCGTACTCGGGAAGCTCGCCAAAGAAGTCGATCATCTCGGGGATATCGCAGAGTGTCTCGATGCGTGTCTTGACGAGGAGTGCGATAGCCTTGCTGTCAAAGCCGGTTCCGAGCGTCTTCTCAACGTAGGGAACGGCAAGCGCGAGGTATTTGTCCTCGTCCATGGCTTTGAGGTACTCGCCGTTCATCCAGCGGAGCTTGACATTGTCAAACACAGCGGGTGACTTGCTGATCCTGTGGTAATCGAATTCCTTTGTGATCTCTTCAAGGCTCAGGATCTCGCGGTTGTCGGGACTGTTCCATCCAAGGAGAGCAACATAGTTGAGAAGTGCTTCGGGAACAAAGCCCTGCTCGATAAAGCCCTCGAGTGTGACGGTCTGACCGCTTCTCTTGGAAAGCTTCTTGTGGTCCTCGTTTGTGATGAGAGGAAGATGGATATACTTGGGCTCCTCCCAGCCGAAGGCCTTGTAGAGCAGTGTGTATTTGGGCGTTGACGAAAGGTACTCGTTACCTCTCACGACATGTGTGATGCCCATGAGGTGGTCGTCAACAACATTTGCGAAGTTGTAGGTCGGGAAACCGTCGGACTTGATGAGGATCTGATCGTCAAGCTCGCTGTTCTCGACAGTGATGACGCCGTAGTTCTCATCCGAGAACGAAGTCGTTCCCGAGGTCGGGATGTTCTGCCTGATGACGAAGGGCTTGCCTGCCTTAAGATTGGCATCTATCTCTTCTTTTGAAAGGTGGAGGCAGTGCTTGTCATAATGTGTTACGCTCTCCTCACCGATCGTGGTCGTAAGGCTCTCGAGACGCTCTTTGTCGCAGAAGCAGTAGTAAGCCTCGCCTTTCTCGACAAGCTCAAGAGCATACTTCATGTAGAGCCCGGATTTAACACGCTCGCTCTGAACATAGGGACCGCATCCGCCGTCCTTGTCGGGACCTTCGTCATGAACGAGTCCCACACCTGCGAGTGTCTTGTATATTATGTCGGTTGCACCTTCAACAAAGCGACCTCTGTCTGTGTCCTCTATCCTCAGGATAAAGTCACCACCCTCGTGCTTGGCAACGAGGTACTCATAAAGCGCCGAGCGCAGGTTCCCCATGTGCATCTTACCTGTGGGACTCGGAGCAAATCTTGTTCTGATCTTTGCCATGCTTAATTCCCCTTCTAAATCGTTATTGTACCTAATTATATACACGGCTTCTTCAAAATACAACTATTAATACCCTTTGTTTAAGGTGTGGTCCCTTGGGGACGGGCGTTGTGGACCATTGGGGTTTATGGTCCACGACCCCCGGCGCCAAGGGGCGCCGAGCCATGTAGAAGGTCTTTACA